>ENA-UOXV01006605-UOXV01006605.1-marine-metagenome-genome-assembly--contig:-NODE-6605-length-12074-cov-7.023296_pt1 | contig 12074 bp, 17 predicted proteins | sample MGYA00238165_ERZ766961 | MGnify/ENA primary metagenome ERZ766961 (study PRJEB28924, sample SAMN03173240) | marine metagenome | biome: Marine; feature: Water; material: Subsurface seawater | place: North... | reverse complement strand
CTGTCTCGCCGGGGGTTCCCTTGGCGGCGCCCTGATCGGGCTCGCCCGCCGCTCCCGCCTCGTGCAGTTGCGCCCCGCGCGCCAGCGCTGTCAGCGCCGACTCCACCGCCTCGGCGCTATGCTCCTCTTCAAAGCGCCGGATGCGCTCCCCGTACAGCCCGTCAAGCGTTCCAGGGAGTGCCTCCACCTGCACCCGACCCGACCAGTGAGCGGTGTCGAAGACAGCTTCTAAAGTCGCTCACCGAGAAATGTTTGGAAAACGAAGACCGCTTCGACATGTGGTTGCACGCGCTGCAGAGCGCTGGCAGCACCACTCCCATCTGAAATACTGGTTGGGCTCAAACCTCCCCGTTGTTCTGCTCCAGCACACGGAAGTGTTTCACGACCGCGACGGCCTCCGCGAGATAGAGAAGACGGCCCGCGTGATCCTTGCCCAGCAGTGCTTGTACACGGGCAGGCGCGAGAGACTTATTGTGCCTGCGCAGGAGCTTGCGAAGCGCGAGCCTGCCATCGGGGGGGGATCAGCCGCTGGCGGGGTCAACACCTAGGGCTGAGGGGTCACTTCATGCATACTGACATGGCTGACCCCTCAAGCAAAGAGGCCACTTTCGTGTTGTATGTATTGAGGGGGCCGTACTGTTGCTGCTCGCGCGACATTGTGTTGAGTTGCACAGTCGCGAGCCTCCCGCCGACGGGCGTGGAGTAGCCGCCGTCTCCGGTGAACACTAACCGGACATACCCCGGGCGTCGCGTGGCGTATCGCCAAGGCTGGAGGTCCTTCTGAAGTGCTTGCATTAGATGCGAGAGTGCACGCTGCGGTGGAAGCCACCGGACTTGTCAGTTGCGATTTAATAGACGGGTGGCAGACAGGAGGCAACGGGGCAGGGCAGTAGACGCAGTGCTGGTTACTGAAGGCATGCCTGCTCTGCAAGCCCGAGGGCGTCGCAAATAAGGAGAACCGCGCGGTCGTGCCCAGTGACGTGCGCGAGGATCTTGTTCCGCAGGACGTCGCCGAGGCTCTCGTGCGTGTGCGCTGCGAACAAAGCAAGCGTCTCATCGTCGAGCGGGTCTTTCCGCTCGCCCGGGAGTGTCTCGGAGAGCTGAAGCGCGAGGTGCGCCACCACTTCGTACGCAGTGTGGTGCGGCAGCTTGAAAAAGGAAGCGATGACCTGATCGAGACAGACAAAGTACAAGCTTCAGATGAGGTATTGGATTCAGGGGTTCAGCAGCGGGCGCCTCGGCCCCCCCACTTCTATTTTGCTCCCTGCACTGGAGCGGCTATCCGTATCGCGCGACAAGTCCAGAGGCTAGCCCTCGCTTTCTCATGGAAGGCGCGAACCAGCTCGGCAGTGTTGCCCGCCCCGCCCGTGGTGCGGCGGCGCCCAGAGCTCGAGTTTGCTGCACCGCTCTCTCCTCCAGCGCTCCGCGACAAATGGCTCCAACAGGCCGGGAGCACCGGTGACACGGCACTGCTCGAAACCGAAGCTTCGCCCGTGGCGGAGGGGGTGCCCCCGAGCTCGTCGACGCTGAGTGCTGCGCTGTGAGCTCCGCTCTGCAACGAGTCCTCCGGTACCGAGGGTTGGACGGTTTTGTCCGCAGACTCAGCCGCAATCGATGGGTCCTGACCACTGCGCGCGAGGCGAGCGTTCCGTCGCAGCTCCCGCAGCAGGAAGGCAAGCTCCGTGGTGGCACCGGTGCCGGCGGTGCACTCCTTTCCGTGCGGCCCGCACAGTCGCACCATCTTCACGCGATTCGTTTCCCGCTCCTGCCCCGCATCACCGTAGTTGAGTCAGCACACCGCGCTGGCTCCTTCCCTGTAGCTTTTCTCAAACACTTTCACAGCGATTTTCACCTGCTGTGTGCCCACACCGCCCGGGAGACCGGGCAAGACCTGGAGCGTCAGCGAACGTGCGTACGGCACGTGCTCAAGCAGCAAGTCCACAGCGGACGTGCACGCCCGGAAACCGTCACGGCATCGCACCTGCAGCACGGCAGCGGTCAGGCCCGGCGCACCTGCGTCTTGCGACCACATTGCGCCGCAGTGGGACGGGACACGACCTTGACGAGTGCCTCTTGACTGGCGGCTTCCTCTGTGAAGGAGCGCAGCAGGCAAGTTCGAATCGCAGCCTGCTCTTCAGTCGCGATTTGGAGATCGATCTCCTTACGCAGCTTGCGCCGGCGCTCTGCGCCGGCCTCGCGCTTGCGAAGAGTGCCCTTGGTGCGATTGCCGCGCTCGTGCGGTTTCCGTTTGTGCCCGAAAGACACCGCGTGCGTCAGTTTTGGCCTACGTGCCGACCCTGTCTCCACAGGACTGTCGGCGCCGCTTACAGTCACACCACTCATAGCCACTGCCCCCACCGACGATGGAGCCGCCTTTTCACGATCCGTCCGAGCGGTTGAGAGCCGAGGCGGGCCTGTGGGTTGTTCCACCCTCGTCTCCACTACCGCATCAGCCGAAGCTGGCTCCCCTGCTGAAGCGGCCTCGGTACCGGACACGCCACCATCACTTCCTTCCTCAGTGACTGCTTGCCCCACAGAGCCAACAGCTGTGGGCTCACTCTCCTCTGCTTCGAATTCATCGTCCATGTACCTACGGTCCCAGCTCATGATGAGCATGGCGCTCCCAAGAAGCATCACAGCAGAACGAATATGCACAAGACATAAATCTGTGCGCAGCACAGCAGGGTACCAGGGGATGAGGGGTCACTTACTCGTCCACTTCAAGTCCCTCTCCGCCTTTCTCCCGTCGCAGCTCCGGCGGACCGTGAGTGGAGGGGCGAGAGCCCACCGCGGTTGCATTTTCAGAGCCTCCTGCGACCCCTGTGCCGTGAGACATCGCTCTCTGCGATGCTGCGCTCGACTCTCCCGCCTTCTTCTCAGCGGCAGGATCTTCTTCTGGAGCTTCGAAGTCGTCATCACTGTACGCATCCTCCTGGCTCGCCGGTGCTTGCTCTTCGTCCACAACACTCAATCTTTGTTCCTCAGCTTGCTTTTCAGCAGCCGTGTCTGCAGCAATCTGGAGTTCCAACTCGTGCTCGCGCTGGCGCCCAAGGATGATCAGTGGGCGATGCTGCATTCGCGGTTGCTGCACATTTGTCGCAAGACGCAAGCAGACCGGGTACTGGTGCGACGGTACCTCTGCAAATATCTTCTCCCGCCGGGCGGCCGCGCGCGCCCGCATTTCATCTACCTCTGTCGGCTCGTCGGGCATCATCGGCTGGTGTCGAAGCCTGGCGCCGAGCTCTGTGACACTGAGCTGAAACGGGGCCGCGCCGTCCTCAACGACGAGCGCCACGGCCGCGGGTCCGCCCCCGGAAAAGAAAAATCCGTTGGGCGTGAGGTGCAGCGTGATGCTGAAATCGCCCGAGTTGGAGATCGTCACGTTGGGGACGCCCATGACGACGACCCAGCGCCCTGCGGGCAGCGACGTGCTACCCCCGAAGCGGTCCATGAGTCCCTTCCCCTCTCCTCGTTCCAGCGCTGCAACCACATCAGGGTCCTCCCACTCGACTTCACTGCCGTCCGCAGGCAGGGGAAGAACCTCCCCATGCATTGCACACTTTCTCGGCACTGCGGCTGACGAGTATGCAAATTTGAACGCACCAAATGAGCGGTGTGGCAGCTCGACTACTATGCCGAGCTGGCTGTGGCGCACAGTCGTGCAAAGATCACCCATGTCACCAAAACCGTCGACAGTAAGCCACTCTGCTTGTGCGCCCAGGGAGAGAAAGTCAGCATCAGCCCGCGCGAGCTTGACCCGTGGCGCGACCCGCCGAACATCGTGCAAGGCGCTCAGGGATGCGTTAGGTAGATCAAGATGAGCGGCTGTGAGACTGGACTTGTTCCACCTGCGCACGAACCCGTCCCCATTCAATTACAGCCTGTAGCCCCGAACCGAACCACTTCCGCCGGATGCACGCGGCGCACGCCAGAGCGAGTCCGGCTCGGCTCCGCACCGGCGATGCGCCAGCGGGACCAGCGCACGCGAACTCGAAGAAGCATTGACCGGTCCGTCCGCGCCGGCGCCCGACGCATCGCCTCCGGGCTGCACTGCAGGGTGGAATGTGCGCACGGCGCTCTCTGGGTCGCGAAGCGCCGCCTCGAGGCGCCGCGCAAGTGCAGCAGGCGTGCGGCGATCGCCCGGGTGGTCAATGGGCAGGAAGCCGACCACGATGTTCTTGGCCTGCACATTGTCCGGTGCAAGTGAGTGTGCGGCACAGAGGGCACGGGTGCGAGAAGCGAGTCCCATACGGTCAGTGCAGGCCTTCACAGTGCATTTCGCTCGAATTGTGTGCTGGGGTTGGTTGGTCAGCGTAGCACCTGCACTCCACCCAGGATGACACGCTCGACCTCTGCATCAATTGCCTCCGCGATGGCCTGCAACACAGGGTGGGGTGAGATAAGGCGAGGTCGGTAAACGGCTAGCAGACGCGATCCTACCTATGAGATTTTCAGGTGTTGACGAAGGGATTAGGCGTGAAATGGAAAATTGGCGCACCTTACGAAATCCATCGAGCCAGCGCTGCCCCTTAGCTACTCGCTCCTTGTACTCGCGGCGCTTTTCCTTGCGGCGCTCTGCGCGCCATTGCTGCTCGAGCTCTCGAGCCGATAGCTTTGCACGACTCGGTACCGCTGAGACTCCCAAAAAGAGGGACGACGTCGCGCCGAGGGACGACGAGAAGGATGTAGACTTTGTGGATTGGCCGAGATCCGCCGTGGGATCGGCGCCGCTCGTGTCCGTCGCAGCACTCACGCTCGAGACCTCCATACCCACTCGACCACGGCTGCGCTGCTTCAGTGGGTTCAGCCCCAACACGCGGTCGATGATTTCGAGCCGGCGGACTTTGGCGTCCTTCATGGTCCGGTCCCACGCGCGAGAGTCCCCGCACGGGTGCCAGGCAAAGGATCTGCGGAACTCGTATTCGTCCAAGAAGCCGTCCACGACTACATGGTCGGCGGACGTCATGAGCAGCTTCGTGTCCACAGTCCCCATCTTGAGGCGGCGCAGCCCCAGGGATATGTCACTCTCAGACAGGCGATCTCTCGAGTTTTGGTCGAAGAAGACGAAGGCCTCCGCGACATTCTGGAACTTTCTGGCCAGCATTTCCTTCACGCGGTCTACAATCTTCTTGCCCAGCTCGCGGCGCGCCGCGGCGGTAGACTCCCTGCGCTCCTTGGACTTGCGCTCCACAGAGAGCCGCTCTCGCGCGGCGACGAGCTTCTCCTTCCAGTTGGACACGTCGTCGCCAAAGCGGAATGCTGTCACGAAGTGAGAAGCACTGATCGCCTGGCCGTGGATACCAGAGAAGAACTCTGCGAGGAAGCTCTTCACATCGAAACGCTCGCCCAGCTCCTCCTCGCCTTTTTCACTGGCCAGCTTCTCTACGCTCTCCTTGATCTCCTTCCAGCCGATAGTGCTGCCTCCGTTCGCGTCGCAGAACGCAAAAGCATCGTAGACAGTCGCGAAGTGGCGCTCCAGCGCTGCCTTGAGCATGGCCGTGTTCTCCCCCGGCGCGTCTCCGTCGAGGCCACGCACCTCGAGTTTTGGTTTTGGCACCTTACCAACTACAGCGTCCTGAAGCCGCTGTATCTCCCCTTGGGGAATCAGTGCGCTGTACCTTTCCCCTCTTGTTTCTGTGGCGTAGCTCGCGATCGGGGGCATGTTGGCCAACATATGCGACAGCTCGCCAGTCGGATCCTTAATCCGTACTGCCACGCCCGTCAGCTCCTGAATGCACGACCTTTCATCTGTCGGGAGGTCTGGTGCAGGCGCCATGCGCTTCGTGGCTCCGTGTGGTGATCCTGGTGACCCCGCGGCAATCTCATCGTCGACTACCTCATCCTGCGAGGTAATGCTTACCCGCTTGTGTGCTCGGGAGTCATCGCCGACGTCGCGAGATCCGTCATCTGCGATCATTCCGCAGAGGCCCTCTGGGAGGGGACCAGGGATCCAGCGCTGAGCGAAGGTCACTTCCCCTCCCTGTTGATCGGGCCGTTGCTCCCTTGATATCGCGGGCCCGCCTCAGAAACATCTCAACGTCAGCTGGTCGCTTTCCACGGCTTCCACGACGAGGGCGAAAGATAGGATGGGCGGGCCCCGGTAGTGGGATAGCCCGAATTGCAGCATCCAAAATGGGCGATGAGGGAGAGCTGGTGGAGCGCGGGCACGATGCGGTGATACAAGAAACTCAGGCGATGCTGAAGGGGTTGCTTGGAGACTCGCTCACGTCGATGCAGGAGGAGTTTACTAGCGGACTGCAGCGCGAGGCGATGCTGCTTGCTGAGCTCACCAGGGTCAAAGAAGATAGTGCAGCTCGAGAACGTTCGCTTGTGGCACGTGTAGAACACGCTGAAAGAGAGCGACGAGAAGCACAGGAGGAGCGGGATAAGTTGCTGGCCACTGCGCACGGATCGATCGCATCGATTGCCACAACGAAAAAGGCGCTCGATGAGAGTCGTGAGTGTGAAGCGCGCCTGCGCCAGCAAGTAGAGTCTATTGATGCAGAACTCAGTGCAGCGACAGTCGAGCTGGCGCAGCTGCGGGACCGCGAGGAGCAGTGGCAGGCCAAGGTCGAAGAGGCTGTTGCGGCTCGCCTGGACGCTGAGCGAAAGAGTGGGGCTGCGACGAAGCGGACCGATTCCACAATCCGAATGTATCAGGACTTGCTAGACAAGGTCGCAGGCGCTGCGCGGCAGATGCAGGAGCAGAAGCAACTCATGGAGAATGAAACGTGAGCATCCCATTCCCCACCTTCACCACACGAGCAACCTTCAGCACTCCACTGACCCTGCCGTTCCCTCTCTATCCCATGTGCTGCAGGCGGCGGGCAGGCCTCGCGGAAAATCACGCCAGGGCTTCCGATGAGCGGGCCGCAGCATCGGAGCGCCAACGGGGCGACGCGCAGGCCCTGGCTGCGGAAGCGGTGGCGGAGCGAGACGAGGCCTGCAGGCGGGCGAATGTCGAGCAGGGTGCGCGCGAGGCTATGGAGGAGCAGATGCGAATCTTCGACAAAGAACGGAACAAATTGTGGGAGCAGCTGTCGCTGAGCCGAGCGGAGATGGCCGCTAGCAATGAAGGATGGGACAGGTTGTGGCTCATTCTTGGAATTCGATGAATGTTTGATTCGCGCTGCTACAAATGACAAAGGATATTTCTGTGCCCCATGGAATTTATGTTGAAATGCGATGCTCGTTTCCCTCTATACAGCAAGTGGAACGAGGAGAATTGGAAAAGACAACTCTCAGAAAAAGATCTCCAGGCGGCGCTTCGGACCAACAAGCGACTCGAAAACGAGATGCAAAGTCTTCGCCTGGACAACAAAGCACTGCGGTATATACCCCTTCTGGCTAGATTCAAAGTTTGACATGACCTTGATCTCATGGCAAATCGATTGTGTGTTGTGAGGGCGTGAGGGCGAGAGATTTCTGATGCACAGGGACGCTTGTACGGAGCTTCGAAATTCTCTGGGTCTTGCGACAACCATTGATAAGATCCGCAAGACCGATCTCTCAAAGAGCGAAAGCACGATTGGATTCGACGGAGTCCTTTCGAGGATGCGAAACATCAAGGGCTTTGTAGATAATCTAGAGACATCCAAATCGAGGAAGAGATGACGTCAGACTGACGCAGCACCTCGTGTCTCGGATGTCTGCTGCATTGCAGTACATGTACAGGACACAATTCTCTTTCGAGCACTCTTCATTTTGATTCGCCCCATGTACACCTTGCTCTTCTCAATTTACTCCCGGTGATCGCTAGGTGTCGGCCCGGCCTCCGGCACCTCCCCGTGCCGGATGGTCGGAATCACGCATGGCGTAAAGTCGACAGGCTCCTTTCCCTTACCTTGCCCCTCGCGCTCTACACTTCGCGGATCAAAAACCTCTAGAGCAGTGCGGTTTGGCCCGTCCGCGTACAACATCTGGCGAATAGCAAAATTGACCCCGTCCTCGTACGGACCCTTCAGCGTCGGCCAAAGCCAGTAGAGCGAATTGTAAGGATTGGTCCCCGAACCCAATACCATAGCGGCATTCTTGAACCACCCTTGGTCCCAGCGATTAATGTAAATCTTGCCTCTCTTCTTCGCCTCTGCTGCCAGCATTCTATTGTTGTACCATTCGATTGTGGTTTGTCCAGTCAAAAGAAGATATACGTGCCTGCAAGAACAAGAGTGATATCGATTTCAACAAACGCAAGAACGCCAAGCCCCGTAGATGGACTTGATTCAGAAGAATGGCAAGGCCGAAGGCAGGAATACGAACCAGGCGAGCAGTATCCCGACCGCGATCGCGACCGAGAATGCCAGGATGAAGGAGAAGACAACCGGGTTGTGGTCCGGCCGGTTGCGGCTGTGTGCGCGAACAAGCTTCCAGAAGCTCGGTGCCATCGTGGCTAGAACGTAAATGCAGCCGAGCCACAACCAAGTCATGAAAAGGAAAAATGTCCTATAGTTGCGGTGCCCGACACACCCCGCGACCCATGGGCAATGGTGGTCCATCTTGAGAACACATCTGAATAAAGGGCATGGGACAGTGACCTTCTTGCAATTGGTGCATCCGTACCGGTGCACAGCTATCACATAGTGCCACAGGGACGTACCTGCGGCAGATCGAGCAGTGATGTACGCGCGGCGGTTTCGGCTTTCTGCACTTCTTGCACCATTTCCCGAATCCATCCCAATGCCGACGCTCGTCTACATCTCCGCCTTCGATATCGAGTGGTGGGTGCTCGTAATCCTGCATATTTAGGGTTTGGGTAGAATTCAGATGCGTTTCTGAGGTCTTCATGTTCGATGGTCAAACCCCAGGTTTTGGATGGGCCGCCGGGCGACTGGCGCTCACGTCCGGTGTGCCTCCCGGCGGAGTCAGGACCGTGGCCCAGTAATTCCAGAATAGGTTGGAGATTAGCGTGAAGGCGCAGAGAAGGTGGAACAGCCGCTCAATTGAATTCGGTCGTGAAACTTGGTCCTCAATGTACGTGAACCTGCAGGTCCATCACGTCACGACGAGGGATCAGTCCTCCCTGGCTGCATTTCACACTCTGCAAGGAAGTGCTCGAGCGGCCGCATCGCGCAGCCAAGCACATGCGAGTTGTTGAATCCGGTCTCACCATGTCCAGATGACACCCCCGATCAGAACTGATGCGAACACGACGAAGATTGGCCCCACGAATCGCAGTCCGACGTCGAATCCCTGCCTCATGTACAACAATGCGTCTTATGAGGTATCAGAGCTCGGACATTTTCGTGACTACTGCACATTAAAATTTTGGAGAAAACGCGCTGAATTGTAAACAGGCCGCCAACGTTGGCGTGCACTTGAGATCACACAGGCGCACACCCTCATGGTGGAGACTAGGCAGCAGTGGACAAACTGAAGAACCCGCCGCTTCCACCATATATAACTCACGGCACTCCCCGCGTTATTTTTCGTGGAACCGCTAGGACGCGTCATCGTGCCTTCCACCCTCTCGGCGCCGCCCCAATCTGTGCGCGAGTCTCAACACGTCAACGCGCTGTGGATTCTCTGACTCAGAAGTAGTTCGATTTCAATTTGATTTCTGAAACGAGGATTTTAAGAGAGAGGCGCGCGGAAGCCCTGCCTCCCCGCCGCCGCGATGGAGGATCTGACGAAGCCAGCGCCGTCAATCGCTGCATTCACAGGTGTCCATTGCTTCTTCTACCTCCGCGCGCGCTATGCCATCGCTCCCTTCATTGTTCCGGCTAAGTTGTCTGTCTGCCCCTCGTGGCGTTGATTGGGGATACGCCACTGTTCACTGCTTCTGCGAGAGATTTACATCCTTGGCTCACTTAGGTACAACACAGTGCAAGCACTGGATTTTCACGGCCGAGCAGCTAGTTTCGAAGCGTAAGGAATCGAACGAGAAGGCAGCCGAATCCGTGTTGAGGATTGCGCCTTCCCCAGGGAAGCGGCCGAAGATCGAGGAGGGAGCAGCGGCCGGGCAAAGTGTAGGAGGAATCGTTGACTGCGTAACACCCGAGGAAGAGCTCACGCTACAGGAATACTGGCTCAACGGGATATTGAAAACAAAAGCGCGGGGAACACTCAGCCTGCCTCCAAACGTTGAGGCGACTTCTGTTCTCTTCTTCAAGCGTTTCTTCCTTTCAAACTCCATCATGGATTGCCATCCCAAGGAAGTGATGATCACCGCGATGTGGCTTGCTTGCAAGGTTGCGACCACACCTCAGGCGGTCACCCTGTGCCGCTGGTGCTTCTCATTAGGTGCCGCTTTCCCTGCGTAGGATTGTGCTGCAGTTGACATGGCGCTGAACAGGTTGAGCACTATCCATATCGCTACCTGAACACGAAGAAGGTGCCGCACGAGAAGGATGGCAATTTTAAGTTCGACGCAAACCACTTTGCGGAAATGGGTGGATACGAACCCGAGCGGCTCCTTCGGCGCGAGCAAGACATGCTACGCGCGCTCAAGTATCATCTCATGACTTTCCACGCTTACAGGTTCCGTCGGGCCCTCGTTCATGTTTTGTGCATGTCCACCGGATCATTGCTTACATTGCTTAACTTCAATTCTTCCATGCAGGCCATTGCGAGGGCTTGTAGCGGAGTTACGTTCCCTCGAGGGAGTGGATGATATCTTGCCGCCTGAAGAACGTGAGAAAATGCTCAAGGAATTGGACGACAGCGCGCAAAAAGAAGCACTAGTGGTGATGGCGACCGACGCCCCTTTCTTCTTTCACCCCGCACAGCTTGCTCTCTATACCCTTCGCGAAGCCGCGGTTAAGGAGAAGATTTCTCCAGAGCTCCTCGACAAGTTCCTCGAGAAGCACTTTCCCGAGGAGCAAGATCGAGCTGATCTCGACAAGGTCTGCGACCGCATCCGCATTGAGGTAAAAAAAGTGAACCGCGGCAAAAAGGAGGCTCCCAGGATCGAGAAGAAGCTCATTGGCTGTCGGAACCCCGACAAGAATTATGACCACCCGCTCTTCCAGCAACGCGAGGCACGTGCGCAGGAGGAGAAGCATCGTCACGAGGAAGAGAAGACCAAGCGTGAGGAGGAACAACGGAGGATTCGCTCGGAGCAGTTGTGCGGGACTACAGATCCTCCAGATCCTCCGAAGTCCAAGGCCCAGAGCGGTGGCGACGCCGCGGCCGGTGGTGGCTTTGTTCTCAGTCAGCCGCCCTAGGCCCCTGTCGGTACTGCCACGCGCACTGACGCAAAGCGTGCTGGAGCGCCCAGCTGAGACTAGAACTACAGCTGTACATTTCATCTGGCACCGCTCACCCACATGTGCAGTGCGTAGAGCTTCTCCGTGACCCTCTACCCCTGCCGCGCACGTGCAATGGCCGCGATGACTGCCTTCTTGACACCCGTCTGCGGAAGCAGCTCCGCTACCTTCGGTCGCCCAGGCCGCCTCAGGAATCCACACACAGGGTGTAACAGGCAATGCTGGTAGGAAAAACACACCTGCGCCAATTGTGGAAGCTGTTCTTTGGCCTCCTTGACGTACCTGTTGCATGCGCTGCACGGTAAGATTGCAAGGCTCTCTCTCTCACTCCCACACACTCTCTCCCTCTCTCCCTCTCTCCCTCTCTCTCCCAGCCCCCCACTTTTGCTGGTGCACACGAGCAGAGACAGAAACACCCGCACAAAGAGACATGCTGCACTCACTTGGACACAATTGCGAGGACCTGAGGCACCGAACACTCGAGTCAACGAGTCGTACACAGTCTTGCGATTCTTATGGCTGCAGGACACCGCTGGGCGGCGCGGCAGGATGTGCGAGTGGAGCTGCTGGTGTTGCGGGCCACGCACCAGGCTGGAGAGCTTCAGCGCGGCAGCAGCACGAGGAGAGCGCGCAGTGGCCTCGAGTGAATTGACCAGATCTGCCATGACGTGCGGCGGAAGTGCTGGGCGGAGGCCCATGATGAGGTGCAGGACAGCGACCCAACCGGGCGAAAGTGGCGTGAGGGTGGCAGCGTTGTCCACAATGGAAGGCTGCACTGCTTGGGCGACGAGATCTGCCGGAGAAAATTGCCCTCAATGGCATTAGCTGGGGCCGCACGGAAGTTTCATCAGGCGGCTCAGCACCGAGCCG
>ENA-UOXV01006599-UOXV01006599.1-marine-metagenome-genome-assembly--contig:-NODE-6599-length-12095-cov-6.155731_pt1 | contig 12095 bp, 15 predicted proteins | sample MGYA00238165_ERZ766961 | MGnify/ENA primary metagenome ERZ766961 (study PRJEB28924, sample SAMN03173240) | marine metagenome | biome: Marine; feature: Water; material: Subsurface seawater | place: North... | reverse complement strand
CACACACACACACACACACACACAAACAAACAAACACACGCACAGACAGCAGACCGGTCTGTGTGCAGGTAATTGACAGGGCCGGCAATCTGCCTTCATCTCTGCCTCGGCGTCGGAGAGGACGAATGGCGCGCGGAAGCAGCGCGCCTCGTACCACGCAACCTGCGCACACACGCCCGCGCGAAGCTCAGCCTCCTCCGGGAGCCGCACCGGGGCGCCGCGGCGCGCAGCAGACCTCGCCGATGCCCTCGACCGCGCGTACGCCGCGCGTGACGACGACGCCCACCATCTCTTCGGCCGCGGCGAGCAGCGCCTTGGCGTGCGCCGGCCCGCCCGCGCTGTGCATCCGCGCCGCGAGCCCGGCGAGCAGCGCGTCGAAGTGCGCGCGCACAGACGTGGCGGTCCCGCGTGTGGAGAACCACCCCGCGACGGCAAGGCTGCTGCGTTCCTCGGCCTCGGCCAGCGCGTTGGCGATGTTGCCGCGGCTGAAGTGGTAACAGAGCCGGTACCCCTGCCGCACGAATGCATTAGCGAATAGCGCGCCCGGTCCACGTGCACGGCCCTCAAGCATGGCGAAGCGCTGTCTTCGCGTGCAAAGCCGGGGCGCAGTGACGCGGGACATCCGGTCTTTGATATCAAACTGTGGCACAACATTAGGAACAGAGGACTGGACAGGAGTCGCTTGGATCCGACCTCGATCAGGAAGCTGGGCTGACTCTCATCCTTCGTTTCCGTCCGGAAGAGAATGCCTGAATGCTCCGTCATGGCATCCATCGTAAACATAGACGTTAAGATCGCTGTGTTTCGTCGGAAACCCCATCCCCACCTCGCTCTCGTTAGCGTCCGCATTCGACAGTGTCAAAGGGTTTGTGCGCTGGTCGACCTACGGTCAGCCCAGTACTGCATAGACAGCTCACAATATTCTTCATTTCTGTGCTCGACACTGGTGTTCTATCGTGCGATCATTTCAATGCATGGGAAAGTGTCCAACGCACTCCTGTGAGGGGGGGGGCGGGGGGGGGCGGGCGGGGCTCCGGCGTCACCTTGAGGTATGCGGATTCCACCCTTGCTGTGCGCTGCAGACATATTCGCCAAAATTGCGGGCGAAAGCCACACCGATGGGTCAGCCTCCTACGCCCACTATGCGGCCATTAAACTGTTCCGGGAAGCCCCCACTGAGGGCGGCGCCCGAGACAGCCTCTACACGCCCTGCCGCGAACTGCAGCGAACAAGGTACAAGTTCACTTTTGAAGCCGAAGTCGACAGAAGGCGCAATCGATCGCTCACAGTTGGCTTGCAGGTGAGTCGGCGCTGAGTACACCAGTGAGCCCAAGACGTGGCTGCCACGACCGCGTGGCATTCAATTCATTTCTTGATACTCGGGGTTCTCTGCCCTGCGCTCATCTTTCGAAGGCTCATCCGGAACAGGTAGGATGGGCAAGGACAAGGCGACGGGCGGCAAGGCCGCGGCTGCGAAGGCCGCCAAGGAGGCGAAGGAAATTGCAGACGCCAAGGCCAAAGGTGTCGAACAGATGGAGTGCCGGCACATTCTCGTCGAAAAGCATGGCCGGGCTGCGGAAATAATCGAAATCATCAACTCGGGTGAGCAGCCGAACGCGGCACAGGCCCGAGCAGGTGGGCGCCAGGCAACCCCTACGCAGGCGACTCACTGGGGCGTCATCACCACAGGCAAGATGGGCTTCAACGAGGCAGCTCGCGAATTTTCGATGGACAAAGCTGGGAAAAGGTCCCATCCTGCTCGCCACTCTTGAGGCGCCAGCCGCGCGTAAGCTGTCGACCTGACAGCGTTGGGAGTTGTGCGCAGCGGGCTTCTGGGCTGGAAGCGGCGAAACGAACTCGACCAGGACTTCTGGGCCGCCGCACTCGAGATCCCTGAAGGCAAATTCTCGCAAGAGCCAGTGCGGACGGAGTGGGGCTACCACATCATCAAGATCGAGGGGCGCAAGTGAAAGGCCCGGAAAGCTCCAGCAAGTGCGCTCGAGAGGGAGGGAGAGAGACAGCGCGCGCGCGCACGCACGTGTGAGGGCGGTGCCCCACACCGAGCTAGTTCACCGACCAAGTGAAGTTGGGGTTCTAGACCTGTATTGACTGCGGCGGGCGCCGAGCAGCGCCTGGTCCCGCGCCTGGAAACCTCGCCTGCAATCGCACAGCTGCACCTCGACAGTCCTTCCGTGACAGAAGGACCGGATTTACTCTTTTACGTGTCGCGCGCGCCCGCGCCAGATCCGGCGCTGCGGACAGCGTCCGCGCGCGTAGACTGCGCGGACCGCGCCCGCGCGTCGTCTGGCCGCATCAGGAACAGATCTGACGGCTTTCGCCCCGTCTCCGCGTCGCCGCTGGCATGCTCGCCGCCGCTGCGCTCGCCACCGCGCGAAGAGCGTGCAGGCCGTGGCGTAGAGGGCTCAGGCCCCTGCGCCGCGCCCACGTGCCCGCTATCCGGGCGCCGCCCCTCCGAGAGGGCGCGCCCCTCCGAGAGGGCGCGCGCCTCCGCCGCCGACATCCCGCGCTTCAGCACCCCCCCGGGCAGCCGCTTCGCGGGGGCTAGCGCCACGCCCGCGCCCGCGCCCGCGCCCGCGCCCGCGCCGGGCTTCTCTGCGAAGAGCTCCTTAGCCTGCTGCATCCGCTCCACGTGCGCGATCCGCGCCGCCGCCTGGCTGCTGGCGCCGCCGCTCCCGCGCCGCGCCGCTGATGCCGCCGTCGCCGGGCGCGAGCCTGCGCGGCTGCCCGGGCGCTCGTCGCGCTCCCCCTCAACGCGCGGCAGCGCGGTGCCCGGGCGCCCGGCTGAGCCCGCGGTGGCGGGGCGTGCGGCCGAGCCCGCGGTGGTGGGACGGGGGGGCACGGCGTGCTGCGAGGCAGAGGAGGCGGGCCGCCCCGTGGGTCCAAGCCGCGCATCGATTGCAGCGACCGCGGCGGCGGCGGCAGCGGCGGCGGCGGCGGCGGCGGGAGGCGCCACCGCGTTGTTGGCGTCAATAAAAAGCGCCCCGGCGGCGTCGACTCCGTCCGCGTCATCAGCAAACACGATCTGCTCGTTGGCGAGGTCCGCGCATGGGCGGCGCGTGACGGAAAAGTAGTCCCGCTCGGCCAGCGCGGCGTCGAAGAACGACAGCTGAAGATCCTCGAAGCGCACGACGCCGTCCGCGTCCGCGTCGAGGATGCGGTGCAGCGCGTGAGCGTCGGCCAGCGACGCGGCCATGCCGAACTCCTGCATCACGGCGAGCAGGCCCTCCTTGTCGACCTCGCCGCGCATCTCCGGGTCGAGCCAGCGCCACGCTGTCCGCACGCCCGTCGCTTTCACGTAAAGGCGGTCCCGCAGCTGCTTGAGCAGCTCGTTCACGCGCCACTCGGGCCCGGACGCGTCCGCGCCAGGCACCCTGGCCTGGTACAGCCGGGTGTGCCCGAGCGACGGCGTCGGAATCCTCCCTGGCAGCGCCCGCGTCGCCGCTTCCGCCTCAGCATCCGCACCCATCTGCGCGTCCGCCGCACGCTCCGCCGCAACGGCCACCGCGCGTTCCACCTCGCGTTCCGACCTCTCCAGGAGGCTGGCCGTCCCAGGGCGGCGCGCCTCGCCGCCTCCGTGCGCCGCCGTCGCTGCAGAGCTGGACCAGTGGCGTTCCGTCAGCTCAGGCGGAGCGGAAGCCGGCGGCGCCTTGGGCGCGTCGACCCAACCTTGCTGCGCCTTCGTCTCTCGGCCCAGTGCGCTCATCACCCGCTGAAACGCTGCGCGCTCCTTGGCGCTCGCGCCGCGCAGCCACGACTCGACCCGCCCGCGCGAGCGGGCATCGATGAGCCCCGCCCCGTCCTCAAGCAGTGCCGCGGGCGACGCGCGCCGGCGCCGTGATGTCGAGCCAGACAGGCTGCGCGTTGTTGATCGCATCGGCGTGCGCGACGCGGCGAGGCGGTTCTTGGCGACGAAGTTGGGCGCGCGCTCGGAGCCAGTGGAGAGAGGCTCCTCAGAATACTTGTGTGACAGAATGTTGGCCATCACAGTGCGCATCGTTGCTGGATCGTGCGCCTGAAACTTGAAGAACGCTCGTGCCTGCTGGGCTGTCATCTCTGCAGGCACGCCCGGCTCGAACACGGAGCCGTCCACACTAGGATGTGGCTCGCGACCGTCGTCACGGATCGCCGAGAAGCCTGCGAGGATCATAGAACTTGCTGAGCATGCAAGGCGCCTGAATCGCAGGAATTCCGTTGCATCTCCGCGCGCCGCGCAGCCGGGTAGACATGGTTAAAAAAGCGAGATGCATGCAAAGCGTGCGGGCTGGGCTAAACCGTTCTCGCGGAGATGGTAGAACTCACCACGCATGAGCGACTTGATGAGATTATTCCTGTAGGATAGAAACAATGAGATGCAGCAAAACACGATTGTCCGCGTACTTCCGGTGAGCCTGCTACATGCACGGAAGAAAGCTAGCGGGGCGACGTGGGATCCAACGATCCCACGTCGCTAGGATGGAGGGTCCTCACTGTGAATTGAGCGCAGGCCCGTGTCCGTTGTGAGCACGTCCCGGTAGCAGCCGCGGCTTACTAGGGTCTCCTCTGTACCACATATTGTGCTCTGCCGCATTCTGCGCCTCAACAGCGAACTGTCGACGCCCCATCCTGGCGGCTCTCTCCCAGGTAAAGTAGGCCCCGAAACTCCCCAGGCCCAGGGGTGAAGGGGAAACCGTTTCTTCCAACGGCTCCAAGCCCTTGCCAAGGAAATCCCGGATTTCCCCACTTCTTAGAGAGACTGGGGCCTCCGCCACTCCCCCGCTGCCCGTCGGGTGGATTCGGCGGACTGGCGAGCGAAGGGTTGGCGATGAGGCGCAGACTTAGCTCACCGAGCCGCTCGTGAGTGAGGAGGTTGCTACAAACAACATTTCAAGGAGGCGCAAGGGGGCGTTTCTACGATGCGCCCCGTCCAGGCGGCGATCATCGCGACAGTGGCTCTCTGCAGTGCTGACTCGGCACAGCGCAGTAGCTCTACAGGAATTGCACCAGTGGGATGTTCCTACATGTGGCGCCCATCGTCTAGCTGGTGCAAACCTTGTGAAGCAGTGCCGTTGCGGCTGCGCGGTGGAGGGAAGGGAGGGAGGGCCGAAGCGGGCAGATGCGGCCAGGGCATGACGGTGACGACATTTGAGTCCGACGCGTCCAACCCCAGTGGCGCAGAGGAGATGCAGACTGTGACGAACGCGGGGTGGGTTGCTCGCCCAACCTTGCGGCGCATCGGTAGCACCAGTATCGCACCGTCGGGGCCACGAGTCTCCATCGTTGATGCTGGCTAGTTCCTGGTGCGGCAGGTTTGGGACGCTGGAGTTTGGCAACTTTCTGCACGAGGGTCGCCGCGTCGGATTTATGTACGAGAAGGGAAAGACCGGGGAGGGGGCGCTGATGCTTTCACGGAATCCCGTCCCTGCAATAGAGGTGCATGGCGGCGGGCGCAGAGAAGTGTACTTTGAGCCGGGGCGCAAGGGCAAGTGGAAAGCCGTGCCGGTCCCAAAGGGCATGACCAAGCAGCAACTGCTCACGTAAGAGCTCGAGGCCTCCCCGCTGGCACCTTGCCCCGACCTGGCAGTGGCTGATTTCTAAACGAGAAGCGTGGCGCGCAGCAAGACCAAGAAGGAGGCTGAGTTCCTCGCGACGCTACCGATGGACGAGCAGGCAGACTTTGCTTCACAGCGGTTGAATCTGCAAAGCGAGCTTGAGGGCTCGGGCGTGCGGGTCAAGGAGCAGCGCGGCCTCGAGAAGAAGCTCCGCAAGAGAGGAAAGGAAAAGGAGCGCGCACGCGCGCGCTGGGAGGCTCGGCAAGATGAGCAGCGGTGCGCGAGCCAGGAGACACCCGGGCGTGCCGAGCGCAACGCGTTGCCGCGAAATCGCGCTGACGCGGTGCGGTGGTGCTGTGGCGACAGGGAGGCCAAAGAGACGCGTGACAGGAAGCGTCTGGAGAACTTGAAAAAGCGAGCGGAGCAGCGCAAGAGCGGCGGCGGACGCAAACCTGACGGACTAACCAAGAACCGCAAGACTGCGGTGGGCGGCGTTCGGCGGCAGCGGCGCACCGGGCGGAAAGGCAACTTCAAGCGCAGGCGCTCTCATTAGCACAGGGTAGGTTTAGGTAGAAATGCAGTTCCAGGTCAGGCCGCCGCCGCCGCCACCGCCGCCGGGGGAGGGGGGGCGCGGGGCGCTGCGGGGTTTCTGTTTGGTACTTTACAAAACTCGCCGGGTCACATTGGCACAAACTTACACAATCTGGTTCGGTCAAACAACTGGTTCCGTCAAACAAAACTCGCCGGGTCACATTGGCACGAACCAGTTCGATTGAAATGCGTGAAGGAAGCACGATCAGACACGCCTCACGTGCACTCGATCCTGTGCTAGAACAAGATTGTTTGGAGTTCTTTCAGCGCGAAGTTGCGCATGGGAGGTGGATCGTGGCGATGCAGATTGCGCCCGAGGTTCTCAAATCCGTGCCTTTACTCTCGCTGAGCCAGCAGTTCACGCTGTTGGGTTCCATAGCTGCTGGCGAGGAGCTGTTGGGCGATATGCACCACGCAGCGCTGCTTCGAACTCGCTGTCGAGAGATTCTGGTTGAACTGAAGGTACAAGGCAAACAGCTCAGGGCCTGCACCTCGGACCTGGCGCGTGTCTGCCGTGTAGCAGGACAGCACGAACTCGCTCAATTTTGGGCAGCCGAGGTTTGTTCCGTCGCTACTTTGCCGCACGTCCCTAAAACTGTATCCTGATGATACCGAGTCCTCACCAGGCGGACCACGAAATTCGACAAGAAGAGCATGAGAGCTGCAAGATCAGTATATTCGGACGGTCTCACACTCTAGCTGCACATAAGAACCCAAAAAATCCGCCGACTGGCCCTCGCCAGAGTGCACTTACAGATAATAGTCAACAAATGCGAATCAGGTGCCAGTCTGCTGTAGAATGGGCCGAGATCAAGGTGCGGGAGGGGGACTACAGCGGGGCCCTTGGCTCCTTTCGCGCGGCAATGGAATATGCAGGCGACATCGAAGCTGGCGAGGAGCGAGACTGCATGATGGCAGTTAGTTACATGGGCATCATAGCTTCACACGGCACGCTTCACGAGCTGGAAGAGGCACTTCGAGCTTCAAGTGAGATGATTGACTTCGCGCGAGACGCCTGCAACCGCCTCATCGAGATGCAGGCCTTGCTCTGCCGTGGACGCGTATTCCGCCGCTGCGGAAAGATGCATGCAGCAATTCTCGCATTCAAAGTTGGCCCAGCATAGCCTTTTTTCTTCGCCCGCCCCATCTGGTGCGCGCGTGCCTGTCTGGTGCTATGCTCGCAGCCTCACGAGCCAGCGCACACGCGGCAGGCGGCTGAGGACATCGTGCGCGGTGAACCCAAGATCCTGGAGGAACCGCTTGCTGCACAGCTGGAGCTCAAGGCACGCCTCGAGCGGGAACGGATCCTCGTGGATATGTGACGCGCTCCGCGTGTGGTGCCCCGCGGGCGCTGCCGTGCAGGCTCGCAGGAAACAGCAAGACAATCCAGTGGTGCGCGTTTCGGGCCATGATGGTATCGGGTAGCTGTGATTGTGGATTACAGTCAATCTACAATGCTGCGTACGACGCGCAAGGCAACGGGGTTCCCTCTCTCACGCTTTATTTGAAAAGCAGCCCCGCGCTTAGAAGCGAAGCTTGGAGAAGAACCACTTGTTCTTGCCCGACACATAGCGCTCCTGGAACATCTTCTTGATGGCCTTACGTGCCTCAGTGCGCTTGGGACCGTCACCGATGCACATCTCCGGGGTGATGCCAAGCGGCTTGAAGTCAGCCTCAACCGAGTAGCTGCACAGCAGAGGAACAGCGGTCAGAGCCACGCTACCACCGAATCAAAACATTGCAAGCACGATGCAGAATTCTGGGCTCGCAATAAGCCAGCATGTGCTCCAGCAATCCTTGAATGAATCAAACCACTGATCAACCCATCTGACGACAAATTTCCCGCTGTCTCACCCAGCCACTGACCCATTATCATCCCTGGAACCGTGCTGGCTCTCGCTGTTGCTGCAGTGCAGCCGGCAGGCTGCTGAATGTCTTGAGCAGCGCCACGACTCGACAGCCAGCCACATACCAAGGAACCACCGAACAGCTTCCAGGGAGCGAAAGCTTGACTTCGAGTCACCCCAGCTACGCTGTGGAATTTCGAAACGAAAGGGGATACACATCCTTGGGTCGATTTGAGTTGGTCGGGAAGCGTACCGAGTCGGCATGAGGTGGTTGAAGTTGACGAGCTTGAGGAAGGGCTTCACGCGGGAGCGCTTCTCAACCTTCTTCTCATCCATCCCCTTCTTGACCTTGAGCGGAGCACGCGCGATGCCCGCCACGATGGCGTGGCCATATCGCCGGCCGTCGGTCCCGTCGTCAAAGGTCTTGACGATCACACCCTTCTTGCCAGCCATGCGGCCCTGAAGGCAGATCACGACCTTGCCGGACTTGAGGCTGCAAGCGGGAGACCAGGGTCAGTTCTCCGGACATCGCATCTGAGCAGCCCCTGTGTGACCACTACAGTCGCACAGGCGCCGAGTAGGACCACGCCGCACAGCTACATCTTCGAGTGCGTTTCAGCTAGCCCATCCACACAGCTCGCATGGAAAACCAATTGGAAGGAAACTGTTGCCACGCTCACTGCGTGACAGCGGCTGCTTAGCATCTCCAGCTCGCGAGCACGAGCCCGGGGCCTGGTGCACCCAAGCTGCGCCAACTCACGCCTGTCACGACTACTCAACCAAATCGACCATGCATCATGTCTAGCCACAGGTTGTCTTTCAGATCAAGAAAGACACCCATCCCCTGCACCACTCTAGCTGCGGTGCAGCCGCCTGCGCTGCCACGCCGTGCGTTCTGGCACGACAGCCCATCTCCTGCGCCATTCCGGGCAGTGCCCGCGCCCTCCAGCCGCAGCGCCGCAAGATGCGACGATGCATCACAGTAGCTGCACTTTCCAATGCGAGAAGGTGTGGAAGCCCCGCGTGGGTGGGCAGAGGAGGGCCGGGTACGCACAACTTGACCATCTTCACCCGAGCAGTGAAAGCGATCCTAGCACGAGGAGCTCCAGTTGACTGATTATCTCCTTTTTTGGCCAGCATCCGAGGAATGAAAAGTGGATAAGTTGCCTTTGAAAAGTGGATCAAAAGGTTGAATCAAACTCACAAACTCTCAAGTTTGTTCAAATTTGCAGGTCGGCAAAGCCACGCAGTTCTGACGGGATGAGCCCGGCGTAAGATCCCAGAGTCTCACGCTGACCAGGATTGGCCGTAGCCCATCGCGGTGAGCGTGGGACGTCCCAGTGACGCCTCATTCTTGAATTCTCATCGCGGTTGGTGTGGATTGGTTTAAAATGACGGGTTGCATTGGCTCTAGGAACTAAAGCAGCTCACAGAGGCGAGGCCCAGTCTGCTGCCCCCTCCGGTGCAAGAGGGGGAGACAGAGCGGGGGCTAGGGGCAAGTAGATTGAAAGAGGTACACGAGAACTTGTGCATCAAGTTGTCCCCTTCTTCTATCGTCCATGATCTTCGAGGAGCTCGTGAGCCGTGTGCAACATGGGCGTACGCAACGCCGCTCCGGCGGAGCGGCGAGCGGGATAACAATCCTGCCACGCGACAGCGGTTTGCGACGTCGCGGTGTTGTCGGCGGGGCGGTTCTCGTGGCCTCGAAGCTGCTCCGAGGACTTGCGCTCATCGCGGGCTATCGAGTTCTCTCATGGGGGATGACCACGGTGCACTTTGCGTGGGCAACCCTTGCAATCGCGAGCGCGGTGCTGCTCGTGACCCAGCGTCCCTGGGTGGGCAAGCCGTTGACGACTGTACTGCGTGTCAAGGCAATCATTCAGAGTCTTCTCCTCGCGGTAGGGCGCCCACCCGACCAGCCGGCTGCAAAACCAGCGCGCGTACCTGCTTACACAGCGAGCTCAACACGGTGGACAGGTCTCCTTCGTCTGCTGGGCTGGCGGGCTGCTCCGCTGCGGTCCTGCGACGACGGTGATGCTTGAATACTCGGAAGTGATCCTCCTGCGCACGGCGCCGTCCCTCGTGAAGCGCGACCGCCGCAACGGCGTCCTCGCCCACGCCCGCCCTGTCATGCTCTTCGCTGCAGCCTGTGTTGCCATGTCCTGGGATCGGCGAGGCCTTGCTGCACGCTCTCAACCCATTGCGGCACCTGTCCTATCGCACATGGCGCGGGGCGGCGGGTATGCTCGGCGTCTGCTTTACGCAGACGCTGGCGCAGACGCCCCGGGCGACGACGGCGGCTTCGAGGAGATGCAGCGCGAGCAAGAGCCTCGAGCGGCACACGAGGGAGCCAAGGATGCGGACAATGCCGACGACCAGGCAGAGGATGTTGCCCTGCCGCATCTTGTTGCTGCGGCAGAAGACCAGGACGGGGGTGGCGCAGGTGGTTTCCCGGCCGTCGCGGAGGAGGGAGCTGACGGGGCGCGTGGCAGCGCGGCGGGATCAGCAGAGGCAGGCAGCCCCCAAGCCGGAGCGCGTGCAGCCGCCGCTGCTATGCGGGACGCGAAGCTCAAACTGCGATTGGCGGCGCGCGACCGCGACGCGAGGACGGAGGGGGTTGCGGGCGCGGGCGCGGGCGCGAGCTCGAGGGCGGGCGCGGGCGCGGGCGACGATCCGGGCGACAGATGGGGCGACGGGGCGGGAGGGGAGGAGGAGGCGCGCGGCTTGGAGTCCCCACGCGTGGGCGAGGCCGCCCTGGAGGCCATCGGGGCGGGGGCGCTGCCCTCGGGGCCGCCTGCGCTGCCGCCAGTGGAGCAGACGGAGGCCGGGCCGTCGTCGCTCGGCGAGTTTCTCGCAGGCGCGGCGATGCACTTTCTTTCCGCGGGGCTCTCAGCCCTGCGCAAGCTCCAGGCACAGGGCGCGGCGAAGGAGCTCGGGGGGCCCAAGCGCCTTTTCGCGCTCGCCGCGCCGCTCGCGGTGGTCCAGCTCTCGCTGCTGCTCGCGGTGTCTGGCCCGCTCCTCCACCGCCGAGCCCCCGCGCCCTCCAGGGAAATGGCCGGGGTGCTGGCTGGTGCCGGTGCGCACTGGCGCGAGCTGTTGCAGTTCGCCGGCATGGGGCTCGTCGTGCCCTTTTTCGCCGGAAACTTCGCGGACAAGCATCTCCCCGGGGCTGAGTGTGCGCGCATCGGGCTGCTCTCGTCGGTCGGCGCGTTCCTTGTGACGTGGGGCGTGCGCTTCTCCCCGCCCGAGCTGTCTGCCGGCGTCGTCGCTGTCACGGTGCCCCACCCCCCATGAGTCCGGCCCTTTGCCCCGCGTATTGCTGCCGCGTCTGCACGCGCGATGCGCGGTGCTCTGACCCTTGAGGGGCGGCAGACGGCATTTCTGCTGCTCAGCATGATGGACGACGTCGCCGATGACTCGGTGCCCCTTGGGGTGTATTCGGTGCCGGGCCTCGCGCGTCCCCCACCGGGCTGGGCTGGGCTCTCTTCGCAGGCGCGTGCATACGTGCGGCAGGCGGTTGCTACCGCGGAGACGCGCCTGGCTGTCGGGCTCTTCGTGGCCAACGTGCTGTTCGCCCTCGCCGAGGTTGCCTATGCCTTCAGCAACGCCTCGGTCGATCATCTGACCGACTCGCTTCGCACCCTCTCCGACTGCGGGGCGCCTGCCATTGCGCTCTATGGCGCCATCATGCCCACGTGGCGCGCCAACGCAGCGCACCCGCTCGGCTACGGGCGCTACGAGGTGCTGTGCGCCTTCACCAACGTCCTCCTGCTCGTGCTCTTCGCCGTCGCTTTCGCCAGCTCCGCGCTCGGCACGCTGATGCACTACCCCGAGGGGCGCCCGTCCGCGCTCCCGCCGCCTCTCTTCGCCACCCTCGTGCGCCTTGCCATCAACGCCGTGGCCCTACCCGCCTTCTACGTCCTGCTTTCCCGGGACGCGCAGAAGCGCGCCGCCGCCTCGCCGCCGGCGCCGCTTCCGTCCGTCGGTGCAGGTTGTGCGCGGCGGCTGTGGGAGGCGTTGCGGCGGTGGCTCTCCGACCCGCGCGCCAACAGCAATGTGCAGGCTCTGTTGCTGCATCTGGCTGCCGGGGTCTTTCCCCCCCCCCCCC
>ENA-UOXV01006598-UOXV01006598.1-marine-metagenome-genome-assembly--contig:-NODE-6598-length-12097-cov-5.290068_pt1 | contig 12097 bp, 10 predicted proteins | sample MGYA00238165_ERZ766961 | MGnify/ENA primary metagenome ERZ766961 (study PRJEB28924, sample SAMN03173240) | marine metagenome | biome: Marine; feature: Water; material: Subsurface seawater | place: North... | reverse complement strand
TATTAATATTCATTTTAAAGTTTAATTTTGTAATTTAATTATATTTTAAATTTTGCATATAAGCATGTACCACACAAAATTATTATAGTAATTAATATTTCTAATTTTTATTACTTATGACTTTTAAAAAAAAAATTTTTATTTCTCGTATAATTACTAAAGGATACTAAAAAAATTTTATAAATAAGTATTTTTATGGACGAAGGAAAAACAAGATCAAATTTAGAAATTAAACAAGTATTGAATGAACCCTATAAATATGGGTTTCAAACACAAGTCGAAACTGAAAGTTTCCCTCCTGGATTAAATAGAGAAATAGTCAAACTGATTTCTGAAAAAAAACAAGAACCCGATTTTATGCTTGATTTTCGTTTAAAAGCATACCAAAAATGGGAAAAAATGAAGATGCCTGAATGGGCTAATATTTCTGTTAAACCAATTAATTATAATGGTATTAGTTATTATTCAATCCCCAAAAAGAAAAAAGAATTAAGTTCTTTAGATGAAGTTGATCCGGAAATTTTAAAAACGTTTGAAAAACTCGGAATTTCTTTAGACGAACAAAAAAAATTAAGTAATGTTGCTGTTGATGCAGTTTTTGATAGTGTTTCCATTGCTACAACTTATAGAGAAAAACTAGCAAAGTCTGGGGTAATTTTCTGTTCAATTTCGGAGGCTATTAGATTTTATCCTGAACTAGTAAGACAATTTTTAGGTACGGTAGTATCAGCTGGTGATAATTTTTTTGCCTCGTTAAATTCCGCGGTTTTTAGTGATGGTTCGTTTTGTTATATACCACAAAATGTAACTTGTCCTTTAGAATTATCCACATATTTTCGTATTAATGACAAAGATTCTGGACAATTTGAACGAACATTAATCATTGCTGAAAAAAATAGTTCGGTTAATTATTTAGAAGGATGTACTGCTCCCCAATTTAGTGAAAATCAATTGCATGCTGCTATTGTTGAATTAGTTGCATTTGAAAATGCTAATATTAAATATTCGACAGTTCAAAATTGGTATAGTGGTGACGAAAAGGGCATCGGTGGTATTTATAATTTTGTGACAAAGCGTGGCTTATGTATTGGAAAAAATGCTAATATTTCTTGGACACAAGTTGAAACTGGTTCTTCAATTACATGGAAATATCCAAGTTGTATGTTAGTTGGAGAAAATTCAACAGGAGAATTTTATTCAGTAGCATTAACTAATAATTACCAACAAGCAGATACTGGAACAAAAATGATCCATTTAGGAAAAAGAACAAAAAGTAAAATTATTTCGAAAGGAATTTCATGTGGGCATTCGAAAAATTCTTATCGTGGCTTAGTAAAAATTGGGATTAATGCAAATTATTCAAGAAATTTTTCGCAGTGTGATTCATTCTTAATTGGAGCATCTTCGCAAGCCTGTACATACCCTTATTTAGATATTTGGAACTCTGATTCGATCGTTGAACACGAAGCCAAAATTTCAAAAGTCAGTGAAGAGCAGCTATTTTATTTAATGCAAAGAGGGATTAATGTTGAACAAGCAATCAGTTTACTTATTAGTGGTTTTTGCAAAGATGTTTTTACAATGTTACCTATGGAATTTGCAACAGAAGCAGACAAATTATTATCATTAAAATTAGAAGGAACAGTAGGTTAACTATATGAAAGAACAATTACTAGATATTAAAAATCTAAAAGCAGAAATTGATAAAAAACCAATTATAAAAGATTTAAATTTAAATATAAAAAAAGGTGAAACTCATGTCATCATGGGACCCAATGGGTGTGGAAAAAGTACTTTATCAAAAATTTTGGCTGGTCACCCGTCTTATGAAATAAATGATGGCTCTGTTATTTTTAATTCAAATAATTTACTAGCGCTCGATCCAGAAGCCCGTTCTCATGAAGGTTTATTTTTAGCGTTTCAATACCCTTTAGAAATTGCTGGGGTAACAAATTTTGATTTTCTTCGAATTGCTTATAATGAAAAACAAAAATATGAAAATTTAGAAGAATTGGATCCCTTAGAATTTATGGAAATAACGAATCAGTTATTAAATAAATTAAAGATAAAACCTGAATTTTTAAATCGAGATTTAAATCAAGGTTTTTCAGGAGGTGAAAAAAAGAGAAACGAAATTTTACAAATGTTACTTTTAAATCCAAAATTAGTTATTTTAGACGAAATTGATTCAGGATTAGATATCGATGCAATTAAAATTATTTGTGAAGGAATTGTAAATAATTTAGAGAAAGAGTCTTCATTATTAGTAATTACACACTATCCTAAAATTTTGAGCTATTTAAAGCCTGATTTTGTACATATAATGATTGATGGAAAAATTATTAAAAGTGGAAATTTAGAATTAGTCGATATATTGGAAGAAAAAGGGTATGATGCGTTTCTAGAATAAAAAAGGAAAACTTTAATTTTCCTTTTTATTCTTTTTTCATTTATTTAAAATTTTATTAGCTAAGATTTTGTTCTTGCTTAATTTTAGCAATAGCTTCTTTTAAGATGTCTTCAGAGGCAGGCTCAATCTTTTTCGATTCTTTTACATTTGTAATGAAACGTGTATCTTTAACGTTAAGATATTCTTGTAACGCTGTTAAGAAAGCTGGAACTTTGTCTACAGGAATCTCATCTAAGAAACCATTTGTTCCTGCATAAATTAGAGCAACTTGTTCTTCAACAGTTTTTGGTGACCCTTGTGGTTGTTTTAATAACTCACGTAAACGGTATCCACGTGCTAATTGGGCTAATGTTGCTTTATCTAAATCAGATGCGAATTGTGAAAATGCTTCTAATTCAGCAAATTGAGCTAGTTCTAATTTTAATTTACCAGCTACTTGTTTCATAGCTTTAATTTGCGCTGCAGAACCTACACGAGAAACTGAAATACCTACATCAACGGCTGGCTTAATTCCTGAGTTAAATAAATCTTTTGATAAGAAAATTTGGCCGTCAGTAATTGAAATAACATTAGTAGGAATATATGCTGATACATCCCCAGCTTCTGTTTCAATGATAGGTAAAGCAGTCATATTCCCACCACCTAATTTATCACTTAATTTAGCTGCACGTTCTAATAAACGTGAATGTACATAGAATACATCTCCTGGGTATGCTTCACGACCTGGCGGACGTCTTAATAACAACGACATTTGACGGTAAGCTTGCGCTTGTTTTGTTAAATCATCATAAATAACTAACGTTGCTCTTCCTTTATACATAAAGTATTCGGCGATACTAGCTGCTGTATAAGGTGCTAAGTATTGAAGTGTTGCTGGATCACTTGCGTTCGCAGCTACAATTACTGAATAACTTAATGCATTCTTTTCTTCAAGAGCTGTTACAGCTTGTGCTACAGTAGAAGCTTTTTGTCCAATTGCAGCGTAAACACAAACAACATTTTCAGTTTTTTGATTAATAATTGTATCTAATGCAATTGATGTTTTTCCAGTTTGTCGGTCACCAATAATCAATTCACGTTGACCACGCCCAATAGGGATCATTGCATCAATTGAAACTATTCCTGTTTGTAATGGTTCACATACAGATTGACGAGAAATAATACCAGGAGCTGGTGATTCAATTAAACGGCTTTCTGTACTTGTAATAGGCCCTTTTCCATCAATAGGTGTAACTAATGCATCTACGATACGACCTAATAAATCGTCTCCTACAGGTACTTGAGCAATTTTACCAGTTGCTTTTACACTACTACCTTGTTGAATATTTCGACCTGTACCCATTAATACGGCACCAACATTACTTGTTTCTAAATTTAAAGCAATACCAACTGTTTGGTCTTCAAATTCTAAAAGTTCACCACAAGCAACATTTTCTAAACCAAAAATACGTGCGATTCCATCTCCAATTTGTAAAACAACACCAACGTCTGCTGTTCTTGTTGTCGTTTCTGTATATTCGTTTAACTTATTTTCTACAAAATTAGTTAATTGGCTTACATTTCTCATATTTAGAATTTAATAAAATTTTTTCTTTTAGATTATTGCGGGGGTATTTCTTATTAATAAATCTTAATTTAATTATTTTTAAATATCATTGAAGAATAAACTGAATTCTTTTAAAATACTTGCATCAATAGCTGTTGATTTATATTCAACAATTAATCCTCCTAATAATTTAGGATTGTAAGAGACATTTAAAATAATTTCGTTTGAATTTGTTAATGATTTTAAAGAATTTAGTAAATTTTCTCCATAACTTTCTTGTAAACTACTAGCTGTAACTAGTTTTACTTTAACAGAATTCTTAAATTGTGATAGTAATTTTGAATATTCATCCGAAATCTCTGGTAATAGAGATAAATGTGTGCGTTCACATACAACTTTTAAAAATGATTTCGTAGTTGTTGTTAAACCAGGGAAGATATTTAATAACACGTCTAACTTTTGCGTTTCTGCGTAAGTTGGATTCTTGAAAAATTCATTTAAATTTTTTGAAGCAATTAACGTTGAACGAATTAATAAAAGTTCTTCTCCAATAATATAAACATCGGGAACAAATTTATCACTAGATGTCATTTTTGTAACATCAAAAGTGCTACTGTCTGTGCTTTCAAAACTTTTAACATTTTGAAATAATGATTTAGAATATGCGCTTACTACTTTTTTCGTAAAACTCATTATTTAGCACCTCCTAATTTTGAAATAGTAATTTCAATAATTTTCGATTGTTCGGTATCCGATAAAAATAAGAACTTACGTAAAATTCTACTAGCTGTAATGAAAATCATATAACGTTGTAATGAAAGAAACGCTTTATTTTCAAAATTTTTAACAAGATTCTCAGTAGTTATGAAAGTTTGTTCTAAACCCGTCTTAACAATTTGGTATTTAGAATTTACTAAATCGACCTTATCTTTTTCATAAAGTATTTTCCAAGATTGTAACCAAAATAAACTTTGGGTAAAACCTTTTTCGGCTAAATAATAATAATTTGATGCATTTACAACATCTTTTTGTGCATTTTCAATTGTTTGAATAATGTCTTTTTGTCGGTCTTCTAAGCTTACACTAAATGACACATTATTAGCATAAAGTAAAATACCAAGCAAAATTACAATATTTTGTACATTTGTTTCTAAAATATTTGGGTTTAATTGTACAAGTGGTTCTTCATTTATAAAGAACGAAAGGGTATTCCAATCCATTGTTTTGATTAACTAAATTTACTTCTGTTTAAAAATTTTTAAGATGCTGACTTGAATTTTTTCTCAAAAAACTTATCTGTTAACGAACTTAAATCACTACTTACATTAGAAAAAAGAAACGCAGATTTAATTGCAAGATCGCCTTTTAATTTACTTAAAAGTTTTGCATTTTCTTTTTGAACTAATGTTACTTCATCTTCAAAATTTGAGTTACAATATTCTCTAGTAAGTTTAGTTTGTCGATTTAATTCATTAATTTCTTCACTTAGTAATAAAACACAATCTGCTAGTTTTTCATATCCAAACGTAAGTAAGATTGTTGATTTTCGTAAAGTATAATTAATAAATTCAGCACGATCATCAATTTCTTTGGAAATTGGATTAATAAATTTGAATGTCACGACTAAGGCTAAAGTAGTAAATAAAATTAATTGTCCTACAAAAGTTAAATCGAAATCAAATAAATTACTTTTATTAATAAAAAATGTAGTAGTAAAAATCATAAAGTTTATTTGAATTCTTAATTATATTACGCGAAAAATTTTGAATTAATTACGTAAATACGTAATTAATTCAATCTTTTTTGTATTATCCACCAGTGAATGGGTTTGCGAATAATAAAGAAAGCGCTACTACAAGACCATAAATAGTTAATGATTCCATGAAGGCTAATGATAATAATAAAGTCCCTCTAATTTTACCTTCGGCTTCTGGTTGACGTGCAATACCTTCAACAGCTTGACCAGCAGCGTTACCTTGACCAATACCAGGACCTAAACCAGCAAAACCAACAGCGATAGCAGCAGCAATAACAGATGCTGCAGAAACAATAGAATCTACCATAATAAAAAATTTTTGAAAAATAAATATTTCAGAGAACTAACAAATTTCATTCAAGTTTAATTATTCAATAACTTCTGCAATGTAATTTGCAGCAAGTGTTGAAAAAATTAAAGCTTGAATCGAGCTAGCGAATAAACCTAGCATCATAATTGGAACAGGAACAATAAAAGGTACTAATGAACAAATTACTGCTACTGTTAATTCATCTGCTACAACGTTACCAAATAATCGGAAATTTAAAGATAATGGTTTTGCAAAATCTTCAACGATGTTAATTGGTAAGAAAAATACAGCAGGTTTAATGTATCGTGCAAAATACCCAATACCTTTAATTTTAAATCCAGCAAAGAAATAACTAAGAGATGTTAAGATAGCTAATAATCCTGTAGTATTAATATCATTTGTTGGTGCCGATAGTTCACCTTCTGGAAGTTCAATTAATTTCCAAGGAATTAATGCACCAGCCCAGTTGCATCCTAAAACGAAAAGGAAAATTGTAGCTGTAAATGGTAAAAATTGTGTATAGTAAGTTGGCCCTAATTGCGTTACAGCAACACTCTTTACTAATTCAAAAACCACTTCAACTAAATTTTGTAAATTTCCAGGAACTTTTTGTAAATCACTTGTACCTGCAATTAAAAACAAAGAAATAGCTGTTACAACTAATGTTGAAACAAAAATTGTTTCTCCATGAAAATGTAGATTTTCACCAAGGTTTACATAGTAATGTGCTCCAACTTCAATTTTTGATAAAAGAAAAGTATACATATATATTTTGTATGTTAAAAATTAATAATTTTTGATAAACAAGATTATTAATTTAAAATCTTTCTAAAAGTTATCTTTAGAAAATTTATTTGGAAAAGAATAAACAAATTTCTTTAAGAAATAAAAACTGAACGTATTCAGTCATATTTCATTTTTAATTTTACATTACGAATTAGTAGAAATATTATACCCCAAACAAATTCTATTCACTAAATAATTTAAAATAAAATTAATAGAAGAACTTGAATCGTCATTTGCAGGAATTGGATATGGTATTAAATCTGGGTTACAATTTGTATCTACAATACAAATAGTAGGAATCCCTAGTCTTACACATTCTTCAATTGCTAGTTTATCTTTTAATTGATTTGTAAAAATAACTGCATCGGGTAAAGTAGTCATATCTTTTATACCATTAAACAAACGACGCAGTTTATCAATTTCTTTTCGTTGTTTACTATATTCCTTTTTACTATAATTTTCAAATGCCCCATCAGTTTCTAAACGTTCAAGTTCTTTAAGTCGAGTAATTTGTTTTTGAACTGTCGTCCAATTCGTTAACATTCCCCCAAGCCATCGATAATTAACGTAATAACTATTACCACGCTTAGCTTGCTTTGCCACAATTGATGAAGAAATTCGGTTAGTTCCGACAAATAAAAATTTTCCGCCCTTTTCTGCTTTTTTTTGTAAAACATTTCCTGCTAACCTTAGTAGTTTTGATGTTTTGACTAGATCAAAAATATGATATCCGTATTTTGCGTAAAGAATATAAGGAGCCATTTTTGGATTCCATTCTTTTGGACTATGACCATAATGCACAGATGCTTTTACATACTGTTTTGCAATTTCTTTTTTTTCTAATTTTTCATTTATTTTTTCTTTTTCTTGTAATTAGTTTTTAAATATATAAATATTATCTAAATAGTTTTTATAATTTAAAAATGCTGATCCAGCTGGAATAAGTCTACCAATAATAATACATTCTTTCAATCCTCTTAACCAATCGGGTGTGCCCTCAATAGCTGCTTTCGTTAATACCCGTTTAGTTTCTTGGAAACCTGCCGCAGATAAAAACCCATCTTTACTTAGTGATGCACTAGTTGAAGAAGTTACAACAGGTTCGTATTTTGGTCGTTTATATTTCACTTTCATGTCGCTTTCTTGTAAAGCCAAATAAATTTCCATAATTAGAGAAAGACGAATAATTTCACCAGGTAATAAAGGTGTGTCACCACTTTCTTTTATAACTCCTTTAGCCGTCATTTGACGAACAATTATTTCAATGTGTTTGCTTGAAATATTAACACCTTGTGATTGATAAATTGACTGAATTGAATTAATTAATATAATTTGAAACTTATTTAAACTTCTCATTGTTCCTAACAAAGTTCCATCAAAAATCGAATGGTATTTAAATAAAATATTTAATAATTCGTGTGCATCAATTGTTCCTTCTGTAATTGGTTCTCCAATATCAATAAAATTTCCGGAATGAGGTAAAATTTTTGATGTTAGTGGAATTTCATAATTTAAAACAGGATTTAAATATTCTAAGAAAATTAATTCATTATTTGCTGTTGTAACAATATAGTCATTTTTGGAATTTTTAAAAAAGTTATCACAATCCTTTTCATTTTTAATTGTTAACCATTCTACTAAATTACCGTTTTTATATTTAAATAATTTTTCTTCTGTTAAATTTTTATTAGATTTTTTAGAATTTATAGATTCTGATTTCCAAGTAGAATATTTAAATTTACCATGAACTATTAATTGCTTATTTGTCTCACTTTTAAAGATAAATTCATTCTTTTTTGCTTTTTTTATTGGTTGGAAAATAGATGGAATAGGCAATGCTTTAAAAATTAAGTTTTTATAAATAACATATTCTTCTTTTAAAAATATACTATGTGCAATACTAATAGTTTGTTGATCTTGTTTTGATTTTCCTTTAGGTTTAATTTTTGATTTTTTCGTTAAATTATAAATACAATTAATTGTCGAAGTATTTAAATAACGACGGAAACACTCAGATTGAGTATCATTAATTGTTGAATTTGCTAATAAAATTCCTGGACGTGTAGCTAAAAAAGCTTTTATTTTTGGTTTTCGTGCTTCAATTAGTTCTTCAATTTTTGGTAAACCTTGAACAATATCTTCTGTTTGTTGAGTATAATTTACTAGTGTAGCAAAAATTTTATTTTCTAAAACAAAATCACCTTGTTTATAATTTAAAATTGTTCCGCGTGTTAGAAAAATTGGTTTTGCTATTTGAAAAATCATTTTAAAACCATCCCGTTTTAAAAAGAAACCTGATTGACTAAAATTAGAATTTGTATTTAACTTATTACCTGAACGTACTACTGCTTTTTTATCTTGGAAAAAAGAAAAATCATTTACTTGGTCAGAATTTATTTTCCAAATATCATTTTCTGTAATTAAAAACACTGTTTGTATATTCTTTGAAACTTTTTTTCGAGTTGAATAAACCGCTCCTTCAAATTTTGGTAATAATTCAATGGAAGCTAAATTTGTATGTTTATCAATATATTGATAATTTTTAACAAGTAAATTAATTTTAACTCGACAATTCTGAATTGGCTGGGTTATATTTGAAAGATTTAAAACATATGTTTTATCTTTATTAATAAGTTCTAAAATGTTATTATTTACACGAATAATTCCAGAAAAAGGACTTGTTACTTTTAATTTCGCAAATGCTCTATTAAATATTAGTTCTTCAGGAAATAAATATTTTGCTTCCTTTGGCAATGCAAAAATTTTTCCCGATGCTATCCATAATATACCATCATCTTGATTGACTTTAATTGTCCTTTTATCACGCAACATTTTACGAATTAAAAGATTTTCAAATCGAATTTCACCAGATAAAGAAGTATAAATAGGTTTTAATTTTCTACTTCCTGAAATTAATGTTTGGGTTGCGTATTCAGCAATTAATTCATTTTTTTTAATAAAAGAAGATGAATTTTTATATAGAAAAGAACCAACATTTAAAGTAATTATTTGTTTTTTTCCTTCCCAATTTATTACACTGACATTTGTTTCTTCCTGTAATTTTAGTACAAGTGTTCCATGAGTTGTTCGGTAGTTTAAAGTTTTTAAATTTTCGGGAAGAATTAACTTACCTGAAAATGGAGAAAGAATTTGATTAATATTTTCCCCTGTAAAAATTCCACCCGTATGGAAAGTTCGCATAGTTAATTGAGTCCCTGGTTCCCCAATTGATTGTGCGGCAATAATTCCGACTGCTTCTCCTAAAGAAATAACTTTTTGTTTGGCTAAATCCCACCCATAACATTTTTGGCAAATTGACCCGTTTGATTTACAAATCAATGAAGTCCGAATATTCAAAAGAAGAGGGGCTTTTTCTTTTAAATTTTCTAATAATTCCGTTGTTAAAATTTGATCTTTTACATCTAATGGCACTAGGGTTTTTGTTCTAACCGCATTTATAATTGTCCGTCCAATTAAGTTTGTTTTATTTGAAGTTTTTCTATATTCAATTATTATTCCATCTGTTGTTTGACAATCCACATCTCTAATTACTAAATCTTGAGCTATATAAATTAATCGTCGGGTTAAGTAACCAGAATCTGCAGTCTTTAAAGCGGTATCAACAATTCCTTTTCGCGCACCATAGGATGAAATAATATAATCAACTGAACTAAGCCCTTCACGGAAATTTCGTTGTATAGGTAAATCAATAATTTTACCGTCTTGATCAGACATTAATCCTCGCATACCAACAAGTTGTCTTACTTGGGACATATTCCCCCTTGCCCCTGAAAACGACATAATATATAGGTTATTTGTTGGATCCAGGTTTTTGTAGTAGTCAATAATTTTGTTTTTTAAGGATTCTGTTGCAATATTCCAGCTATCAATAATTCGTTGAAATCTTTCGGTATCAGAAACAAAACCTTGTTCCCATTTACTACTAATTTCGGAAATTTCATTATTTGCTGTATCAATACAGTCTTGTTTCAAATCAGGCGTTTTTAAATCTTCTAAATTAATAGAGATTCCTGCATTTGTCGCATAATAAAAACCAAGAAGTTTTAAAGAATCTAAAAGAGAAGAACAATGAATCACACCTAACTGTGTAAACGTTTCATGAACTAATGTTTCTAAAATTTTTTTTGTTATTGTTCGATTAAGAAGCATAGTTATATTTTTAATGCGTTATTAAAATTAAGACTAAAAATTAATCTTCCAGGTGTCGTTTCCAGAAATAAATCTGTAACTTCATAATTATTATTTTCTAATAATTGGGCAATTAAAATTCCAATATTTGTTAGTAAATAAAACTTTTTGAATTTTTTATTGGTTTGGAAAATTTTATAAATTATAATCTCTTTTTGATTACTGGTTAAATTTGTCATCGTATCAAGAAATTTTAATTTTCCGTTATCATTTTTAATTTTAAATTTTGTTAATGAATAGCGAACTAAAATTGGCGTATGAATCGTCAATTTTTTTTGGTAAAAAGCTGATAATGCTTCATTTTCATTTTTAAACCATTTTTTTACAATGAAGTTATTTTTCGCAATCATTAAAGTTAAATAATAGCACCCAATAACCATATCTTGAGTTGGTTTCAAAATTACTTCTCCATTTGAAGGTGCTAAAACATTATACGAAGGTCGCATCATTGTTTTTGCTTCTAATTGACTACATTCATATAATGGTAAATGAACAGCCATTTGATCTCCATCAAAATCAGCATTAAAACCTGTACAAACGAGCGGATGTAAATGAATTGCTTGCCCTAAAATTAATAATGGGTCAAAAGCTTGTATTCCAAAACGATGTAAAGTAGGAGCTCTATTTAATAAAATAGAATGTTTTTTCGTTAATTTTGTTAGTAAATTCCAAACAAAAGGCTTATTCTTTTTAATAATTAAGTGTGCTAATTTTGTATTATGACTTGGCGCTTTTATTTTCGTTTTTAATAATTCATTTATTAAAAATGGTTGGAATAATTCAATTGCCATTTCATAAGGTAAACCACATTGATTTAACCGTAAACTTGGTCCCACTATAATTACTGATCGGCCCGAATAATCAACTCTTTTTCCTAATAACGATTGTCTAAAACGACCTTGTTTCCCTTCAAGGATTTCTGTTAAACTTTTTAGAGCCTTATTGTTTAAACAAAACGTTTTATCTTTAGGTAATCGTGCATTATCAATTAAAGAATCTACACTTTCTTGTAATAATTTTCTACTGTGAACCGTTATTAAATCCGGGGCTACGTAATTATAAATAAAATCAAAAAGTGTT
>ENA-UOXV01006593-UOXV01006593.1-marine-metagenome-genome-assembly--contig:-NODE-6593-length-12101-cov-5.071476_pt1 | contig 12101 bp, 12 predicted proteins | sample MGYA00238165_ERZ766961 | MGnify/ENA primary metagenome ERZ766961 (study PRJEB28924, sample SAMN03173240) | marine metagenome | biome: Marine; feature: Water; material: Subsurface seawater | place: North... | reverse complement strand
TTTTATCCTCAAAACTAATTTGATTAAATGTAGTATTAAAGATGGGAAATGGTATTATTATGAGCCTTAAGTTCTTCAATATACATAGCGCTTTCTTGGTTAAATTTTAGACCCAAAATAAGAAGGTTAAATATATTATTAAAGGTTGGAATTGGCATGATACCAAATTCTGTTTTTAATTAAACCTCTCTATTTCATTTATAACAAAATTTGGGTCAAAATCAACATGACCCAGATTATCATCAAAAATAAGGTCTTTTTTTATATTTAAGGAATTAAAAAGTTTTTGACCTTCTTTATAGCTCACAACATTATCTTTTTTGCCGTGAAATATAATTGTTGGGGTTTTAATTTTTGGTGCATATTTTATTGACTCAAACTTATCTTTAAGTAGCAAATTTATTGGTGCGTACCAATAGTTTTTTTGAGCAACTGAAGCTATAGAAGAATAAGGAGACTCTAGAACCAATAAATTAAAATTTTCTTTTGCAGCAATCTGAATAGCAACCCCAGAACCAAGAGATTCTCCATACAGCATTACATCAGATGCTTTATAGCCATTATTATATAAGAATTCTAAGGCGGCTGAGCCATCTTTTATTAAGCCTTCCTCGCTTGGCTTTCCGGTACTTTTACGATAGCCACGATAAGATATCGCCAACACTCCGTAGCCACGCTCTGCAAAAACATTGTAGCGATAAGATCTGTCGCCTAGATTACCGCTATTGCCATGTAAATATAAAATAATTTTATTATCCGCTCTTATTGACTTTTTGTACCAAGAGAAAATTTTTATACCATCTTCCAAATTTATTATCTGCTCTGAAAAATTATCCAACCCATAAGATTTCAATGATAATATCTGTCCAGTGGGTAGATATTGAATTTTTCTTTGAAAAATAAATAGCAAAGAAATTAGCAATAAATATATTGTTAAAGCTATAATCATAGCACTTTTAATCCTTTCTTTTAATGGCATAATTTTTTAGATATATAATATAAGGTTTTATTTATATCTAGCTCCATATCTTGATTGGCTATTAACTTTCTATCATCACTTAACTTTGAAATTTCTTTATCAATTGGCAGCTCACCTAAAAATTCTATTTTATTTTTTAATGATAAATTTTTAGCGCCATCTTCTCCAAACAAATAATGCTTTTGATTATCGCTGGTAAAATAAGACATATTTTGTATAATGCCAAGAATTGGTATATTAAGTTTTTTAAAGCAATCAATTGAACGCTCGACATCAATGATTGATAAATTTTGCGGAGTTGAAACTATCACAACTCCGTCTAATTCAAAATTTTGCGCTAAGCTTAAATAAACATCACCAGTTCCGGGTGGCATATCAATGATCATACAATCAACATTGTTGCCATCAAAGCTCCAATTTACCGTCCTTAATAATTGATTAAGGATTTTATTGGTCATAGGGCCGCGCCAAACTCCTGCAATACCATCATCCAATATCATGCCAATTGACATGCATTTTACAAAATTTGAGATAGCTGGGATAAAAAGAGAATCCTTAATTTTTGGCTTACCCTTTATGTTCATGATATATGGCACTGAAGGTCCGTAAATATCAGCGTCAACCAAAGCAACATTTTTACCATTTCGCGCCATCATAGCAGCTAAATTGCAAGCTATTGTCGATTTGCCAACGCCGCCTTTAGCAGAAGCTATGGCAATAATTTTTTTAACATTGGCTATTTTAAGATTTTGTGCCTTAGGGCCAGTAAAGTCCGATAATTTTTTATTATCATTAAAATTCATAGCGAAATTGGTTTATTTTTGAAATTAACAATCTTAGATTAACTATTAATGTATTTTCAATTCAAGATAATCTAGACCTATGTTTAAAAAAATTTTTGCAAACCAAGGAGGTCCCTGGGGTCCTTGGGATAATAATGGTGATAATAGTAAAAAAACCAATAAGCCTAATAATAAACCAGAGGCAGATCTTGATGAAATTTTAAAAAAAGGCGAGGATTTTGTAAAAAAAATTCTCAATGAAGCATTTGGTGGCGGTCAAAATGGTAATGGTAAAAAAGACAAGACAACCAAAATGCCTAATAATAAAAATAAAAAATCACTATTTGGTATAATAATCTTATCTTTTGCTTTATTATGGCTTGTTACTGGCTTTTATAAAGTCGAGCCTGATGAAGAAGCTGTAGTCTTGTATTTTGGTGAATTTTATTCAATATCAACTCCTGGACTTAATTATCATATCCCCTACCCCATTGGAAAAGTTATCAAGCTAAGTGTTGCCAATGTAAATACTGAAGAGTTTGGATTTATCTCGAGCAATAGAAAATATTCAAACCGTAATTTAGAGGCTGAAAGCTTAATGTTAACTGGAGATGAGAATATTGTTGATATTGAATTCCAAATTCAATGGCAAATTTCTAATATTAAAAACTTTATATTTAATGTTTCTAATCCGGTTGATACCATTAGAAAATCTTCCGAAAGTGCTATGCGTGAAATAATTGCTCGCACACCTATTGCAGATGCCTTAGCTCCCGGTAAAAAACGCATCGAAGATCAGGCTAAAGAATTGCTGCAAGATATTTTGGACTCTTATGATTCAGGGGTACAGATAGCGCTTGTGCAATTACGTCGTGTAGATCCACCTTCTCAAGTCATTGACTCTTATCGCGATGTTCAAACTGCAAGAGCTAATAATCGAGAAGTTATTAACCAAGCTGAATCTTATGCCAATGATATCATTCCAAGAGCCAAAGGTAAGGCTTTTAAAATGACTCAAGAGGCGGAGGCTTATCGTCAAGAGGTTATTGCCAAAGCTGAAGGTGAAATTGGAAGATTTTTAGAGGTTTATAAGCAATATGCTCGCGCTAAGAGAGTTACTCGTAGCAGAATATATATAGAAACCATGGAAAAAATATATGGTAAAATAGATAAAATTATTATAGATAGCGGAACATCTAAATCTGGATTAGTACCTTATCTACCAATAAATAACAAAAGTTTAAATATTAAATAGGCGAAGTATGAATAGTAAGACAAAAAAAATATTAATAATATCCGCAATTGCTTTTATTACATTTTTTAGTACCACCTTTAAGGTTGATCAAAGAGAGCAAGTGCTGGTTCTTCAATTTGGTGAGCCTGTTAGAGTTATAACAGATCCAGGTCTTAGCTTTAAAATTCCTTTTATTCAAAATTTAATCTTTTTTGACAATCGTATACTTGATTTAAGTATCACGGACCAAGAGCTGATAGCTAATGACCAAAAAAGAATCATTATTAATGCTTTTACTAAATATAAAATAACTGATCCTTTAAAATTCTTTACCACAGTTAGAAGTGTTGTTGGTATATCATCTAAACTTTCTGCTGTTCTTGATTCGAGTTTAAGAAAGATTATTGGTGAGTTTAAGTTAAATCAACTTCTTACCGATAATCGTGGCGACATTATGACGAGAATCAAGGATGTTGTTAATGAGGAGGCTAAGATATATGGCATCGATATAGTTGATGTAAGAATTATGAGATCTGATTTACCAAAAGAGAACTCTAATTCAATCTTTGCTAGAATGCGTGCAGAAAGAGAAAAAGAGGCTAGAGAAATTCGTGCCGAAGGCGCTGAAGAATCTGATAAAATAAGAGCTCAAGCTGATAAAGAAAGAACTATAATATTGGCTGAGGCGGAGAAAAAGGCAAACCTTACAAAAGGCTTGGGCGAGTCAACGGCTAACAGAATATATGCCAATGGCTATAATAGAGATGCAGATTTTGCTGAATTTTATCGCTCTATGAAAGCTTATGAAAAATCATTCACCAAAGAAAATACCAATTTCATAATATCTCCTGACAGTCAGTTCTTTAAGCATTTTGGCAATAAATGATAAAATTAACTATCAGGCTATCTGTAGCGTTGCTTTTTATTTATAGCCTTATTACTCCGCAATCCTTTGCTTCTTTGGAAGATAATAAGTCTAGCGAATCAAAAGGGGTAGATCAGAAATTAACTGATAATAAAAATTTACAAAAATCAGATGAAGATATTAAAAAATCTTTAGTTAAAAAAAATCTAATAGCCTATGACGTAACAGACCTAGTGTCATATATTTTGCCATCTGTTGTTGATATAGTATCTAGACAAAATAAAGATTCTTTGGATGGTGGCGATTTATCTTCAGTTGGATCAGGTTTTATTGTTGATAGTGACGGCTATGTAGCAACTAGCTACCATGTTATAAAAGATTCGTCATCAATCAATGTCACGCTTCATGATGACAAAAAATTTCCCGCCAAAATAATTGGCTATGACAAAAAAACCGATCTTGCCCTACTCAAGATTGATGCTGATAATCTAAAATCAGCAATAATTGGTGATTCATCGCGAGTTAAGGTAGGAAATCATATAATTGTAGTTGGAAATCCTTATGGCCTTGGAAAATCGGTTTCAACAGGAATAATATCAGCCAAGGGTCGAAATCTAAAAAATGGTGAAATACAAGAATATCTTCAAACCGATGCTGCAATAAACACTGGTAACTCTGGAGGACCTATGTTTAATCTTAATGGAGAAATTATTGGCATTAGTACGGCCATATTATCACCAACCGGAGGTAATGTTGGCTTGGGATTTGCTATTCCATCGCAAATTGCTAAAAATGTTATCCTGCAATTAAAAGAAAATGGTCAAGTTATTCGTGGTTGGATTGGAGTTACTGTGCGCGATGTATCTGAAGAAATTGCTCAAGCTATGAATTTAGATAGCAATAATGGCGCTTTTATAAATGATATCACAGATAATGGTCCAGCCGAAAAAGCAGGAATAAAGCCTTCAGACATAGTGGTTAGAATTGATGATGTAGAAATAAAACAAATGAAGATGCTTCCCAATATTATATCACAATATGAAATTGGAAAAAAAGCAAAAATTGAAGTGTTACGACAAGGAAAAATTAAGAAGTTAAATGTTTTAGTTGTTAAATCTCCACAAGATTTTGATGCTTTAGATAAAAATCAAAAATTGCTTGAGGTATTTAGCGATGATTCATTTAGATTTTTAGGCATTACAACAATAGATTTAACAAGAGATCATAAAGAATATCTTGATTTACCAGCTGATATAGAGGGTGCCTTAATAACTGATGTTGATAAAAAATCTGAAGCTAATTTAAAAGGAGTTAAAGCTGGAGATGTAATTATCATGGCCAATCAAAATAACTTTAAAAACATTAAGCAGCTACAAAAAATAATTAAAAATCATAAGGGATCGGAAAAGCTTATGCTCTTTATTACAAGAAATAGTAATAACTATCCTATCGTACTCAACATCAAATAACCCCTTAAGGTGTCAGCGAAGATAATCAAAACACCCGGCAAAATAAATCTTTTTCTAAAAATTATATCAAGAAATCAAGATGGCTTTCACAATCTTGAATCTGTTTTTGCTTTTGTTGATATTTTTGACGAACTGAAATTTAATATTTGCAACTCAAATACTGCAAATCCGAAGTTAAATATTAATTTTATTGGCGATTATGCTAAAAATATAAATAATAAGGATAATATTATAACCAAAATATTTAGCTATTTTTGCAAACATTATTCTATTAATAAAAATATTTCTCTACAGATAACAAAAAACATTCCTGTTGGTGCTGGCCTTGGTGGGGGATCTAGTAATGGAGCTTTCTTTATGATGCTGCTGAATAGAGAATTCAATATTGGACTTAAAAAAGAAGAGCTGCGTGAGATTTCTTTTAATTTTGGCTCTGATTTGGCATTTTTCTTTGAAAATAAATCGTCAATAATAAGAAATATAGGAACTGTCGACTCTCACATAAGTGAGTTTATCTCCACTCCCTTTTTGTTAGTTAATCCACAAATAAATCTGGCAACCAAAGAGGTTTTTTCTTCATTTAAAAATGATTTTTCTCAGCCAGTCTCTAATGAAGAAATTTTGCAATCTAGCGTTATAGATATAATAAAAAAATATCCCAATCAATTGGAAAAAATTGCAGAAAAAAAATATCCAGAAATTACCAATATTATTAATTTTTTATATAATAAAAATCCAATCAAAGCTAAAATGACTGGATCTGGATCAACATGTTTTGCCATTTTTAAAAATAGTAAAGATCTAGATAAGGCTTATAATAGCTGTCTTAAAGAATTTCCCAATTACTTCGTTAGAAAATCTAATATTATATATGAACAAAAACATTAATAGTTATAGCTTTGGCAGTAAAAAGTTTAGCGGACTTAAGACAGTTGAGGACTCAATTAACTTTTTATTAAAGCCAATAGCTACTAAAAATAGCAAAAAATACTCTTTGATAAATAGCTTAGCAAAAAATTGGCAAGATATTATTGGCACGAAATATGCGAACTATTGCCAGCCAAAATCTATCAACTTTGCAAAAGATGGATCTATTAAGCTTAATATAATTGTCTTTAATTCTGCAGCTGGATTTTTTTTAAAAAATAATAGCGATATTTTTATTGAAAGAATTGCTGGTTTTTATGGTTATAAAGCAATATCTAAAATATACATCAAGCAAGAAGCGCGTTTGGTTAAAAAATCATCAGAGAATACTAGAGAACTAAGCTTGGATCAAAAAAATTTAGTTAATAAAAATATTAAAAACATTTCTGATAAAAATTTGCAGGAAACTTTAAAAAAACTAGCAACTGTAATTTTTAATGAAAGTGATTCAAAACATTAGACCCCTTCCCCACTATAAAACCATCTATCATTGACTCATAAACATATTTATTAGCTTCTTTTAGTGCATCTTGAATTGTTAAATTATGTGATAAGTTGCAAGCGATAGCTGAAGATAAAGTGCAGCCAGTGCCGTGAAACTGCTGATTTAGTAATTTTTTGTTAGTTACTTCGTAAAATAAATTATTTTCATCAAGCAAAATATTTTGTATCTCTTTCTCATTATTTTTTAAGTGGCCACCTTTTATAATAACATTTTTTGCTCCTAATTTTTTTATTTTTTGTGCTGCACTTTTCATGTCATTTAAGTTTGCAATCTTCATCTCTGCAAGAATTTCAGCTTCATCAATATTGGGAGTTATAACTGAAGAAATTGGTAGTATTTTATCTTGCAAAAATTTAATCGCAGATTTTTCCAATAGAATATCACCAGAAGTTGCTACCATAACCGGATCTAAGATAATATGATTTATTATATTTTTTTTCTTATATAGGTATTTATAAACTATTTCTGAAATTTTCTTATTAGCCAGCATGCCAATTTTAATGGCATCAAATTTAATATCTTCAAGCACGACCTCCATCTGCTTTTCTAAAAATGAAATATCAGGATTATGTATAGCAAAAACACCTTGTGTATTTTGCGCTGTTAAAGAGGTAACTATAGTTGAGGCAAAAACTTTATGGGCAGTAGCAGTTTTTATATCAGCTTGTAGGCCGGCACCACCTCCAGAATCAGATCCAGCAATTATTAGTAATTTTTTTATATGTGCCATATGGTTTTTCCAGCAACAATAGTTCTAATTGCCCTACCCTTAACTTTAAAACCAGCAAAAGGTGAGTTATTTGATTTTGAATAAAATTTGTTTGGATCGATATTCCAATCAGAATTTAAGTCAATTAATGTTAAATCAGCTCTTGCGCCTTTTTTTATAATTCCACCATCAAAATTGATAATATTTGCTGCATTACAAGTCATTTTTGCTAATAAGTCTAATAGCGATAAAATTCCCTGATGATAAAGAGATAGTGATAAAGGTAACATTGTTTCAACTCCAACAATGCCAAATGCCGCATCTGAAATATCTTTATCTTTTGAAGCTAAATCATGTGGCGCATGATCTGTAGAAATAGCATCAATTAAGCCAGATCTCAGGCCTTCAATCAAATATAAGCGATCAGATTCCGATCTAAGTGGAGGATTCATTTTAGCGTTAGTGCCAGATTTCAAAACTTGCTCATCATTGAGCATAAAATGATGAGGGCAAACTTCAACAGTGGCGTTCAAGCCCTTATCTTTGGCTCTTTTGATTGCATCCAAACCTTCTTTTGTGGAGACGTGCAGTAAATGATAGCGACCGCCAGTTTTTTCAAGAATTGCCAAATCCCTTTCAACTATTACTGATTCTGATATATTGGGAATACCCCTAACATTAAGTTTTTTTGAAGCCAGTCCTTCATTAATACAGCCCTTATTACTCAAATTTAAATCTTCAGCATGCTGAGCTACCACCAAATTCAACTCTTTGGACTCTTCAAAAGCGCGTCTCATAATATGGGCATTCATTACTGGCAAGCCATCATCGGTTAAACCAACCGCACCAGCATTTTTAAGAGCTTTAAAATCAGTAAGCTCCAAACCCTTCATATCTTTAGTAATGCACGCATAAGGCAAAATATTGCAATATGCCTCTTTTTTTGCCTTATTAGTAATATAATTTATGGTATCAATATTATCAATTGTTGGTGATGTATTTGGCTGACATACAACTGTCGTGATTCCGCCTACTACCGCAGATTTTGAGCCACTAACCAAATCTTCTTTGTGAGTTTGTCCAGGGTCACGAAAATGCACCTGAATATCGATTAGACCAGGACATAAAACGTGCCCATTGCAATCAATAGTCTCAGCATCGTCAGAGCTAATATTAGTGCCAAAATCAGCAATTTTATCACCAATGGTAAGAAGATTTCCTTTTTGCTTATATTTTGTTGCTGGATCAATAATAAGAGCATTTTTATATAATGTCTTTTTATTTGGATCTATTTTTTGATTATATGGTAAATTAAAATTTGTCATTTTTTTGATTAATTTATAGAGATAGTATTACTCCCACTCAATTGTTCCTGGTGGCTTTGAAGTTATATCGTAAGTGACACGATTAACACCCCTCACCTCGCCAATAATTTTATTGGTTACCCTGGTTAAAAAATCATAAGAAAATTCATATATATCTGCAGTCATGCCATCGCTAGATTTTACAGCACGAAGTGCTGCAACATACTCATAAGTTCTAGAATCGCCCATAACACCAACAGTTTTTACCGGCAATAATACAGCAAAGGCTTGCCATATTTTGTCATATAGATTTCCTTTTTTAATCTCGTTAATATATATCTCGTCAACTTGCTGCAATATCTTAACTTTTTCTAAAGTTATCTCCCCAGGTATTCTAATAGCTAATCCTGGGCCAGGAAATGGATGTCTTGATATCATGCCATAAGTTAGCCCTAGCTCTTGACCTAATTTCCTAACCTCATCTTTAAACAAACTTCTGACAGGCTCTAGTAATTTAAGCTTCATATCCTTAGGCAAACCACCGACATTGTGATGAGATTTTATAGTATGGCTTTTTCCAGAATTTGGGTGCGAAGATTCGATAACATCTGGATAAAGAGTGCCTTGAGCTAGAAACTCAACATTTTTTATTTTAGAAGCTTCTGCGTCAAATATTTCAATAAATGTTTTTCCAATTATTTTTCTTTTTTGCTCGGGATCAGAAATGTTTTTTAACTTACTTAAAAATATTTCTTGGGCGTCTACATAAACTAAATTAACCTTAAAATGATTTTCAAAAACATTTTTAACTTGATCGCCCTCACCCCTTCTTAAAAGCCCAGTATCAACAAAAATACAAGTCAATTGCTTACCTATAGCCTTGTGAATTAAAGCAGCAACTACCGAAGAATCAACGCCACCACTTAAGCCACAAATCACTTTTTTATCGCCAACTTGTGTTTTTATTTTTATTATTTGCTCTTCCATGAAGTTTCCCATCGTCCAATCTCTTTTGCAATTAGCGATTTTAATGATAAAATTTTCTAGAAATTTTTTACCATCAAGAGAATGCTCCACTTCTGGATGAAATTGCATACCGTAGATTTTTCTTTTTTTATCAGCAATTACTGCATTCGGTGCTGAAATAGCTTTAGCAATTGAAATAAATCCATCAGGTAATTTACTTACATGATCACCATGACTCATCCAAGCCTGACTATATGCTTTTATCGGATTCGCACTTAGATCGCTTCGCTCATCTCTACTTGTCCAATTAATAAAAGCTGTATCAGATTCGCCAGTGGCCCCTGTTAAAATACAAGAATCATCATAAATGTGTAGCAGAGATTTGCCAAAGCCTCTCTCAGATGAATTCTCTACTTTACCACCAAGTAAGTGACAAATTAATTGTTGGCCATAACAAATACCAAGAATTGGGGTGTTTAAATTAAAAATTTTCTTATCAATCAGAGGTGAGTTTTTATTGTAAACTGATTCTGGTCCACCAGAGAAAATAATTGCCTTTGGTGCAAATAATTTTATAGCATCAATCGAAATATCGCTATTTCTTACCTCGCAATAAACACCTATCTCTCGAACTCTACGTGCTATTAGCTGTGTAACTTGGCTACCAAAATCAATGATCAGAACAGAATTTTTATACATCTTAATTTATTAAAATTTTTACAATCTTTTCTCTAATTTTACAAGAAGAGTAACTACCATATATTATATCATTAATTTCTAAGCATAAGGGTAGATTTATCGAGTGCTTTTGGCATAATTTAGCTATAGAAGATGCTGAAATCGCACCCTCATATGTTGCGTTTGTTTGCTTCACAATATCATGGTATTTTGCTCCTAATGCCAATCTATTACCTAAAGAGTTATTGCGCGACTTAGAAGATGAGCAAGTCAAGAATATGTCACCAAATCCAGCTGGGGTTGCTATAAAACCATCGCAATTAAAAAATTTACACAATATTTTTATTTCTTGCGTGCCATAAGTTATAAGAGCAGCTTTTGAGTTTACTCCAAGATCAAGGCCGTCAATAATGCCGCAGCCAATCGCTAGGATATTTTTAACTATTCCACAAATCTCAGCAGTAACTGGCTGTGAATCATGGATTGCCTTAAAATAATTATTATTCAAAGCCTTAATAATATCTTGAGATACTTTTTGATCAGATGAGCAAATATTTGTAATTGTTGGCATTTTTTGCGCAACCTCAATAGCAAAATTTGGACCCGATAGAACGGCATATTTTTTATCCTTATTTGATTCTGCAAAGCAATTTGTAAGAATTTTAAGAGAGTTTGGATCTAGGCCTTTTGAGCAGATAACAAACGAGCAATTATCGGGAATGTTATTTTTTTGTGATAGATCGTTAAAAACTTGATTGGCAATAAATGATGGCACAACAATGAAAACAATATCGCACTTTGTTATAAAATCATCATAATTAGCAATAGCTTTTAGGTTTTTTGATAATTTTATGTTTGGCAGATATTTTTGTGAACTATTTTTGTTGTTAATCTCTTCTATGGTATCTGGCTCAATTGAACTTAGATAGATATTATTATTATTATCTGCCAGAACATTAGCGATTGCAGTTCCCCAAGTTCCTGCGCCGATAACTAAAATATTCTTTTTTATCATTAAGATATTTTTTCAATTATAACATGAGCAATTGCCATATCGCCATCATCACTTAAACTTAAATGTGATATAAATTTTTTGCATCTAAAAATATTATTTAAAAAATCAGTTTTATTATTTTGAATAACTATATTTGGTTTTCCTAGATTATTATTTGCAATCTCGATATCTCTAAAATTAATACCACGACCAATTCCAGAGCCGCAAGCCTTAGAAAAAGCTTCTTTAGCGGCAAACCTTTTAGCGAGATATAGAATCTGTTTTTTTGAATTAGCTATTTTACCATAATTCTCTATTTCATTTTTAGTAAAAATTTTTTTTAAAAAGCCAAGATTAAATTTATCCATTATATTTTTAATTCTTTTGGCATTTATTATATCGATTCCTACTCCTATAATAGCATTATTCATAAGTATTTTATTTACTTTAAAAAGCTCAAATTTAAAAGCTAAGCAACTATTAACTTAAGAGCAATCTTTTTAAGATTAAACCAAATATCCAATAGCAGCAACTAACCAACAACGTTACAAATAAATGGCTCGCAAAAATATCGTTATAACAATTGGAAATTATGGATTAATAATAGCTGTTCACAAGGGCGATAAAATTGAGAATAAAATTTTTCTTAAAAAAGATGATTTTAACGATGAGAGCAAGAAAAAGATATC
>ENA-UOXV01006590-UOXV01006590.1-marine-metagenome-genome-assembly--contig:-NODE-6590-length-12104-cov-4.893601_pt1 | contig 12104 bp, 11 predicted proteins | sample MGYA00238165_ERZ766961 | MGnify/ENA primary metagenome ERZ766961 (study PRJEB28924, sample SAMN03173240) | marine metagenome | biome: Marine; feature: Water; material: Subsurface seawater | place: North... | reverse complement strand
ATATCAAACTCGCAAAAAGTAAGTCCTTTATTAAAATATTCTAAAAAAAATAATCTAAATATTTGCTTAATTTCTTTTGAAAAAAAAAAAGATTATAGATCTAAAAGAATTAAGATAATTGAAAAAAAATTTAAGGAGTTACATATAAATTGGATAAAATTACCTTTTTATAATAATTTCTTTCTTCGATTAGCGATATTTTTATTTTCTCAATTATTACTCATTTATGTAATTTTTTTTTATAAAATTAAAATTATACATGCCTGGAGCTATATTCCTATGATGCTTTTAATAATACCAAATTTTTTTCTACGAAGAAGAGTTGTATTTGATATTAGAGGTTTTTGGTTTGATGAAAAAAGAGATTTTGATCAAATTAATCAAATTTCTTACTACGTATTAAAAAAGATTGAAAAAATACTTTTTAAATCAGCTTACAAAATAATTACACTTACTAAAAAATCTATAAATATAATTAGTAAAAATTTTGATATTCAAAAAAAAAATATTTATTTTGTCACAACATTTACAAACAAAAAAAATTATAAAATTTCGCTAATAAAAAATGAAAAAAATTATAATTTTTTGTATTTAGGTAGCGCAAAAAACTCTTATGATTTTAACAAAGTTTTAGATTTTATGAAAATATTTAATGAATATTTTAAAAATTGGAGATTTTCTGCTTTTTCTAGTCACAAAAACTTTATTTTAAAAAAAATTCATGGCTCTAATTTAAATAAAAATAAATTTAAAGTATCAACTATTTCCATTGATAAAGTTAAATCAAATATTTCTAATTATAATTTTGCAATTTATTTTATAAAACCTACATTTGCTAAAAAAGCTTCCTGTCCTACTAAATTAGGAGAAATTTTGTTTTCAGGAATTCCAATTATTACAAATTATGGTGTTGGTGATATAGATATGTTTGAAAAAAAAAGTAACATAGTTTTATTTAATTTTAATAAAATAAATGAAAAAGAAATTTCAAAGAAAATTGCAAATATAGTAAAATTAAAAAAAAATCCTCAAATTCAAAAACAAAGACTATTTGCTGATAAATTCTTTGATGAAGAAATTTACGTGAATAAAATATTGAAAATTTATAAGAATATCTGAATATGAACAAAAATTTACATATAGTTTTATTGACTATATTAAGAATTATCTCATCTTTTTTTTTAATCTTTATGCTTTCTAGATTTTTAGATAAATCTACTTTTGGAATGTATAATTATTTTATTGCATTCTCCACAATATCTCTAACAATTCTTTTTAACGGATTCACTCCAATATATTTAAGAAATAAAGTTATTAATAATAAACCCGAGTTTGAAAATAAAAATCTTTATAATCAAATATTATTTTTTTATTTTATTTTATTAATTTTATTTAATTTTATCTTTCTAGGTATAGAGAATATAAAGAGTGTTAATATCGAGTTAAAATTATTAAATATTTTTTTATTTACCGGTTTTTTTCATTATATAATTCAACAAGAGATTAGATCACAACAAAAGTTTCTGGTATTAACATTGATTTTGTTTCTAGAAAGATTCCTTTTTTTGCTACTTATTATTTTTATATTTTTAAACAAAATAGATATAAACATAATTTATTTATACGTTATATTTTATGTAATTTTTACTGTTCTAATTTTATTTACTTCAAAAAATATTAAAAAATTTATTATTTTTAAATTAGACTCAAAAATTTTTGTTAATTTCAAAAATTTAATTTTAAGTTATTTTAAGAATACATTTGTTATAATAACTAATAATTTAGCTAATCAATCTTTTTTAATATTTATAATTGGTTTCATGTTTTCACTTGAAAAAACAGCAGATATTGCAATAGCATTTCAGTTATTATCAATCATTATTTTTTCTGTCATATGGGTAGAGTTAATTCTTCCGATCAAATATATGAATTTAATAAGGAATAATAATACATTAGATTTAAAATTATTTTTTAAAAACAAAGTGACTAAATATTTTTTAATTATTATCTTATTTAGTGCTCTTTATATTGAAATACTTGACAGAACGAACATCATAGAAATTTTATTCACTGGTAAGTATAAAAATAGTATAAATGAAATTTTTATACTGAGTATAGTTGCTGTTTCTCAATGTTTTGAGATATTTGTTAATTGGTACCTTTTATCAATCAAAAGAGAAACAACATTAATGAAAATATCTTTATTTAAATTAGTTTGTTTTCTATCATTCTTATCATCGGGAAATTATTCTTTAATTCTTATTGGCTTCTCATTTAGTTTTGTATGTTATTTTGTTTTAGGTCTAATGCAAATGAAGAAACATATCTTAACAAGCGATTTAGTTATGATTTTTTATTTTTATTTTATATTTACTGCTTTGAGTATATCAAATTATCTATCTTATGAAAATTTATCAAATTTTGTTTTACTCATCTTAATATTTAGTAGTATAATTTACATATTAATAAATATTAAAATTTATCTCAATGAAATCAAAAAACTCTTTAATTTAAATGGGAATAACAAATAACAACTTTAAATTTTTAGTTGAAAATTTAAACTTACTTAAAAAAAAAAAGATAATTACTATTGGAAGACAGCAAAAGTATTTTGATATTACAAAATTTTTTAAAAATAAATTTTTAAAAAAAAAATTTTACTTAGATAATTTTCATGAAGATAATTATGTTGATAATATTTTAAAAAAAATATCCAATAATACCGTCACCTCAATTGACTTTAGTGATAATAGAGGAAAAACTAATATAAAATTTAATTTAAATAAAGTAATACCAAAAAAATATCACAATAAGTATGATGTTATTATTGACGGGGGTTCATTAGAACACATACTGGATTTAAAGAATTGTATTCAAAATTATAAAAATTTAATTAGGAAAAATGGTCATTTATTTATTTTTACCACAGCTAACAATTACTTTGGGCATGGATTTTATCAATTTAGTTTGGAGTTTTTTAATAATATATTTTCAAAAGATAATGGATTTAAAGTTTTAGATATATTATTATGTGAGCATAATTTTCCTGGTCCTGAACTTAGCAAAAAAAATACTTGGTATAGACCAATTTTTGATAAAAAAAATAAATACAAAAGATTTTCAATTGTAAATGATAAACCATTAATGGTCTATGCCTTAATAAAGAAAGTAGATCAAAGTAAAATTGCATTTGATTTTATCCAATCAGATTACCTAGAAAGAAAAACAAAAAAAAATAAAGTTAAAAGTTTAAAGAATTTAATTTTAGAGAAATTAAAAAAAAATAAAGATTTGTTTGACTATTTATATGGTCTTAAACAAAATAAAGAACTTAGATTATCAAATACAAAATTTTTTAAAAGAAATTAAATTAAATTAGTACAAAATTTCACTTAATTTTTTTGATACTTCGTTTGAGGTGTGTTTTTTTAAAAATGTTTCATTAAATTCTAATTTTTTATTTTTACTTAAATCAACATATATATTTAAAATTGCTTTATAAATTTCATCTACTTCATTTGGATTAACAGACCTGCCTCCCATTTGTTTTATAATTTTTGATGCAGTGCCGTTTTCAGGTGTAATACCCAATACATTTTTATTTGCCCCCATATAATCAACAAGTTTACTTGGAAAGAACATGCTATTTTCAAATGGTGCATCAATTACTAATAAACAATCTGCAGTTTTCATTAAGTTCAAAGATGACAAATAACTTATTGGACCAAAATATCTTACTAAATCCCTATTAATAAACAATTTAGTTTTTATGTATGTATTTTGCTGACCATATATTTCAAAAACAATATTCTTAAAAATATCTGGATTATCAATTTTAATTTTTTTTAATGCTTTAAACAAAAGATCAGGGTTTCTTTCTCCATAAAATTTACCAATATATCTAAATATGAATACACCTTTTGGATAGGAATTTTTTGTATCATAAATTGTTTGATTAAATATATACAGACTCTTATCATAACAGTGAGGTATCGTATGGGATTTTTTCTCAATACTTTCATCATATTTTTTATTGACTAAATTTTTAGTTTCCTCTGATGTATAAATAATTTGATTAGAGCTCATAATTACTTTTTTTTCCATCCGATAGTTCAAAGTTTTTTCTAAACCTAAAAAAGATTTTTGGAATGGGTTATCAGACCATGGATCACTAAAATAAGTTATCCAATTTATTTTACTTATTTTTTTGAGCTCTAAGCCAACAAGATGCACAGAATGAAATTGTGACCATGTAATGATATGTGTATAATTATCTAAATTAATATTTTTTTTTATATATTTCAATAAAGATTTATTAGCGATTATAAAATAATCAGGAAATCTCAACAAATTTTTTATTTTTGTATAAGATAATAAATTAATAATATTAGGTACATCTACCCTGTAAATCTTATCAAATTTTATTTTAATATATTCATTTAAAGATGGATCTAAATCATCAACACCTTTTATTGGAAAATTTAGTGTCAAAACATCTTTTTCCACACCATTTATATTACCTATTAATTTTGAACAAAGATAAGATTCTGGTGCCGCATAAGGGGGGAAAGCGTAAGTTATTAAAAGAATTTTTTTTTTTTTCATTTGTATTTATTGTTTTTATACCATTCTAAAGTTTTATTTAGTGCTTGAAAAAAATTGGTATTTTTAAAATTTGGCAAAACCTCATGTAATTTAATAGAATTTGATTTTCTAGATCTGGTTTTGTCCCACTTTCTTGATTTTTTTGATAGTACTATTTTAGAGTCTGATTTTATTTTTTGTTTAATATAATTAGCTAATTTTTTAATTTTAATTGGATTATTAAATCCAAAATTGTATGTACCTTTTAATTTTTTTTTATTTAAAAGAATTTTTGTTGCTTTAACTAAATCTCCCACATAAGTAAAATCTCTTGAGTCATTTCCATTATTAAATAGAGTGATATTTTTATTTTCTAAAGAATTTTTAATAAAATTCGGAATAACATTTCTATAGTTTCCATAATAATCAAATTCACCAAAAATATTGAAGAGTCTTAGACTAATTATATCTAAATTATAATATTTTGAGTAAAAAGAACAATACTGCTCAGCAGTAAACTTTGATATAGCGTAAGGTGTATCAAAAGATGGTTCTCTAATTTTTTCATCAGTATTATAAGTCGAATAAACACAAGACGAAGAAAAATAAATTAATTTAATTTCTTTTATTTTACAAAAATTCAATAAGTTTAAAGTACCAACTATATTTGATTTTAAATCATTTAATGGTTGGTCAATTGATTTTTGATTAGCAAAAAGAGCAGCTGAATGAATAATTGCATGGAATTTTTTTTTACTTAAAAAGATATTTAGTTTTTTATTTGAGGCTATATTTAAATGATGAACTAAATTTTTATCTAACCAAGTTTTTTTGGTAGAAGAAAAGTTGTCAACTAAAGTTATATTATAGTCTTTTTTTAACCCGTAATATAAATTAGTACCTATAAAACCTGCTCCACCTGAAATTAATATATTTTTTTTCATCCTTTATATTTTTTTGCAAACTCAATTAAATTATATTTTGAATAATTAGATAACTCTTTTAGAAAATCAAAAAAATATTCTTGGTCATTAACATGGGATGGATCTACATAAATATTTAAATAATTCACTTTATCAGACTCTATAAACAGCTTTTGTATATTTTGTAACTCATTTCTGAAGGTATTTTTAATTTTAGATCCTGATTTCAAATATGTCCAAGAGTCAAGAATTTGATATAAATTATTTGCACAACCCGAAACTGAAAGCTCAACAATTCCCTTATAATTTGAAATTGGCCCATTTAAAAAAATATGATCGTATATGGTTGAGGATGAATATTCATACCCATACCCCAGAAGGAAATTATTTATTTTTTTCCTAATATCAAAATTTATTTCCCCAAAATGTGGTGTTCTGAAACCTTTAACTTCATGATTTAAAAGATTTTTAATCACTTCATGTCCCTTTTTAATGTCTTCAAGAATATCTTTTACTAATTTGTCGTTGTAAGATCTTGAGGAAACATAAATATCATCATAAATTTCTGTGTGTATAAAATAACCATGATTTATCACCTCAAATTCATACTTTTTTAGTAAGCTTCTTATTAAGTCTATATTTTGCTCAATTAGTTCACCTGGTATTGCTACGGACGATCTTATTCCAATTTTTTTGAGACGCTTTAAAATTGAGTCTAAACAATCTAAATCCTCTTGAACATCACAATCAAAAGATAATAAAAAATATTTTTGATGTAATTTATCATGATAATAAAATTTTCGATGGAATATTTTATTGGGAAATATCCTAAGCAAAAAATAAACAAATACTCTAATTGGATTAGAGTAAATTTTTTCTAATATCTTATTCAATTTATAACTCTTTTTAATACATTAAAAATTCTATGAGAGACTTTATTATCCCACATATTAGTAAATCTATTTTGTTTTTTATAATTTTGTATATTTTTAAATTGCAACTTGTTTATATCACTTATCAAAAAAGTATTTACATTATTTATAAATTGATTTCTTTCTATGTCTTTTCTTAAAACATAACAAACTTTTTTATGAAAATATGCCTCCTCCAATACTCCTCCTGAATCTGTAAGAATATATTTTGCAGCTAAAAGTAAAGCTGTAAAACTAGTATATGGCAAAGCATCAATAACTATTAAATTTTTTTGTTTGAAGAAAGATTTGTCAATCAAACTTATAATTTTTTTTGTTCTAGGATGAATACAAAATACAATTTTTATTTTTTTTATATCAGTTTTAATTTGTGAAATAATTTTTTTTAATTTTTCTTTTTTTTCTATATTTTGATATCTATGTAGAGTTACTAATACATAATTATTTTCTTTCAAATTTAGTTGCTTAATGATTGTTGATTTTTTAATAATATTTTTTAAATTATAAAAATTTTCAATAATTATATTTCCAACATAAAAACTTTTTTTTTTAAGACCTTCTTTAACCAAATTTTTAAGAGCATTTTTTGTAGTTGCAAAATTAATCAATGACAATCTATCAGTGATAATTCTATTTATTTCTTCTTTAGAATTTATTCTTTTTGATCTTAATCCTGACTCTACATGGATGATAGGTATATATAACTTAGAAGATGCTAAAGCTGCAGCTAGAGTGCTATCTACATCTCCGAATAAAATGACAACATCGGGCTTAATTTTTTTAAGATTTAAAAAAATTTCTTTAGTCAAATAACTAATCATTTCGATATCTGATAGGAATACTTTTCTTTTTATAAGATGGTTGGGAAAAGGCAGTTTGAGATCTGATAATTGATTAAAAAATAAAGATTTATTGTTATGTTGATTTGTATGAAGGTGACTAATCTTAAATACACTTTTTTTTTTTATATAATGATAAATTGGAGCCATCTTAATCAAATTTGGTCTTGCCCCAGTGATAAAAATTAATTTTTTTTGTTTCATTTAATGACTTTTGATAATTAATTCTTTAACATAAATTAATATTTTTGTTTAATTTTATTCATTTTTTTATAATTTAATAATATTAACAATTTTAAAATCAATACTCTTAAATCTATATGAAAAAAAATATAATTTTTTTCTCAAATAACGATACAATATTTACACTACCAATCATTTTATATTTAGTAAAAAATTTGAAATCTAAATTCAACATATATATTAAGCTTAATAAAACCTCTTTTAAAAAAAAAATCAAAATATTGCTAATTTTACTTTTAGATGGAAGTATATTTAATCTCTTTAAATACTATTCAAATAAAGTATCAATTAATAAAATAACGGATAATAGATATACTCATTTAATTCAAAGTGAGGGAAATAAAAGATTTGAATATGGTTTTTCTATTAATTATCCAAAAAAAATACCTTCTAAGAAATATAAAATATACAATTTCCATCTTGGTAATTTTGTAAATCAAAGAGGAACTTTTATATTTTATTATAATTTAATAAAAAAATGGAAAACAATAGATATTACTTTGCATCAAATAGACAGTAAATTTGATAATGGACCTGTACTCTCAATAAAAAAAATAGATATTATTAAAAAAAATTGCATCGATATAATTTCTGAACCTTTAAAAAATAAGAAATTTTATTTAGACTCTATAATTAATATAAATAATCTAAAAAAAATTAGAAAAATTAAAAAAGGTAGATTAAATAATGAGCCAACTTTTTTTAATATATTTTTATCGATATTTAGATAATTTAATTTATAATAATATTGTTAATTTTAATTATTTATGAAATTTAAAAAAATAGCCCTCATAACAGGTATTACTGGACAAGATGGATCGCTTCTTGCTGATTTTCTTATTAAAAAAAAATACAAGATAATAGGATTAAAGAGGAGATCGTCATCTTTTAATACAGAAAGAATTAATCATCTTTATTCAAAAAAATATTTAAATAAAATATATTTTCCCTTTTATGGAGATTTAACAGATTCATCAAATTTAATGAGAATAATTCAAGAAACTAAACCAGATGAAATTTACAATCTAGGAGCACAATCTCATGTTAAAACTAGTTTTGAGTCACCAGAATATACAGCTAATGTTGATGCCTTGGGTACTTTGAGGCTTTTAGAAGCTATAAGATTATTAAAACTTGAAAAAAAAATTAAATTTTATCAAGCATCTACTTCGGAAATTTATGGTAATTCTAAAGCTCCACAGAATGAGCTAACACCGTTTTATCCAGATAGTCCATATGCAATTTCGAAACTTTTTTCTTATTGGGCAGTGATTAACTATAGAAAAGCTTATAATATATTTGCAGTAAATGGAATCTTATTTAATCATGAAGGCGACAGAAGAGGTGCAACATTTGTAACAAGAAAAATTACAAAAGCAGTAGCAAAATTTTATTACGGTGAAAAAGATATTTTATATCTTGGAAATCTAAACGCTAAGAGAGATTGGGGATCTGCAGAAGATTACGTTAAAACAATGTGGATGATGATGCAAAAAAAAGTACCTTCAGACTATGTAATTGCTACTGGTATCAGCAAATCAGTAAGAGATTTTGTTGAAGAAAGTTTTAAGTGTATTGGCATAGAAATTATGTGGAGTGGAAGTGGACTAAACGAAAAAGGAATAAATAAAAGAACTAAGGATATATTAATAAAAATTGATAAATATTATTTTAGACCTACCGAAGTTCATGAGTTAAGAGGTGATGCGAGAAAGGCTAAAAAAGAGCTTGGATGGAAGCCAAAGATAACATTTAAACAATTAGTAAAATCGATGGTTGAGAAAGATATATCTAAAATAAAAAATCAAAAAAATTAGAGCTTAATTTTCATCCACAAAGATTTAATCATAACAGATAAGAAAGTTATTAAATAACGAAAACATGTATACAGATATTTAAGGTTTAAATTTACTATCGTTTTAGATAAACCAGTTTTTCTTAAATTATCAGAAAATGGAATTTCAGTTAAAGTATAATTTTTTAATTTAATATGAAAAATTAAATTTAAAAAATAATCTCCATAATATCCTTGAAGACGGTATCCATTTAATACTTTTTTATTTAAGCAAATATATCCACTAGTAAAGTCAGTAATATCGTTGAAGATAAACCTTTTACATAAAATATTATAAAAAAGACTTTGATTTTCGTTAATATCTTTATCTAATTGATTTATGTTAAAATATCTTTTGCTTTCCTTTAGAAAGCGAGAACAAATTATTGCATCATTTTTATTTGATAAATTAATAAATTCTTGAATATATTCAGGTGGGTGTTGAAAGTCTGCATCCATCCAAATTATATATTCATTTAAAGCCAATTCTATTCCGTCATTAAGGGACTCTGGTAGACTTTTTTTATTTTTTCGAATGTATAATTTTATAAAAGAATTTTTTTTAATAAAATTTTCAACAATTTGAATTGTTCCATCTTTTGAATTATCATCAACTATAATTATCTCATAAATTAATTCATTTTTTACAAAAATATCACTAATAGTTTCTATTAGTTCTATTATGTTACCTTTTTCGTTCAAAGTTGGTAATATAATGCTATAACTCATATTTACTTAATAATTATCAGATATTAAAAATTTTATAATGATCAACTACATTAAAGTCAAAGATACAATATTAGCATTAATAATTAAGAGTCAATATAGAAAAAGAAAGGGTATTAATTTTTTTACTACTTCTAGTTTACCTCAACAAGTTGCCTTTATGAATCATCCAAAAGAATACAATATTGATCCTCATGTGCATAAAAATGTTAAGAGAATATTAAAGAAAACATCAGAGGTTTTAATAATATTAAAAGGTAAAATGAAAATATCTTTTTTTGATAAAAAAAAAAAATTTTTAAAAAATAAAATAGTTGAAAAAGATGATATTATTATTCTTCTTGATGGTGGTCATTCGTTTAAGATGATTACAAAATGTGAATTTATTGAAGTTAAGCAAGGACCTTACATTCATAATAAAGATAAAATAAAATTTTAAAAATGAAAATAAATAAGTTTATCCCAGTGAATAGACCTGTGATCGGCATATATGAAAAAAAATTTTTATTAGATGCTTTTAATAAAAATCAACTAACTTCAGGTCCACATCTAAGTAAGTTTGAAAAAAAATTTGCATCTATACATAATAGAAAATATGGCATATCTGTTTCAAATGGAACTGCCGCATTAGAGGTGGCATTGAAATCTTTAAATTTAAAAAGAAATTCAGAGGTAATAATTCCATCATTTTCTATAATATCAACAGCACTTTGTGTTGTTAAAAATAATCTGAAACCTGTATTTGTTGATTGTGATTTGAAAACCTGGAATGTTTCATATGCTAAAGTTAAAAAAAAAATAACAAAAAAAACATCAGCAATTATTATTACTCATATCTATGGTTTACCTGTTGATATGAAAAAAATACTTACATTTGCTAAAAAGAAAAAAATCAAAATAATTGAAGATGCGGCTGAAGTTATTGGTCTTAAATATAAAAATAGGTTATGTGGCTCTTATGGTGATATTAGCACATTTAGCTTTTATGCTAATAAACATATAACTACTGGTGAAGGTGGAATGATCCTTACTAATAATAAAAATCTTTATAATAAATGTAATTCTTTAAAAAATTTATGTTTTAAAAAATCTTACTATAAGAGGTTTGTTCATGAGGATATCGGTTGGAATTATAGAATGTCAAATATTCAAGCTGCGATTGGCCTAGGACAATTAAAAAATATTAAGAAAATTGTAAAAAAAAAAATAGAAACTGGAAATTACTTTTATGACAAGATTAAAGAAATCCCTTATTTAATGCTTCAAACAAATAAAACTGACTACAGTAAAAATATATATTGGGTGTTTGGAATAGTATTAAAAGGTAAATATAAAAATAAAAAAAATGAAATAATGAAAAAACTTTTAGAATTAGGAATTGAAACTAGACCATTTTTTTATCCGATGCACAAACAAAAAGTTTTAAATAAAAAAAGAATAGATCTTCCTAATTCTGAATATATATCTAAAAATGGATTTTATATACCATCAGGTTTGGGGCTAAAAAAAAAAGAAATTAAATATGTGGTAAAATGTTTAAAAGAAATAATCATTTAGATAAATTTTACTTATTAATTTTAATCACAGATAAGTATTAGAATAAAATAAAATGAGCATTTTTTATACAGAAATATCAAATCATTTAAAAAAAAATATTACAAATAATAATTATTTAAATATTTTGGAAATTGGTTGTGGTGATAAAATATATAAAAAAGATTTAATGCCAAATAATTATGAAGGAATAGACTTGCCTGATTCCAAATGGATAAATATTAATGATAAACCAGAGATTTTAAAAAAGTTAAGTGTATTTAAGCCTCAAAAAAATTATGACCTTATATTTTCAGTTGCAACAATTTACTTGCTAGATAAAGATGATTTAAAAAACTTTATTGAATTAATCAATAATGTCAAAGATAAGAAGGGTAAAATTTTAATTTTTGATTATAAAAAAAAAAAAATTAATAAATTGGGTACAGAAAAAAATAACTATCTAGATATATTAAAAAAAAATTTTTTT
>ENA-UOXV01006586-UOXV01006586.1-marine-metagenome-genome-assembly--contig:-NODE-6586-length-12111-cov-4.767004_pt1 | contig 12111 bp, 11 predicted proteins | sample MGYA00238165_ERZ766961 | MGnify/ENA primary metagenome ERZ766961 (study PRJEB28924, sample SAMN03173240) | marine metagenome | biome: Marine; feature: Water; material: Subsurface seawater | place: North... | reverse complement strand
AAATATTAAAAATAAAAGAATATTTGAAGTGAAATCTGTTAAACAAAATAAAAAAAATGAAATCAGATATACAAAAATTTCTGATTTTACGGATGAAATTTTAAAAAAATTTAAAAGTAAAGAAATTAGTTTAAAAATAAAAAAAAGAAAATTATATAAATTCATCAACTCATTTGAAACCAATGAGTAAAAAATTTTATCATGGAATTATGTTCCACTATTTTCATAACGGAAAAGGAATCCACAAAAAAACCCAAGGATCAATAGATAAAAATCAATTATCAGGAATAATTAAAAAAATTGGTAGAAAAAATATTTTAGATGCAGATGTTTTTTTAAATAGACACATTGAAAAAAAATTAAAGTACACTGATGTTTGTTTGACATTTGATGACGGTCTTAAATCTCAGGTTGATATAGCTTTACCTGTATTAAATGATTACAGAATAAAAGGTTTCTTCTTTGTGGGAACTTCTCAATTTACAAACGAAACTAGTTATATTGAGTTATTTAGATTTTTTAGAAATAATTTTTTTAAAAATATTAACGAATATTATAATTTATTTTATAAATATATTGATCTTGAACTAAATCAAATTTTTAACAAGGAATTAGCATCACTTAAAAAATTAAAATCAAAATTTTCATATTATTCAATTGAAGATCTTAAATTTAGAATGATAAGAGATAAATTTCTTACAAAATCTCAATATGAAAAAATAAATTTTAAAATGTTTAAAGATAAAAATTTTAAATATAAAAAATTTGAAAAAAAATTTTATATGAACAAAAATGATTTGAAAATAATTGATAAAAATAACCATATAATTGGTTTGCATTCTCATAGTCAGTTTCATAGAATTGGAAAATTAAGTGCTAAAATACAATTGAAAGAGTACAAAAAAAACATTTATCTGTTAGCAAATATTTTAAATAAATCAGAAAATTATTTTAAATCTATGTCACATCCTAATGGAAGTTATTCCTCAAAAACATTAGAAATCTTAAAAAATCTGGGAATTGAATTAGGTTTTAAGCAAATAATGACAATTGAAAAGAACAAGGGAATGAAGAAAGTTAATAACTCACCACTTGAAATAGCAAGAAAACCACACAACGAATTTTAAGCATGTTGTTTCTAGGAAATTTACTTAATGACATCATAAGTTTTATCAATGTTTTTGGTGCAATTTACAATTGAACAGATGTAATTTCACATTAGATATATAAATATATTTAATACATTAAAAAATAACTCTATGAACGTTTCTACTATTGAAAGAAATTTAAGATTAAAAAAGTTGATGCGAAAGTAAATTAATTTAGATTTTTTAGAATTTAGTTTTTTAAATTTTTTTTTAGTTGTTAATGTATAAATAATAAATATAAGAGCTGTATGTCAAAAAACTTTTCAATGTATGGATTACCAGAGACTGTGAAATTTTGTAAATTATGTGTTAATTCAAATCAAAAGCCTAACACTGTTGTTGAATTTAAAAATAATGATAATCAAAAAAAAGGTACAGGGATTGATGAGAATAATATTTGTAATGCTTGCAATTATCATGAGATGAAAAAGAAAATAAATTGGGATGAAAGAGAGAGCAAGCTACTAGAAATTTTGGATCTTTATAGAGGTAAAAATGAATACGATTGTGTTGTCCCTGGAAGTGGTGGTAAAGATAGTGGATATGCAGCACATGTTTTGAAGTATAAATATGGAATGAACCCTTTAACAGTTACATGGTCACCACATCTTTATACAGATATAGGATGGCAAAATTTTACGAACTGGTCAAAAGTAGGAGGTTTTGATAACATTCTTTTCACTCCTAATGGAAAATTACATAAATATTTAACCCAACAAGCTTTTTTAAATTTACTACATCCTTTTCAACCATTTATTATAGGCCAAAAAAATATTGGGCCAAGAATTGCAACTAAGTTTAATATCCCACTTGTAATCTATGGCGAAAATACCTCCGAATACGGAGCATCTATCAAAGAAAATTTTGAACCTGTTATGGAACAAAAATATTTTACTTCAGATGAGAGGGAAAATATTTATTTTGGTCAGAAAAATATAAATCAAATTCTTAAAGAAACAGAATTCAAAATTAATGATTTTCAACCCTATATTCCAATTAAAAAAGAAAATTTAGAACAAAATAAAGTTAAAGTTTTTTATTTAGGTTTTTTTCACAAATGGGACCCACAAGAAATGTATTATTATGCAAATGAAAATACAGGTTTCAAAGCAAATTCAGAAAGAACAGAGGGCACATATTCAAAATATGCTGGGATTGACGATAAAATAGAAAATTTACATTACTATACAACCTATATTAAATTTGGAATAGGTAGGGCCACATTTGATGCAGGACAAGAAGTAAGGAATGAAAAAATTACTAGAGAAGAAGCTATTGGATTAGTTAAAAAATTTGACCATGAATTTCCAAAGAAATATTTTAATGATTACTTGAAATATCTAGATATTAATGAAGAATTATTTTTTAAGATAATTGACAGTTTCAGGTCACCTCATTTGTGGGAAAAAATAGGCAAAGATTGGAATTTAAAACAAAAGATATATTAAAAAAATCAATTATTATATCGTAACTTTTTATTCAAAAAATATTTGTTATTATTGTGAAGAGAGATTATTTTTTGAATAATACTTTTATTCAATGGTTTAAGGTTTTTAAGATTTTCTAAAAAAATATTAAATTGTTTTTCAGTTCTAAATCCAAATATAAATTTATCAAAAAGTTCAAAATGCATAACAAAATTCATAGCAAATTGAGTTATGTTGTCTTTGTTTAATTTTTCAAGTATTTTTTTTTGTATTAAAATATTTTTTTTTCTATCACCTCTAAGCCAGGAACTCCTATGATCATTTTTTTTATACACGCTTTTATTTTTAAATCCGTCTGTCAAAATTCCATTTGCAAATACAGATCTAGCTGCAAGAACATTTCTAAATTTTTTCATTTTATAGATTGGATCAATTCTTAATAAATTAAATTCATCTTGAACAAAATCAAACTTGTTTAATAGATTTGATGGAAAATAAAAATTTCTAGCTAAAGAAATACCTGAATAATTTATTAATTTTTTTTTTTTATACTCTTCAAACATTTCTAATAATTCATCCCAATTTTTAATTTCATCTCTAGGATTATGAAGTTGTAATACATTAATATTTTCAAATTTATCTAAAAGTTTATTTATTCCATCTTTAATTTCATTAATTTTGTATGTTCTTTCCATTTTTAAATTCCAGCCACATTTGGTATTTATTAAAATTTTAGTATTTCTTTTTTTATAATGAGACAAAATATTATCTGCTAATTTATAAGAGGGAGAGGTATCAAATTCATAAAAATTATTAGACAAACAAAGATCTATGACTTTATTCACTTCATTTTTTGAAATTCTTTTATACATACCACTCCAAGACCAGGCACCAATAATTATTTTTTTTTTAGTTTTACTGGTTAACATTATTTCTTACCAAAGACACAAATTGCTTTTTGTAATAGTCTAATCTTTTAACAGGCAAAACATCATCTGATTTACTTTTGGATCTTAAAGCTGAGTCGACATCAGTTTCGTAATCTTCAAATAAACCTAATTCATTTCCTTTTTTTTGAGATTTGGTTCCGTAGTATGGAGAATAGTAAGCAACAGTAATATTGTCTGGATTTAAAATTTTATTGAATTCAATTGTTTTTAAAATAGAGTTTTCATCTTGATTAGGTAGTCCAATAATATTGTATGCTGTTCTTTTAATATTATTTTCTTTCAATAGTTTAAAAGCATTAACGGTTTTTTTTTGATCTGCAAATCTATTTAATTCGTCTTCTCTAAAAGTGTTATCAGCCAATTCTATTCCCATACCTACACCATCTACTTTTAACTTTTTAAGCAATTCTATAGATTTTTCATTAATACCCTCTGGTCTAGTCTCAATATAAATTTTTATGTCCAAATCACTTTTGTTAATTAATTCAGACAATTCAGTTAAAACACTTCTGTCATTGGTTAAAAAGTTTGTGTCCTGACACCTAATTAATTCAATATTTTTTATTTTATTTAAATAGTTGAATTCGTCGAAAATTGTTTTCGAGCTTTTGTGTCTTAGGTATGATTTGAAGTTTTTAATAGCCCCAGTTTTTGGAGACGTTTCTTCAAAACCATAATACTTCTGAATAATTGTTTCTACACAATAGTTGCAAGAATAAATACAACCTCTAGACATCTCATAGTCAATGCCTTTAACAACTTTTCCATTATATGGCCTGTTTAATACTTGGTCATCAAAAATATCATAATCATATGGTGAGAGCTGATTAAGATCGTTTATGATCTTTTGTTTATTATTTTGAAAAAAATTATTATTTTTAATATAACATATGCCGTCTGTATCTTTCAATTCTTTTGAATTACTCCTGAAATTATTTAAAATTTCTAACAAAACTAATTCTGACTCTCCAGAAATTAAATAATTTATTTTTGGCATCTTTTTTAAAATTATTTCTGCAGCTGAAGTGGCTTGTAATCCGCCTGTTATTAATATTGCATTTTTAGTATCTAAGTTTTTAAGTAAATCGTACCCATTTTGAATATTTACATATTCACCTTCACCATGAATGTGAGAAGATATAGCTGACCAAAAAATAAAGTCAGGATTAAATTTGTTTATTTTTTTTTGAAGGTCTTCAACTATATCATTTGAATTGAGTTTTAAAAACTGATCATAATTAGTCTGTTTGTACATTTTATTATCAGTTTGAAATTGAACTTCGTTGAGAGACCAATTTGAATAAAATGTAGAGTCAAACAGCTCAACATCATGGTTGTTTCTTTTTAGTATACCTGAGTGGCTTGCAATCCAAATGTGTGTAATACCTCGACCCCATTTATTAGGATTTATAAATAGTATTTTTGACATATCTTATTTTATTTTAGAAGCTCCTTTTATCAAAATAGCTCTTTTCGATAAAATTATACAATTTAACTTTTTAATATTTAGAATTTTGCATAACCTAGAGACTTTTTTATTTATTTCTTCACCGTCTATTGATTCAAATTTCCAATTTTCTTTTAGTTTAAATTTAAATAAAAAAGGTAAATATTTATTTAATTTTTTTTTAATATTGTCTTTTGCATTTAAAATTTTTAAAATTACTTCAAATTTTTGCCATTTATTTTTTTTAAAAGTTTTTTTTTTAGTAAATTCAATCCATAATTTAACAATTTTTTTTGATGCAAGTTCTTTATCATCAATGTAAATTTTTTTATTGATAATTTTCTGAGCCAGGTTGCTCGAATGTATTTTTTTATCTAGTTTGTTAATATCAATAACTTTTTTTATCATTTTTTTTAATTGTTCCAATGTCTGAGCTTGAAATCCTAAATTATTTGTTAAATTTTTAATCTGTTGATTAAGTGGAACAAAAGAAATAATTGGCTTATTAGAAATTATCGCTTCAAATGATGAGGTGCAACTATTATGTATTAATCCTATACAGTTTTGTATCCAAGGATTTATTGGACCATCTCTTATAACGTGCACATTAGGTAAATTTTTAAAATAATCTCTCCATACATTTATGTTTTCAACTGGGTGTGGTCTAAAAACTATATTATAGTCAATATTTTGTTTGGTAATATATTTTATAGCCTCTATATAAGCATACATCATTTGAAAATTATCAGAAGTTCTTATAAAATGATCTTTTAATAACTCTTGGTCATTTTTGTAATATCCAGCATTTTTATGAAATCTATATATTTCATAAAAGCTTTGACGACTATTACCAAAATGCATATTAGATGAGAATAAAATAAATGGTTTTTTTGGCATACTTATTGGTTTGTTCCAATAATTTTTGAAACTTACTTTCCATAAATCAACTCGAGGAGATCCAGTTTTAAAAATTTTAGATTGTTTTTTTGGATAATTTTTTTTTATGCTTTTATAGTCCTGTTTTCCCCAAGCAAAGATACCTGCTGCTTGATCAATTGTTTTCTTTGAAAACCTTGTCTTAACAGGTCCTTCATATCCATCTAATTCTAAAAAACCTTCTTCATCATGACTTGTAATTATAAAACCTTTTTTTTTTAGTTTAGTATGAAAATTTATCTTATCTTTTGAAGGTGTAAGAGATTTTGTATGAAATATGCCTGGCTCAAGTAAATTTCTTTTTAGACCCCTATTAATTTCACTAATGTCTGCGATCATTACATCATACCCCTTAGATGCGGCAATTACCCCAAGAAGCAACTTACTATCAAGTTCTCTTTGAGATATTTCAACATGCAAATATATATTCATAAATTAAATTAATTTTTTTTACTTAAAGATTTATTTTTTTGACTTTTGCTATTTTTTTTATCTTTAAAATATTGTTTATAAAATGAACCAAATTTTTCAGGTGTATAAGTGTAATATAAAGTTCTTCTTGATGATAATGAAGAATTTTTATCTGATCTATGAGGGCAGGTATTCTTAAAAATAAAAATATCTCCTATATTTAATTCTATCATTTTAAATTTATTTTTTTTTTCAAGAGTCTTTAAAAGCTCTGGGGTATAATTTTTTTTTGTATTTTTTAATAAAGAAGCAAAGCTTCCTTTATGACAAGATGTAATCTCTATTGTGCCATTTTTTTTATTGCAGGCATCTAAGTCAACTAGAATATTTATGAATGAATTTCCATATTCATACCAACCATTTTTAATTCTGTTATTTTTATCTTTGTACTGAAAAATTCCATCATAATGTGCAAAAAAACCCTCACCATTAGGAGATTTTACATTATATTTATCTTTAAATATAGTGTAAGGCTCTTTAAAAATATCATCCAATTTTATAAGTATCTTATTGTTGATTTCAGATAGTTTTTTTCCTTTATTATAAATCCTTTCTATTCTTCTTATAATTGATCTTTTATCAAAATATTTATCCACACCTTTAGCTTTTATAATTTCTTTTTTTATTAAATTTATATCTTTTTTGTTAAAAAATTTCTTAATAACAAAATAACCTCTTTTTTGAAATATTTTATAATTGCTATTTATCATTTTATGGATGTATACATTATTATTTATAAAAATATTTTAAATATAAATAAACATATCATGAAAAGAGATAAAATTGCCTATGTTGCTATGAGTGCTGACTTAATTCATGTAGGACATCTAAACATAATTAATATAGCAGCAAAATATGGAAGAGTAGTGGTAGGACTACTTACAGATCGTGCAATAGCAAGCTACAAAAGGGTTCCTATAATGGAATATAAAGATAGGTATAAAATTATTCAATCAAAGAGACTCATATTCTAAAAAAAATATCAAAAACTTTTTAAATTAACCAAATCAAAAAAATTGATGAATTAGCAGAATACTTTGATAATGTAATTTTAAGTCTTGGAATTGAAACAAAAAAAAATAATTCTAAAATCAATTTCAAGAAAAATTGGTCCAAAATAAGTAGAAATATTAATCTTAAAAGATTATTAAATAATCCTGTGATATTAAAAAAGGTTCATATAAAAAAAATACTAAAAAATGACACACATTACTAGAGACAGAACAGATAACGAATTGACAGTTATTAAAAAAAACTTTTTAACTTTAGTAAATATATTACAAAAATTAGAAATTGATTTCATAATTGATGGTGGTCTACTCCTTGGAATTATTAGAGAGGGAGACATAATAAAGTGGGACTGGGATATAGAGTTTAGTTTTTATGAATATATATTAATGAATAACATGGAAAAAATATTAAAAGAAACAAACAAAAATGGTTTTTCAATTCATAAGCTAGATAAAAAAAATGCTAAATTAGAATTTTATAAAGAACTTCCTTATGAAGTTTTCTCTTTTACATTTAAGGGATGGAAACATAATAAACAAAAAAAGTGTTTTGAAAGAAAAGAATTTAGAGTTCCTGATAAATATTTTTTAAACTTAGAAAAAATAAATTATCTAAATCTTGAATTTAATTGCCCAGGTCCAATTGTCGAATATTTAGATTTAATGTACGGTGACTGGAAGATGCCAAAAAGATCAGGAAATTTAGAGGAGTATCTAACAAAAGATTATTATAAAAAACAAAATTTTATAATACTAAATTTAAAAAAGTTATTTTATAGAGTTAAATATATTTATGATAAATTTATTTAGTAAAATATTAAAAATATTAGATAAAAAAGAAAAATTTATTTTTTTTATACTTATTATTTTAATTATTTTAAATACCATTTTGGAATTATTGAGTATAGGATTAATTATTCCAATTATATCAATAATTTTTTCACCAGATATGTTGCCTAAAAGTATCATGGAAATACAAATAATAAGAGACTTTGTAATTAGCAAAAATTTTGTTGTATATTTATTGTCTTTAATGATGGGTATTTATTTTATGAAAAATATTCTTCTTGGATTAATTCACCTGCTTCAAACTAACTATACTTTTACTTTACAGAAAAGAATTTCTGAAAAGATTTTTAAAAATTTTTTATCTGAGGATTATTTATTTCATATTAAAAATAGTAAACCAAAACTAATTCAAATTGTAATTGGAGAAACAAACAACTTTATTGGAAGGGTCATAACTCCCATAATGATTTTAATAACAGAACTGCTAGTTTCTTTGGGCATACTAACAATTATTTTAATGAATAATGTAGATGTTCTTAATCTAATATATTTTTTGGGTTTACTTTTATTGATCTATTATTTTGTATTAAAAAATAAAATATCTGGGTGGGGAGAGGATAGAAGATTGGCTGAGGCAAGTAGAATTAGAATTGCAAATGAGGCATTACAATTTATTAAAGAAATTAAAATTTTTAATAAAGAAATTTTTTTTATGGATAATTTTACAATTAACAATCTCAAAGCAATAGAAGCTTCAAAAAAATTGACATATTTGAATATACTTCCAAGAATACTAGTAGAAATTACGGTTGTTTCTTTTTTAATTTTTTTCTTATTATCTAATTTGGTGCAAAACACAAGTTCTGAAAAAATAATAAGCTTATTGGCTATATTCGCAGCAGCATCTTTTAGAATAATGCCATCTATTAATAGAATTATGATTTCATTTCAAAGTCTCAGGTTCGGTATCACAGTTATAAATCCAATATTTAAAAACTATAATATAAAAAAAATACTTCCATTTAAGGAAAAAAATTTAGATAAAATCAACTTTAGCAAATTATCAATTCAAAATATAAAATTTGAATACGAAAAAAACAAAAAATTATTTAATGAATTTAATTTCACTATTAATAAAAATGAAAAAATCGCTATAGTTGGCAAAAGTGGATCTGGCAAAACAACTCTTTTAAATTTAATCATAGGTTTTTTAAAACCATTGAGTGGAAAAATTTATCTGAATAATAAAATTTTAAGTTCAAAAGATATTTTTGATTGGCAACAGATAATTGCTTACATGCCTCAAAAAACATGTTTAACTGATGATACTATTTTAAATAATATTAGATTAGATTCGAAAATTAAAATTGATCAAAAAAAATTATTTAAATGTTTAAAAGAATCTGAATTAATTAAAGATATTAAATCCAACAAGATATTTTTAAACAGAAAAGTTGGAGAAGATGGGGTAAATTTGTCTGAAGGCCAAAGACAAAGATTGTCTTTAGCGCGAGCGCTCTATCATGATAGACAAATTTTAATTTTAGATGAAGCGACCAGTTCTTTAGATAAAATTAATGAAAGAAATATTTTGAAAACATTATCAAAGTTAAAAAACAAAACTATAATTATGGTTACACATAATAAAAATAATTTAAGATTTTTTGATAAAGTTTTTGAAATTAAAAACAACAAGTTTAGTAAGCTTTAAAATAAATTAAAAAAAATAATACACCTATTAAAAAACTTCCTTCATCATTGTTTAAAAAGTAAGGTAGGCCATTGTAGGACTGACTTAAATAAAATAAAAGTTAAATGATTGCCCAAATAGTTAATTTAAATTTAATTTTAAACATAAATAAATTCAGTGTTGTGTAATGATATTTATATATCAATAGCTAAATTATTATTTTATATTGTTAGCTAATCACTTACTATGTCATATAAACTTTAAACTATATTACTAATGATAGAACATAATAGACATAAAAGAAAATTTTATGATTTTGTTTATAGTAAACTCACGAAAATTGATAATCCACAAATTTTAGAGTTTGGTGTGAGTGAACGTGGAATGTCAACAGAATTATTTTTAGATTTATGTAAAAAAAAGAACGGAAAATTATTTTCTGTTGATGTAAATTATTGTGTAAAAAAATTTAAAACAAATAGCTGGGAGTTTATTAATACAAGAGATGACGACTACTCTAAGGTTGAAGGAATTATTAAAAATAAATTGTTTGATATAATTTACTTAGACACTATTCACAAGGCTAATCACGTATCTAAAATTTTTTATCATTATTATAAAATATTAAAAAAAGGCGGATATTTTTTTATAGATGACACTTCATGCTTGCCATACGTTAAATTTAGAGAAAAAAATAATTTTTCTCAAGAAGTAAATAATCAAGAAACTTTTGATAGAATTTTAGAAATTTTTAACGAAAATCATAAAAATATTGATTTAGAATTCTCTTTCGTTGGCACAGGTATTGCTAAAATTCGAAAGCTTACTGATGATGAGTTAAAAAAACCAAAAAAAATTGATTATAGAAAAATTACAATGAAAAATTTTTTGAGAAAGATCATTCTTAAATTAAAAAAATAGGTTTATATGAAAGAAATATATAGATTATTTTTAGCTTCAAAAAACTATTCTTCAAAATATAAAAAATATTTTGAAATTTATGAAGATTTATTTAAAAGATTTAAAGACAAAGATATAACTTTTGTTGAAATAGGAATTCAAAATGGAGGTAGTCTTGAAATTTGGAAAAAATATTTTGGAAAAAATAGCAGAATTATTGGAATAGATTTTAATTCAGAATGTAAAAAATTTGAAAAAGACAATATAATTGTAGAAATTGGATCTCAGTCAGATCCAGAATTTTGGAATAATTTTTTTTTAAAATATGGCTTTGTAGATATAATTTTAGATGATGGCGGTCATACAAATCACCAACAAATTACCACAGTTATTAATTGTATTAAAAATATAAAAAACAATGGTTTATTAATTACAGAAGATACTCATTCAAGTTATATGAGGCAATTTGATAATCCTAGTAAATATTCATTCATTAATTTTACAAAAAAAAGTATTGATGATATTAATTATAAGTTTCCAGATATTGGATATTATAAAAGTTCAATTAATAATTTTGTATATTCTATTGAATTTTTTGAGAGTATTGTTGCTTTTAAGGTGAATAGAGAAAGATGTGAAATCAATACCAAACTACATAATAGTGGAATTACATCCAATATTAAGGACATGAGATTTGGAGAATATACTTCATCAAATATATTTTTTTTTAGAATAAAAAAGATTATAAAAGAAATGATTAGATATTTAGAATTAGCTAAATATTTTAAATAACAATTTAATAACTTTGAAAACTCAAAAAAAAATAAATTTTTTTAATATAGGCTTTAAAATTTCTGACTTATTATTTCTTTTTAAGGAAATAATGGGAGGGAGATCATATATGAGAGCTTCGCACAACCTATATTTAAAAAAAAAATTTTCCTTAAAAAATTTAACAGCTGATTTAGGATCAGGGAAAAAAAATGATTATAAAAAATTAATTTTTAAAAATATAGGATACGTTGAAAACTTTGATTTTTATCAAACTAATAAATTCACAAAAAAAATTAATCTAGAAAAAAAATTTATTTTGAAAAAAAAATATGAAAATATTTTATTATTCAATGTCTTAGAGCATATGGAAAACAAAGATGTATTAATTCAATCTATTTACAAAAGTTTAAAAAAAAAGGGAAGATTAGAATTATTTGTTCCATTTATGTTCAGATATCATGGTGACCCCAATGATTATTATAGATTTACGCACCTATATTTAAAAAAGTTTTTAGAAAAAAATGGATTCAAAGTAAAAATTACACTTATTGGAGCAGGACAGTTTAATG
>ENA-UOXV01006583-UOXV01006583.1-marine-metagenome-genome-assembly--contig:-NODE-6583-length-12113-cov-10.288771_pt1 | contig 12113 bp, 12 predicted proteins | sample MGYA00238165_ERZ766961 | MGnify/ENA primary metagenome ERZ766961 (study PRJEB28924, sample SAMN03173240) | marine metagenome | biome: Marine; feature: Water; material: Subsurface seawater | place: North... | reverse complement strand
TGAGTAGAGCATAAAAAAAAATTCCTACTAGTATATTGTAAGAAATATCTAGTTTCTTATTATTAAGAAAAAATCTACCAATTAAAGCAAATATATTTGTTATAATAAATGTGGAAAAAGTAAAAATTAACATTGTGAATATATTAGTATATCTTGGTTATAATTTAATTATAAACACCTTATATACTACTTTATTTCGAGCAATAAGTTGAGAATGATTATAGATCAAAAATGAACATTAAAGATATTAAACTTTTTGTACTAATTTTACCACTAGTACTTATTTGGTTATCATTTGGAACTAATGCTGGGAACATATTTAATAACAAAGAATATTTTAATAATATTGTTAATTTAAAATTTCTGTCACTAAGAGAGATTTTGCCCCACATTTTATGTTCAATATTTTTATTTTTAAATTTTATCAATTTTAGAAAAATACAAAAAAACTATTTTTTTATATTCGTTACATTGATTCTATTAGGTCAATTCATAGGCTTAACATATGCTTATTTTTTTGGCTATAGATCTGATTTTGCTGGAGGTTTAAATTTTTTAATTTCTTTACTATTTTTTCTAAACTACATGATATTTATTGAAAATTCTTTAGATCCAATTTCTAAAAAAAAATTTATTAAATTATTTTTTTCAGTGTTATTTATAATTTTTTTTTTATATTATTTAATTATATTTTATAATTCTTATGATACGGTTTTATTTCAACCTTATCAATATGGATATGGAGGATATGAAATAATGCTATTAAATGAAAAAGTTATTTTTAACAGCAACGGAATATCAAGAATTTTATTATTTTTATATATATTTTGTGCTTGTTATTTTTTTGCAAAATATAATTTTACTCTTAAACCAATAGATTTAAGCTTATCCGTATTTTTGATACTAGTGATTGCATTAATATATTATTATCAATCTAGATTTGCTTTTTATTCAGTAATTATTGTTCATGCGTTATTATTTTTTAAAACAAAAAAAATAAATAACAAAATTTTTTTAATAATTTCTATTTTAATTTCTATTTTTATTGCTGATAAATATAATAAATTTGGGGATAATACTGTGAAACAATGCATTTTAAAAAAAGAATTTGATAAATTAATTTGCAAATCTATTGCAAAACAATTTGTATCAAATGATGAATATAATTATGAACATAATTATAAAAAATATAAAGTATCAATTTTCAAGCAAGATAGAATGTTCAACTTAGAATATGGCAATAAAAAATTAGAAAATTTTGTAGATAAAGGTTTTATAAATGTTCAAAGTAGCGGGAGAATTGAAAAAATAAAAATAACATTAACATATCTTCTTGAGCATAAAGATATATTAATTCTAGGTAGTGGCCCAGAGTATGATCGTAGGCTAATGAACGCTAAGGGTTTTCTGCATTTTGAAGACTTGGCTAATGGACCAATCTATATTCTTCTTACTGGAGGCTTAATAGGTTTTCTGGGATTTATTTTACTAGGATTGTTATATTTAAAATATTTTATAAAAGTTTTTTTCAGAAAAAATTTTATTGAAAATTATGAGTCGTCTACAGCAATATTAGTAATCTTAGTTATTTTATTAAGAACCTTAGTTGAAAAAAGTTTTTTAATTTGGAATTTTGACTCACTGTTTTTTTACTCATTAATATTTATATTATTAAATAATATAAAATTTTTAAGAAATAAATATTAATTCAAATGTAACTTTTTATTTAATTCTTTAGCCACTGCTTTTCCAAAAATATAATTTCCTAAATCATTATAATGTCCACCATCTTTATTGAATATGTCTCTTTCTTCTAAAATAGATTCGGATATTTTAAGGTTACCGTCAGTTAAAATAATGTAACCTATTTCTTTTGCGATAGTTATCCATTCAGTGTCAGGATATGTCTTAGCTGTCTTACAATTAATAATTATTTTTTTAGATAATGGAAAATTATCATAAATTTTTTTTAAAAATTTTTTAGTTATATTAATTGAATTAGAAAATATTTCATCTTCAATATAATGCTTTTCTTTTGAAAAAAATTTTTCAGCAACTATGCCTGAGCGAGATAGCATTACACTAACAAGTCTACTATCTTTTATTGGTTTAAGAAAAGATTTAAGAGTACTTTGGTGATAATAATATTCATTTTTTTTATCATCATAGTATGGTCTCCAAAAATATTGTGAAAAGAAAAAAATTTGCTTTTCCCATTCTAGACTATTGTTTATAAAATCATTTATACAAAATTGTAAAATAAATATATCAGGTTTTAAATTTTTCAAATTTTTTGAAATTAAGTATTGTTGAATGGTCCCATAGCCACCCCCACCAGACGCAAGAGTTTTAATATTTTTTTTTTTAAGATCAGACAGTTCATCTGCCATTACACTATACCAAAATTTATTATTTGATGATAAAGGATCAGTTGAAAATGAGTCTCCTATAATTAATATATTTAAATCTTTATCATAATTGGTTTTTGTCTTATATTCTATTAATCCATTTTCATTTGTTTCATAGATTGAATAATATTTTTTATTACTAAAAGTATAATTTTCAAACTTGTAATGAAAGTTTTTTTTTAATTTCCAGCCCAGAATTTCATCTTTTTCATATGGAGTAGGTTTAATTTTAGTTAAAACTGTTTCTAAAAAAAAAATAGACAATAGTGAGGTAATAAAAACTATGCTTAATTTAGACATTTTTCTTTTTGTTTTAAAAAAAACATTATACCTAAGGGAATATAATAAATTATTGAATTGTAATTATTAAATATACTCCCCGATGTTGTTAAAGGCCAAAAATAAACAAAAAATGTTATATAAATTGCATTTATATATATTGGTCGATTATTCTTCTTTAAGTTTTCATAAAAAAATATTTTTAAAAACAAGTATATAAAAAAAATTAAAACAATACTAAATCCTACAATTCCAGTTTCAGATAATAGTTGCAGATATGGTGAGTGAGGATGAGTTGTACAAATTACACCTTTTTCACTTTTAAAGTTATTAAAGCATTGGTTTCTAAAACCTTTTGAACCCGCTCCTAGAATAGGGTATTTTTTAAAAATAACGAATGAGCCTTTAAAGTGTCCCTGATGTTCTTTTGTTATAAGTGTTGTTTTAGAATTGTTATATGATCCAGTAATATTCCTATAAGTTTGATCAATGAGTCTTTCTTTTATTCTTGCATCAAAAATTATTAAAAGAACCCCAAAAATTGATGATATTAAAATAATTTGAAGAAAAATTTTTCTTGAAGGTGAACAAACTACAAACATTAAAAAAATAAAAAATGTTAGAAGAATCAATGGAGCCCTATCACCAGATATAATAGTAATAAAAATACATAATAGTGTGAAAATAATAAATATAAAAGAATTCTTATAGTTTAAATTTTTATTAAAATAAAAAAAAAGAATTAAAAATAAAGGATACATTTTATATATAAAAGAACCCATAATAAGTTCATCTTTAAATATTCCCGATATTCTGTTTGGGAACTCGCTATATATAAATTTTAGACCTAATAAATGGTTTTCACTTTTGTATTCATGATATTTTTTCACATATTCAAATGTATATGATAAATATTCATAAAGACCAAAAGAAGATACTATTAAAATTGAAAATATACAGGCGTAGAAAAAATATTTTAAATAAACTTCATTTTTATCTAATAAAATTTTCATTCCAATAGCAAAAAAAAGAAACCTAAAATAAAAAAAACTACTTTGAAAACCTTGATCTCTATATTCAAATAATAAAGAATTTAAAAAAAAACAAAGATAAAAAAGTAAGCCTAATTTAAAAAAATTAGTATTAAAATTAATCTTAGAAATTTTAAGATTAATCAATGCATAAATACAAAACAAAGTAACTATTAAATCACTGAAAAACGGTCCAGATATTAATGCAATTGGTAAAAGAATTAACAATATTCCAAATAAATCCTCAGTTTTAATTAATTTTATATTCATTATTATAAATAACCTGTTAATAGAAATATGATGCAATGTAAATTCATTAAAATTATAATTTTACCATGTATTTAGAAATTTTATATTTTATGGTTTTTGTAACAAATATACTCATTCTTTTAAAATTAAAAAAGATTGCTAAAGTAGTAAATGTATATGATAAGCCAGATGATATAAGAAAATTTCATAAAAAATCTACACCTTTAATTGGAGGATTAATTTTATTAATATCTTTAAACATTTTTTTTATTTTTGATTTTTATTTAGATTATCTACAAATCGATAAAAATATTAAAATCTATTTATTAATCTTTTGTAATATTTTTTTTTGTTTTGGATTAATTGACGATAAAAAACCAATTAACCCCAATATAAAATTTTTTATACAAATCATACTTGCATTTTTATTTATTAAATTTTATCAGAAATTTTTTATAATTGATTACTTAAATTTTTCCGTTCATAACTATATTTTTTTCTTAGGCAACTATGAGATTTTTTTTTACACTATTTGCATAGTAATACTGGTTAACGCTTTAAATATGTTTGATGGAATTAATGGGCAAACATCAGTATATTTTATTCTAATTTTATTTTTAATGTTAATCAAAAATTACAATTTTCATTTAATCATTGTCTTATTACTTGCAAATTTATTTATACTTTATTTAAATTTGAGAGATAAAATATTTTTTGGAGACAGTGGTATTTATTTAATAGCTCTATTGTTATCTTATTTAACAATTGATGCCCATCAAAGTAACTTACTATTTGCTGATGAAATATTTTTAATTTTTTTATTACCTGGAATTGACATGTTCAGGTTATTTATTGTAAGAATTGCAAAAAGAAAACATCCCTTTTTTCCAGATAGAAATCATTTGCACCATTTGCTTTTAAAAAAATATAAAAATAAAATTACCCTAATGTTTTTAATACTTTTATCTATCGCTCCATATTTGCTAGCTTTACTTATAAACAGTTTTTTTTCTGTTATTACGTTTTCAATAGTATACTTTTTAATCATTATAAATTTAAAAAAAACCTTAGGGTAAGTTTAAGATAATGAAAATTGAATGCTCTATAATAATTCCTGCATACAATGAAGAGACAACAATTTTAAAAATTTTAAAAAAAATTAATCAAGTATTCAAAGAAAGTAGTGAATATGAAATTATAGTTGTAGATGATTTTTCTACAGACAGTACAGTAAATATTTTAAAACAAAATACTGAATTATTTAATAAATTAATTTCTAATGAAAAAAATATAGGTAAAGGTGGGTGTATTAAAAAAGCACTAGAAATAGCAAAATATAATTATATTTTTTTTCAAGATGCAGATGACGAATATGCTCCAGAAGATTTTAAAAAATTTTTTGAAGTGATCGATAAATTTAATCCAGATTTAATTATTGGCTCAAGGTTTAATTATTCAAGCTACACGAAGTCACATTACTTTTTTAATAAATTGGGAAATTTCTTTATTTCTAATCTTTTTAATTTATTAAATAATACAACGTTTACAGACATTTATTCATGCTATATTGTTTTTAAAAAAGATTTGCTAAATCCAAAAGATTTAAAAACTTTTGGATTTGACCAACAAGCTGAAATTTTATCTAAAATTGTCAAAAAAGGAAAAAAATTTTATGAGGTGCCAATAAATTATAATGGCAGAACCTATGAGGAAGGAAAAAAAATAAGATTTTATGATATTTTTCCAGTTATTTATCAAATAATAAAAAGTAAATTATTTTAAAATTTTTTATGAATGTTGATATAAAAAAGAATTATTCAAGAGATTTACTTGGTCTAAATAAATTTATTACCAAAATAATTAGAAATAAAAGAAATGAGATTAATCAATTAATTGATAAACAGCTAGATTATAAAAATTACAAAAATATGCTAGATGTGGGTACAACACCATCCTTAGAAAATCATGAGAACCAAATTTTAAAATATTTTTATAAAAAAATCGATATTAGTTGTTTATCAAATCTAGATTTATCCGAATTAAAATATTTATATCCAGAAATTGTAACTCATTTAGGTGATGGACGAGAAATGTTTTTTGAAAAAAATAAATTTGATATAGTAATTAGTAGCGCTACAATCGAACATGTAGGTTCATTTGACAATCAATTAAAATTTGTCTCAGAATGTTATAGAGTATGCAAATATAAAACTTTTATAACAACGCCAAATAGGTACTATCCTATTGAACTTCATACAAAAATACCTTTGTTGCATTTTCTACCTAAAATATACCATAGAAAAATATTAAATTTACTTGGTGAAAAATTTCTTTCTTTAGAGGAAAACTTAAATCTTTTATCAAAAAAAAATTTTCTTGAGATATGTAAAATATTGAAAATTAAAAACTTTATTATAGAGGAAGTTAAATTATTTGGTTTGGTGTCAAATTATATTTTGATTATTGACAAAAAAGAAAACTAATTTTTAATTATAAAATATCTACCTAACCTTTCAACTTCAAAATCTTCTGTAATCATGTGTGAGCAAATATTCTCAGTGTAAAAACAAATACCTATATTTTTTTTTGGTTTTAGAAAATTAATTTCATTAAAAATAATCCCTTCATATTTAGTAATAGAAGGTTTAGTTAAAGGAAAAAAATCATTTTTTGAATTTATACTTCTGTCTATATTTTTAAAAAAAAATACCATTAAACATATAACAAAAATATATTTAAACTTTAATTTTGTATTTTCTGAAATGTTATAAATTTTTTTAAAATCATATAGAATATATAAATTTATAATTAAGATTATAATATAAAAAGATCCATATCTGAAAATAGGGGCATTTAAAAACCAAAATATTAAACCTAAGAAATTTAAAAAAAATATTTTATAAAGAAACATTTTAAAATTTTTTAAAAATTGATTATCAATTATTTTTTTTGAATTATTTCTTATAATTATTTTAATTATAATTATGATTAGTATTAATGGAGAAATAATTTCAAGAATTTTTAAAAAGTGTTTGCTTAACCACACATTAAGCCAGTTAAATGACTCACTGTAGTTAGTTATAGAAATATCATAATCATTAGGTTTATCCACCCAACCCTTTGCCCACGCTTCTGCATTAACCATTGCAAGTTTTGGATCTGCCTCACCATTCAATGCCCATTGCAAATCTGCAAAACAGGTCTGAACTATTGGATAAATTAAACATGAAGTTTCAAAGAAATTCTTTAATAACCAAATAATAGTAAAAATTACTGAGACTGTAAGGATTAATAAATTTTTTTTTTTTTTAAAGTAATCAAAAATTTTTTTTTTATTCAATACACTTATGAAAAGAAAGGTACTGAATACATATGTTATTTTATGAGATAACATAAAAAAGAAAAAAACTGGAGAATATTTTATTATATTGTTATTTTTTATTATTAATTTATTCGAACTCATAATAAATAATTGTATCAAGAAATAACATGCTACAAGAAGCGGTATTAAATCATTTCCAAACTCCCTGTATCTTGCCATTTTAATCAATACAAAAGATGAAACTAGCGTTGTTAATATTAACACATAATTATTAGTATTTTTTTGAAAAATTATTTTTCCACAAAAAATTATAAACAAATAATAAAATATTATATTTATATTTGATATTGAGTATATTGTCAGAAGGTTGTTAGTTGTTGCTGATTGACTAAATTGTAAAAAAGAAATGTGTCCAAATCTAGAGTGAATATTAGCAATACCTAAAATGATTTTTTCTATTTTTAAATAAGATACATATGGATGATGATATAAATTAGCATCTATAGGATGATCAGTATTGCTTATTAATAATGTTGAGAAAATTAAAATTACAGGAAGATGGAAAATAAAATTAACTTTTTTGTTTTTATAAACAAATAAAAAAATTCCAAACAATAAAATTGATGAACTGATCCATATATTTATGGCAATAAAAAAATGGAAAATTATAGCAACTAAGCCTACAAAGATATATCCACACAAAAAAATAAAAAAGTCATCATTATTTCTGTTAAATATTTTTCCATAACCATAAATTGAGGCAAATACCGTGACAATTCCTAAATAAAAATGTAGCAGGGGGTACATAGGTAGTTTACTTTATAATTCATTTATTTATAAGTTAAAGTCTTTAAACTCTTATAAGTAAGATAAATCAGTATGTTAGTTTCAATTTTAATACCATGTTATAATGAAAAGCATACGATTGAAAAGCTTATATTTAAAGTTAAAAAACAAAAAAAAATAAAAAAACAAATTATTCTTGTGGATGATGGGTCTACCGATGGAACTTCTAAAATAATTAAATCAAAGTTAAAATCAAAAGTAGATAAAGTAATTTTTCATAAAAAAAATTTAGGAAAAGGATCTTCAATAATTAGTGCACAAAAATTCATTAAGGGTGATATAATAATTATTCAGGATGCAGATCTAGAATACGAACCATCAGATTATTACAAGCTTTTAAAACCCTTTAAAAATAAACTTATAAACGTAGTTTATGGCTCAAGAGTTTTAGGAAGAAAGCAAAATATAAATGAATTTAGTTTTGAAAAGAAATTTAGAATATTTGGAAATTTTGTATTAACTAAAATTTCAAATTTATTAAATAGACAAGATTTGACAGATGTACATACTTGCTACAAATTATTGAGAAAAAATATTTTTTTTAAATTAAAACTTGAAGAAAAAGATTTTTCATTTTGTTCAGAAGTAACAACAAAATTATCCAAACTTAACGAAAATATTATTGAAGTTCCTATAAAATATAATGGAAGAAGTTACATTCATGGAAAAAAAATAAGTTTTAAAGATGCAATATTAACTATAATAACTATATTTAAATATAAAATTTTATTTAAAGATACAAAGTAAAAAATAAAATTATTATATTGCGATTTCATTTTATTAATATATTAATCTTATAATATTTATTATGTCAAAATACTTAGTCTGTGGTGCGGGAGGTTTTATAGGTGGTCATTTAGTAAAAAAATTACTTGACCAAGGACACGAAGTAGTTTGTGCTGATATAAAACCACTTGAATATTGGTTTCAATATTTTGAACATAATAAAAATTTTTCTTTAGATCTAAAAGAATATGAGAATTGTTTAAAAGTTACAGACAATGTTGATTTTATTTATAATATGGCCTGCAATATGGGGGGCATGGGATTTATTGAAAATAATAAGGCAGAGTGTATGTTGTCAGTTTTGATTAATACGAATCTCCTTAGAGCTTGTATTGAGAATAAAGTTAAGAAATATTTTTTTTCATCAAGTGCCTGTGTTTATAATGGTCAAAAACAAAAAGAGATATTTGTACCTGGCTTAAAAGAGAGTGATGCATATCCGGCTGAACCCGAAGATGGTTATGGTTGGGAAAAATTATTTAGTGAAAGAATGTGCAGACATTTTACAGAAGATTTTGGATTAGAAACAAGAGTTGTTCGTTACCATAATGTTTATGGACCATTAGGAACATATGACGGTGGAAGAGAAAAAGCACCTGCAGCTCTGTGTAGAAAAATTATAAATGCAAAAATTAATAATATTAAATCAATTGATGTTTGGGGTGATGGCAAACAAACAAGGAGCTTTATGTATATTACTGATTGCCTAGATGGAACTGAAAAAGTGTTTAACTCGTCTAAAATGGATGTTTATAACGTAGGAAGTTCAGAACAAGTGTCTATTAATCAAATGATTGATATGATTGAAGAAATAGCAGAAATTAAATTAGAACGAAATTATCAGCTTGAAAAACCAAAAGGTGTAAGGGGAAGATCAAGTGATAATAGTAAAATTGAAAAAAATATAAATTGGTCACCAGCTGTTAATTTAAGAAATGGAATTGAAAAAACTTATAAATGGATATTTGATCAAATTAAAAATGGTGGTAACACTGGTAAATTTACCAGAAGTTACTAAAAAAATTTTTTGAATTTGACATCAGAATTTTTAGATATATATATGATAGTGCCTGGTGATTATTGCGAAAGTGTTATACCCGATCCCATTCCGAACTCGGTAGTCAAGCCTTTCAGCGCCAATGGTACTTTGTCTTAAGACACGGAAGAGTAGGACATTGCCAGGCTATTCTAAATGAAAAAAATCATAATTGTAACTGGTGGAGCTGGATTTGTTGGGTCAAATCTAATTGAATATTTTTTAATTAAAACCAATTTGAGAATAGTTAGTATTGATAATTATTCTACAGGAAAAAAACTCAATCATATAAAAAATGAGAGAGTAAGCTACATAAAAGGTAATACTAAAAATATTTCTAAAATCTTAAAAAAACATAAAAAGGATATAAATTGTATTTTTCATTTTGGCGAGTTTTCAAGAATATATCAAAGTTTTAGAAGTTTTAATGAATGTTATGATTCCAATAGTATTAGCAGTAAAGAAGTTTTTAAATTTTGCCTAGATAATAATATTAGATTAATATACTCAGCAACCTCTGCCACTTTAGGAAATAAAGGTAGTGATAAAAACCTTTCTCCCTATGCTTTTACAAAAGCAAAAAATTTAGAACTTCTTGAAAATTTAAAAACATGGTTTAACTTTAAGTTTGATGTTGTTTTTTTTTACAATGTTTATGGTCCAAAACAAATTAGATCAGGAAAAATGTCAACTGTTATTGGAATATTTGAAGATTGTTATGAAAAAAATAAACTTTTACCAGTAGTAAAACCTGGGACACAAACGAGAAGATTTACTCATATTCATGACACAATTGAAGTATGTTTTGAGGCATGGAAAAAAAAAAAATTTATTAAATATAGTGTTTCTAATAAAAAATCATATTCTATTATCCAAGTTGCCAAAATGTTTAATTCAAAATTTAAATTTTTACCAAAAAGAAAAGGTGAACGATACGCATCTGCACTATCAAATTCACATAATAAGCAAAAAATACACAAAAGATTTGGTAAAATAGATTTAAAAAATTATATTGAACAATTTATTGGTTAATAAAAAATTTTAATAACTTAAAAGATTTTAAAAATTTAATAAATACAATCCTAGGATTGTAAATCAATCTAGTTGCCCAACCTAAATAAAATTTATCTATCATGTCATTTATTGGAGCTTGTCTTTTTGTTAAAAAGGCAATTGCAGCTCCTGTACAATAAATATTTAATTTAAAACTAATTTTTTTAGCTATATAATTTGCTAATGGTTCTTGTTTTAATCCACCAATATTTATAATTATATAGCGGGGTTTTTTTTGTTCTATAATTTTTATAAGTCGAGGGTCATTAGTATTCTTTTTATAAAAAGGTGCTATATAGCTATAGATGTTAGAAAATTTTTTTTGCTTTAAGAGCTCATAGTTTTTACGACTATCAATTTTGCTTGGATCAATAAGTAAAATTTTTTTATTTTTTATTTTTTTATCATCTAAGAGGTTTTTTAAAAATTTATAACCAGAAAATTTTTTAATTTTTTTTTTATAAAATATTCTTACTAGTATACAAAAAAAACCACTATCTAAAATTGAAACCTGTGATTTAATGAGTGAATTCAGGTAGGTTTTGTTATTATCTATTTCAACTAAAGCAGACGCAGCTGGAGCCACTAAATACCCTCCCTTTTTATTTAAAATTGATTGAATAACTTCGTATTTCGCCGAAATAAATCTTATTTTATTGAAGTAAAAAGTGTTAAGTTTCATTTAATCTTGTAATTAATTAATCATATTCATTGATATTCTATTCATTTTAATTTAAAAGAATTTTATTATGAAAATTAAATCTTCTTTAAAATCATTAAAAAAAAGAGACCTAAACTCTAAATTAGTTAGAAGAAGAGGCAGAGTTTACATAATTAATAAAACAAATCCAAAATTTAAAGCAAGACAGAAGTAGTTTTTATGGATAATGAGAACCATGAAAATACTTGGAATAATTTTACAAAATTTGTGTTGTGGGGAACTGTCGCTGTTATAGGTGTTTTAGTTTTAATGGCAATATTCTTACTGTAGAGTTCTCTTATGAGAATAGCTTCAATTTTAGAAAATCAAAATATCGAGAAAAGAATAGCTATCACTCCTGAGATTGCAAAAAAATATGTAGCCCTTGGATTTGAAATCACTT
>ENA-UOXV01006582-UOXV01006582.1-marine-metagenome-genome-assembly--contig:-NODE-6582-length-12114-cov-5.441330_pt1 | contig 12114 bp, 19 predicted proteins | sample MGYA00238165_ERZ766961 | MGnify/ENA primary metagenome ERZ766961 (study PRJEB28924, sample SAMN03173240) | marine metagenome | biome: Marine; feature: Water; material: Subsurface seawater | place: North... | reverse complement strand
CGGGCGCCCAGCCGCCGCGTTGCTAGCCGCGGGTGCCCACTCGGCGGCAGCCTGACCGCCGTGCGGCGCTTTTGTGTTGTGTGTTTCGGGGACAGGTGGAGGCGCTTCTCTCGGAGATGGACTGGCTGCGCGCACCGGAGCGCGACGGCGGCGCGCTCTTGGGGACAACGACCAACACGGCCCTTGCGCCGGTGGGCGAGCGTAAGGCGCCGGACGAACGCAGTAAGGTGCACCCAATGGCCCCAATTCCTCTGGGCCCGTGCGGCGCTAGGCACCGCAGCGCCCGCGGTTCAAGGCGCCCGCATGCCCCGCTGCCCCCCCCGCGAACGCACGGCCAGGGATCGGTGCGGCGGGCTGCACGCGGGGGGCGCTGACGCGGCGGGGGCTCGACAGACGCACTCGGCGGAGCAGGAGGGGTGGGAGTCTGGCTGGACGCGCGTGTGGCTCGTGAATCTCCCGCGCCTGCTGTGGGACTTCTTTGTGAAGCTGCTTTTCCCGCAGCTCACCGCACTCTCGGGCACGCAGTGGGCCTTCGCGCTCCTCCCGCGCCGCGCCGCGCCCGCCGTCTTGGGACCGGAGTGCTCGCCGGCGCTCGCGCTCGCGTGGCCCGTCGAGCTCGTGCTCCGCCTCCACGCGCTCGGCCTCGCGCTCGTCGAGGTCCCTGTGCTGCTTTCGCCCGCCGACCTCCGCCGCTCCGCACTCCCGCTCGGCCGCACGCTACGCCTCATCGTCCAGCTCCTCGCCGTGTGCCTCATCGGGGGGCTCGTCCCGGGGCGCTACGCGTGAGGGCGCACGTAGCGCTCAAGATGAAGGGGCGCGACAGAGTGGGGGGTGGCTTGTGCGGTGGGAAATGAAGCGTTGCGGGACTCGGGGACAAAGATACGTTCAATGACAATGGGCGGGAAAAACGGGAAACTCGGCGGTTTGCATGGACCCGCGGAGCGCCGTGGGCGAGAGCTGGTTTCGAACAGCTTACGGAGATACGATACAGAGCGCGCGAACGCGTAGCGTATGTGAGAGATATGAGCGACTGATGTGATGTTGTTTTCTACTTTCCCCATCCTCCCAGGGAAGAGAACGGGAACGGGGGGTTCGCGTGGTTAGTATTTGGCACGGTTCACACAAGTTGCTTCCCAAGCTAGCGATCCACCCCATGCTTCGGATCCGCGCGGCCCAAGCCTTTTCGAGGCATGGGGGCGAAGTTCAGACCCGATGCGCCATGAGTGCTGGAGTTTATAGGAATGCCTCGTCGTCTCCTGCGTTTGCTGCGCCGCCTCCCTTTCCAGAACGGCGGCGGGTTGTGGTGACTGGCATGGGGATGGTCACCCCATTCGGCACCGGCGTCCGTAACAAGTGCTTTCCCGCCTTCAGTTCCCTCGATTCAGAGCACGCAGACAAGACACCGGCATTTTGCAGCTTCATCATGCAATGATGAAGCTGCGCTGCCACTGCTCAATTCCCGACAAATCGCACTGCCGGATGATTTTCCAAGTCGACTGCAGCTGAGTCTTGTTGCGTCCGCAGTTGGGACAAACTTCTTGCCGGCATTGTTGCGGTGGGCTCTCTCCCAAACGAGGAACCGTTTTCCTCGCTTCCGTGCAAGGTTTGGATCCGCGAGATTTCCCAGCAGCACTGCTCGCGCTCGCAACCCCGAAGAGGCAGCGTTCTCATCCCCGGGATCCGCGGTCAGCGGAGGCGCTGAGAGGAACTCAAAGCGCCAGCGTGCGAACAGGTGGCGGCAAGAGTGCCGCGTGGCAAGGACCCGGGATACTTTGACCCGGATGCCATGCCCGAATATCCTTCATCGCGGACGGACCCCTTTGTGCAGCTCGCGATCCTGGCAGCGGACGAGGCGCTGGCCGACGCCCACGCGGGGGCCGGAGGCAGCACAAAGGCCGAGGGGACCCTGCGGGTTGGCGACGTGTTTGGGGAGGCTGCAGCCGATCGCTGTGCCGTGTGTGTTGGCGCAGGGATCGGCGCTCTGCGCTCGGTCGTCGAGGCTGGGCAGCTTGTGTCAGAGGGCAAGGCTCGAAAGCTCTCACCCTTCTTCGTGCCCAAGGTAACACGCCCAACAGACTGAGTGCGCTCGCTGCTGATCTGGGCGGTATAGCTGTGCAGCTGTCGGATGTCGGCTAAGGACGGCTCGCTTGGGGCAGGTTCTCATCAATATGGCAGGCGCACACATTGCCATCCGGCTCGGCGCGAGGGGGCCAAACCACGCGCTGGTGCCGCCCACGCGCCAGAGCCACCTCGCGCGGCGCGCGCCGCCGCGCCGGCGCTGAGCGACCTTTCGCTCGCAGGTCACGGCGTGTGCAGCGGGGAACCACAGCATCATCGACGCCGCACGGTTGATCGCGCTGGGGGAGGAGCGCCCCTGCGGAGCCTCCCGCACGCCCCCCCGCCTGCGCGTGCCGCTTCCACCCCGGCGGCAGCTGACTGCTGGTGCAGGCGGACATTGCTCTCGCCGGCGGAACCGAGTCTGTGATCGACCCTCTAGCGGTCGCTGGCTTCGGGCGCGCAAAGTCACTGGCCACGGAGTTCAACGATGACCCGTACGCGATCCCCAAACCCTCACCGCCCCTCTTCCCCACGGCAAGACGCCTATGCTCGGAACCAGAAGGGCAAAAAAGGGGCAAAAACGCAGCTGACGTCGGCTGCTGCCGCGCGGGGCCGCAGCGCGCAGTCGTCGCGGCCGTTCGACGCGCGACGCTGCGGCTTCGTAATGGGTGAGGGCGCGGGCGTGCTCTGCCTCGAGGAGCTCGGCGCGGCGCGGCGCCGCGGCGCGCGGGTCTACGCTGAGATCCGCGGGTGGGGCTCGGGCGGAGACGCCAACCACGTGACGGTTTGCGCGCCGCGCCGCCCCCGCCGTTGCCAGGGGCGCGGCGTCGCGCGGACCCACCTGAGGCGGGCCGCGCACAGGCGCCCGAAGAGGACGGCGCAGGGGCGCTGCGCGTGATGCGCACGGCGCTGGCCATGGGGGGACTGGCCCCGGGGCAGGTAGCGCCCTCTCGCCTGCTCGCGCGAGGCGCGCGCGGGGGGCGCAGCCCCGACCGCTGCGGGGGGCGCAGGTCGGGCACGTGAACTGCCACGCGACGTCGACGCCCGTCGGCGACGCGGCCGAGGCCGCCGCGATCGCCGCGCTCTTCCACGGCGCGCCGCAGCCCCTCGTCACCTCTGCCAAGGGCGCGATCGGGCACCTTCTCGGCGCGGCGGGCGCAGTCGAGGCCATCTACACCGGTGCGCGCCCGGCCCGGCCGCGCCCGGCGGCGCGCTCGCAGCAGCCTGAGCCTCGCCCCGCATGCAGTGCTCGCGCTGCACCACTCGGTCGTGCCGCCCACGGCAAACCTCGTCGAACGGTCCGCCGACATCCCCGCCGCGCTGCGGATCGTCACCGGCTCGCCCGAGCCCGCGCCAGGTGACGCCCGCGCCCTTGTGGAGGGAACGCGGCGCGCCCACCCTTCGAATGATGCCCGCCCTGCGCGCCGGAGGGCAGGGCTTGTGGCGGCGCTGAAGAATTCGTTTGGATTCGGAGGCGTGAACGCATGCCTGCTCTTTGCGCGGCTGTAGGCGGCTAAGGCACACCACAGGCGCGTGGTCCGCAGCTCAAAAACAATATGTCCCCGCAACTCCCCCCACATCGCTCGCAACCGCACTCGCGCTTCCCTACATCCCCTTTGGTTTTTCGCCCGCACGCGTTGGCCTGTCCCATGGCCCGTGAAAGGTCGGCTTTGTGTCCCACGCCTCGCCTGCCTCGTGCCCGCCGGGCTTTCCTTGCTTGGCGTTGTCGAGAAGCTCCTGGAGCCTGCCGCGATTGATGTCGCGCACGTCGTTGAGGTACGCATACTTCTCCCGCAGAACCTCCTCATTCGTGACCGTGCCGCACCTATGACCAGGCGCCCCTTCCGTGAGCTCCCGCTCGTGCCACACACGCACCGCCCAGGCAATGGCCCTGGCGCTTGGCGAGGCGGGCTGGCGCACCACAACTTGCGAGTCAGGAATGCGATCCCAGGAAACAGCATGAGCATCCCTGTGTAGTGGACCACCTGCAGTGGGATCGCCAGGTGCCCGCGTCAGCGCGCTGAGTGGGTTGGGTAATGCGTCCGTACGGAGGTGCCACATTGGGCCAGACCCAGAGTAGGACAGCGCAGGATGCCGCGGTTTCGAGATGCATTACATAGAAGCATCAGCGGGTGGAAAACCTGGTAGGATCTAAAGCGTTTCGGAATCATGCTGCACACGCAGCGTAGGCGTTGCCGCTTTCCACCCTGCTTTGTGGGTCTTTGGGCTGAACGAGGTCCAGATTGAGGAGCCCATAACCTAAACGTTTGCACCGCTTAAGCAACTCGCGAGCTGTCCAGAGTTTGCGCGCACAAGACCGCTCGCGCGTATCGCAGCGAGGTCTGCTCATCGACCAGGACAGGAAAATGGGTACAGGCAGCAGATACGAGGCTGAGCGACAGGCGAACATTGAGAAGAACCAAGCTGTTCTTGCCAGTTTGGGTCTTCTAGATCCTGTGGCGAGTGGGCTCCTTCCGCCGCCAAAGAAGTCAAAACCACGCCCAGCGAGCAGGAAGCGAGTTCGTGAGAATGTTACGCCAGAGCGCACTTCGATGCGTGCGAAGAAGATGCCTGCCCCGACTTACGTGCCTCCTAGTGCGGAAAAGGAGCGTGATGATACTGCCAAGGTCCGCAAGGCTCAGCAATCCCAGGGGTTTCGACTCGCTGATGGCAAGTGGAAGGGAGAGCGCTTCGGGGAGGTACAGGGGACCGAAGTCGGGACTGTGTTTGGGGCTGGTGACTACCAGCGAAAGGGGCGCTTCGAGATGTCTGAAAACGGATTCTTTTTCCCGCACGTCCAGCCCGAATGGCTGGACCCGGAGTTGGGATGCTACAGTCTGATCCTCAACAACGACAACGGCCTTTCAAAGGACGAGGGCGATTGCATTGTGTACGCAGGCAGCGGGGGGCGTATGCGTGGGCAAAACCGTTCCGCACCGCAGAGCTTTGACCAGTCGTGGGACAACCTCACCAACGCGGCCCTGCTGCTGAACCACAAGACCAAGCGCCCAGTTCGCGTGATCCGTGGGCCAAAGCTCGCAGGGAAGCATGGCACGGCCAAAAAAGGTGGCGGATTCCGGTATGATGGCCTTTATCACGTTACCAAAGCAGAGATGGTGCCGACTGGTATGCGCAAGCTCAAGACGGCAATGTTTACACTGGAGAGAGCCAGGTGACCACACCGGCACTCTCCGGTGTAGAAACGGCACAGCAGCAGCAGCAGCGGGCGCCTCCCGTAGAGCCGGGCCACAAATTGTTTCAATGATTAATTACATACTGCGCGTGCTCCTTCCGTGCTTCTAGTGACTCACACTCCTTCACCGAACGCCGCACTAGAAAACTGGCGCCACAGCGCGCTGCTCAGGGCGTGAGAGTGATTCCTCACGGGGAGCGGTCCAAAACGGAAAGCGCGCCAACATGACCGCATCCGCGTCTGCAATCCGCTCCTGCACGCAGAACATAGTCCCATTCAGCACTGAACCGGATCTGTGGCGGCACAGGCGCGGGTATCAGGCTTTGGGGGGCAACCGGCGGAAAGTTGTGATCGTCCACAGCGCCGCCCGTCGCGACGGTTACGTACGCAACAGCACGCTCGCGACCCGTGCTCGGCAACCCTCGATGGATCGTACGATAGTCGAATAGCATGAGGCCACCTGCGCGGCACGCGGGCGCCTCGAGCTTGGAGGTGTCGTAGGGAGCACGCTCATCCGGTGGCGCCAGAAAGTGCCTTGCTACAGCCTGGGTGCTCTTGACGCAGTCCGGAGCGGAAGGGAAAAACATGGTGCCATCACCATCCTTGCTGATGTCGACAAGGGGGATAAAGAGGTTGTAGATGCGGCGCGTGGGATTCGCTGCAGCGTCCTGGAACATCTGAAAGGACGCGTCAAAGTGGAAGCGCTGCTCTCCGGCGCCTGGCCGGCTGATCACGGCGCCGCATCCAACCATCTCCAGCTCAACCTCAACCCCCGCCTTTTGCGCAACGCCTTTGATGATTGGTGTCACTGCCGCGAACTGCATCCGCGCGAGACCGCAGTCAGCCAAACACTGTGTCTGCCTCAGCCAGGGCCAAAAGGAAAACGAGGCAGGTGCGTACCGCCTGTCCACAGAGCTGCTCAAACTCGTTTGACTCTGTGAGCTTTAGATCCCAGCGATTCCGTGAGCGGTGGCAAATCTCGTTGAAGTGATACATCTGCTCGATCGGGTCGACCCCGGCGGCCTCGACCTGCGAACGCCTAGGGTTAAGGTTTCGGCGTGCGCAGATCGCGCAGGTAGCTCCGGGTGTTGCTAGAAGCTGCTCAGCCTGTTTGGCACATGCACACCGGGGGGTCTAGGCTGCGATGGGGTGCAGCCGCATGGGAAGGGTGGACCTCAGTAAGCAAGCGGGAGAGAGTCGCCGAGCTCTCCTCTCGGACGTGATCGACGAGATCACGACTGATTACCGGATCGGGCAACACGGTGAAGCCACGGTCCACAATCCGGCCGGCATGGAAGCGGTCACGCTGCGCCTGCGTTGCGGCCAGCGCGGTACGCGCACCGCAGCGCGGCCGTGACGCTAGTCCTTGCCCTGCGGGAAAAGGCGAAGGACACGCGTGTGGAACTGCTGCCACCCCGCGGCTGGTTGGCGGCGCGGTGAGGAAAGCGGAGCCCGACGCAAAGGCGCAAATCAATGCGGCGGAGCGCAGGGTTTTGCCAGTAGCTACCATCCCGGGAGATCTGCGATCTTTTGCTGGGCCTGCGGAGGAAGAATCCCTTTCTGGATAGACGGTGTTGGGGGGTTTAGGGTTTGGGTCAAAACGACAACACTCAAGGCGCATCCTGTGAAAATAATTAGTTTGGACAGGTATTCACAATCCCCCCGTAGTCTGCTATCTCCGGATTTCATTTGCGAAAACCGAAAACCGATAAAATATTTGACCACCAGTTTTTTTCCTTGCTGGGGCGCTAGTCGCCCCCCACATCACCGCTCGCCCCCATCACTGCAAGCGCCTCACTCGTTGCGGCGAGCAGTCTCTGCCTGGACCGCAGCCTCAAGTCGCTTTTCGACCGCGGCAAGCGCCGCCTTGTTGCGCGCGAGGTCGAGTTCCACCTTGGCGAGGTCTCTGCTGCGCGTCGCCTCAAGCAGCGCCGCGTCAAGTTCCGACCCAGCGCCGGACTCGCGCGCCTTTTCCTTCCGGCGCGCCGTAAGCAGTGCGGCCATGAAACGCTCAGTCTCACCGGACGACCATGCTCCTGAGCTGCCCGCGGCCTCCTCAGCAGACACCCTGGCTGCGACCTGCCGGATCTCATCGCGGAGACGCTCCTCCTCCGCCGTGAGCGCGTCAAGCTGCGCCATCTTGGTCTCAACCGACGCCCCCACCTCACGGGCCTCTACGTCAGCGCTCCGTTCGCTATCTGACTCCTCGCCCAACACGCCGAGCTCTGCCTCACGTGCAGCGCGCCGTTCCGCAGCGCGCTCCACTGCAGGCAGTGCGGGGAGCTTCTCCAGCTCCGCCTCGATCGCCAGGACACATTCACCGAGACCCTTGTTCGACTCCATGCATTTGGTGAGCGCGTCGTAGCAGCCTTTGTGCTCACGCAACAGCAGCACCGCCTCCGTCACAGCCCAGCGCGCCTGATTCAGCACGCGCGGCTGGTCCCACGGCGGCGTGAGCGCCACGAGGAAGTTGACTAGGGCAGACTCGTCCCCCGCTCCGCCCTCTGCCTGCTGGTACGTCATCGCCTCTGCTGCAATACCGCCCATGAGTACGATGGTGTAGCGGTCGATGGCCGTGCGCGTGACCTGCGGCCACCGAGGTTAGCAGCGCAGCGCGGTTGCAGAGCGCGAGCGGGGAGCAGCCACCGAGGTGCCTGGGAAAGGCGCGGGCGTCACTAAGCATCGAGAGGAGACACGGGGGGAAAGCACCTTGTTCGCCGTGAGCTGCGTCGAGAGGTCGTTGTCGAAGAAGACGGTACCCGCCTGCCCCCTGATCCCGACGCGGTTCGCGTCCCACGCCGACAGGAAGAAGCCTTGGATCGGGCACCCGAGGAGATACGCGAGGAGGAAGTGTCCAGCCTCGTGCCGGATCACCTTCTCGCGGTACTGCGGGAAGAGCGTGCGGTACGCAGCCTCGAAGACCGCACCGGAAAGCAACGCGCGGTCGAGGATGAAGAGGAGACTGGTGGCCGGGATCAGCGTACGCAGCGGGTCGATTCCGAGCTCGCGGCCCAGGAAGTATTCGCCCGCGCAGAGCGCCAGACCCGCGAATTGCCACGCGAACTGCACGCAGCGAAAGGGGGTGAGACGCTGTGCTGCTTGCTGGGCGCTGGGGGGCGCGCTGCGGCAGTCTGCGTTCGGTGCGCGGCGTGCGCAGCATAGCCTGAGTTTGCGCGTGACTCAGGCCAACTGAACCTGTGAGCCCTTGGGCGTGAGAGCTTGGATGGGCATCCCAATGACTTCCTCAAGCGACTCGACGTTGATCTCCTTCTTAGCAAATGGAAGCGAGAACGGCGTCGACTCGACGCACCTGTCGCGGACAGCGCGGCTCAGTACCCCTGTTGAGACCGCAAAGTGCTCCCAGTCTCGTGAGTGGACAAACACCGCAGGGCACATAGAGCCTGGAGTGCAGCGCAGGAAGCGGTGCGACGCACCCGAAGCCCTTGAGGAGCCCGCGCTTGCGCAGCGCAGAATAGGTGATGCTGGTCAAGATCTGCTGCTCGGTCTCTGTCTCCGCTGAAAGCTCGAGCGGGATCGACGAGAGCAGCTTCCCGGCCTGTTCGCAGGCTTCAAATTCATCGATGCTATCGCCATTTCGGGCGCTGGATCATGCCTATTCGCGAGGGAGGACGGGGGCAAACCTGCTCAAGCGTTACCGTGAGGCCCTCCGTGGAGCGCATCATGCGGACCGCTTCCTTGGCCTCCCCTTTCTCGACACTCTTGTTGAATGACTCCTGGGTCTTATTCACCGCTGCTGACAAGGCCGCATCGACCCGCGAAACACGCTCCTCATCCTTGCCCGTTTCGCTGTTCGCCCCCTCACACATGCGCAGGCCCACGGAGGGTCGCAGCTTCGAAATACCCCTGGCACGCAGTTGCCGCGCACCGAACGGCTGTTCGCCGTGGTGTAGGCTCTGGTGTCCACTTACTAGTCCGCCCGAGAAGCTGCGCGAGCAGGATAATGAGAAGTTGGCTTTGTTACAACTGTTGTCCGACAACAGTTGTAACACCTTGGGACGCTTTGCATCCCGCACCAAGCGCATCCAGGAAACCGGCGCACGCAGGCAACCACAAACGAAGCCAGCAATGTGCCTTGGCCGTATCAAACATAACCCAATCTACTGCAGGGCGGAGACCTGGTATGCGCAAAAACAGCTGGTTGAGGCAGCGACCCTGCGCGGCTCCGAGCGCGGTCGCATCTTGGAAGAGCACCCGTGAGCGGAGAAAATGCGCCAGCGGGAGTTAGCAAAGCACATGATGCAGCAGCAAGTGCTGCAAGTGCCACGATGGGCCGCCGGCTCACCATCCCTGGATCTTTCAAGCCCTGCTCCACGCCCTCGAGGAACACCCGTGCGCGCTAGATCCCGTCGATGACGATCTGAACCATGTGTAGACTTTTCACAAAAGTTTATCTCGAAGCTCTTTGTGAAGTGTGGGATTTTGAAGGATTCCTTGCCTGGCATGGAGGGTGCTCACGGGCAACAACCAGCGCCGTCATGGGATAAACTGAGAGAGGCGTTGTCTGTTCTGAAAACTGCGACCGATGGTGCAAAGCTGGAAATTTTCGATTCTGGTGAAAGTGCACGCGTCAGCACCCAGGATTACTTCGCCGGCATGCGTCGATGGGCACTGGGGCAGACTAGGACGGAGACTATAGCGTGGGTGCGGAGTGTGGTCGCCAAATGCGAACGTTTTGACCAGCACTATCGGGCTGTCTGGGAGTCCGAATCGAATCGGGGATTCTCTGGTGCCGCCGATCCTTGTCCACAGTGTCAAAGAGCTGCCTGCAGCTGCACCTCGAGAGGGTTGCTTGTGGCGCTTGCTGAAGACTGCGACGAGGCAACCCGTGGGCTGCGTGCCCTAGCCCGCACTTACAGGTCTCACCCTATTTGTTGCAACAGGGGAAAATCTGAGTTTCTCATCTTGGCAATGTGCCCGCATCGACGTCAGTTCCCCTTCGTGCCTCGGACACTCGCCTTACCGGGAAACACTGGCAGGGACGACGAAGCGACTAGTGGGGCGCTGCGACAGGCGGAGCTGGCACTGACACAGGTTGCGCTTGGCATATCCGAATTCATGCGGGCTGGGTCACTGCCAAACCAGTGACATCTGTACAAATGTTTTACACGTCTCCCTGCATATCCCCTGCATCCTTTTCTGTCTGCCCCTGCGCGCATGCGCGCCTTAGTTCACCAGCACGCGACCCGATGCGTCCCTCGGGCGTGTCCCGTGCGTTTGCAGCGTTGCGTTGTCGGCTGCGAGCGGCAAGACTATCGAAACCGCCATTCCTACTTCTGCTAAGTTCCGTCTCATTCCGCGCCTGCAGGCATAGCTGGGCTCAGAATGGACCACTGAACAGCCAAATCGACACCCCATGACAACTTGCACCAATGAAACTGGCATGTCTGGCTCTGGGGAATCGGAAACATGCCTGCTTTGCAACTCGGTCGTACATCACGATGCTTCCTGAGACTGCCACATTGAACGAAGAGTAGCGAACGGAGGGCAGTGCCACCGTCCGGTGACACGCGCGGAGCACAGTCCCTGGAATTCCATGGTCCTCGCTCCCGAGGATGTACACCGCCCGCTTCGGATGTTCGAAAGTCTCGAGCGGCTCGCCTCCCATCTCGACAGCGACCCAAGTCGCGGCGTACGGCGCAGCGGCGACGAAGTCGCCCCAAGCGTCGTATTCAACCAGAGGGATCTTGGCAAATGAATTTGTCACATCGCACGTGCTCTGCGCAGCACCCGCACCCTACGCTGAGCGTTGTGGACGAGGAATTGTGCGATTTCATCCTGGGAAATTAGCGAGGTAAGGAGGGGCGGGGCTTCAGTGGCCAAATCTCCCTTCGCGTGGACAGGGATGAGCCTGCGTGAAGCGGCACCCGATTTGAAAGATTCCAGCGGCACCAAGCTGAAACGCCGAGCGCCAGAGAGTCCCAAGATTTGCCTGTGTCGGATTTGCAGCTAAGCGTCTATATTTTACAGGGTGGCGGCGACATGGCAGAAAATGGCGGGTGAAAAAGGGCGCTCGCTTCAGTCTTCGTTCCAATGATTCCGATCTGGAAGTAGCCGTCCTCTTGCGGCCCAACCACTGATGGGGGAGGGCCAGGAGGTAGAAGCAGCTTAAGATCGATCTGCAAAGCATCAGCAATAGTTGACGCCCCTGGCTCGCATGCGCGAACAAATGTTACAGAGTCATGAGGTACCCTTTGAACAGCATCCTGTTGGAGATTGAACGTCGTCTGAGCTTCTAGTGGTTGCCAGCCTGCCATTTTCTCGTCGTAGACCGCAGGTTTGAATCGCCCAAGATCTACCCCCTCATCTGCCAGGGCCTGCGCATGCAAGATCCCGACGTTGGCAAGTTGGTTGAGGGCCGACAGAGCAAGCAGATGTGCATGCAGACGCGCGCGGTGGCATAGATGAAACGCCTTGACGGGGTCATGCCCTTACCTGGAGGACCCGGCTTCCTTGCAACAGGCCAAGGTTTTGGTTGGAGAGCTCCAGACGAACGAGCCTACCGTCCCGCGCCAGTTTGCTCCCTTCGATTGCATATCGAAGCCATACGCTGGAAAACCGCTCCGCTGTAGCAGGGGGCGTCGGCGAGAGAGGATACCTCTGGTCATCCAGGGGCGGAGGGGCGGGTTTCTCGGCCGCCATTCCTAGATCCTGCTGTCCTGCCTTGCGTGTGACCATAACCTGTTCTTGTGATTTTCCAAGGTGCACATCTCGCCGCTCTCACAGTGTACGAGCGATGAGGACCACGACCAGGGGGCACCGAGCTACGCCAGGTGCCTCTAATTCAGCTGTCCAGCCTCCGGGCCTCAGCTACACGGCTCACTAGGAAGTACTGGGCTGCGCCC
>ENA-UOXV01006576-UOXV01006576.1-marine-metagenome-genome-assembly--contig:-NODE-6576-length-12122-cov-14.624762_pt1 | contig 12122 bp, 12 predicted proteins | sample MGYA00238165_ERZ766961 | MGnify/ENA primary metagenome ERZ766961 (study PRJEB28924, sample SAMN03173240) | marine metagenome | biome: Marine; feature: Water; material: Subsurface seawater | place: North... | reverse complement strand
GTGCTAATACTTCTTCTGGTTGTGCTAATACTTCTTCTGGTTGTGCTAATACTTCCTCTGGTTGTGCTAATACTTCTTCTGGTTGTGCTAATACTTCTTCTGGTTGTGCTAATACTTCTGGAATATTTTCTACTTTTAATTTATCTTTTTTTCGTTTTATCAAACATGACGATTTTTTTTCATTGTTTCCAATTACCATAACTTGTACTAGTTTTAATACAATTTCAAAGCTTCGTGACGAAAACTTAACACCTTCTATCATAATTAACGGAATAATCGTATTTAACGATTCTAAAGTATCTAAATCAAACCCGATTTCATTTTCATCATAAGCAATACATTTTGTTGCTTTATTAGTATCGATAAAAGAACGAACAAGGATGTAATTTCCAGATTGATATAGTCTAGTTATTTGAGTCATCATTGTTTCAATATCGTCTCGAGTCAATTCTGTTTGAAACCACAAATCTTTTTTAGAATCTATAATATCTTGACACGAATACTCTAGCTGTTCAATCCATCGCATTAATTCATCATTTTTAGCTCGTTCAAGCATTAGGTCTACATATTGTGCGTTTTTTACATTAATAACGCCTTGTTTAGTAAGGCACTCTGGTAATTGTAGGCATAATGATTTATTTTCGTCACCTACAATTAGTTTTGTAAAATAATAGCCAGGTTGTCCATTTAACGGGTGTGGATCAGCTAAAGAAATTGTTTTAAAATCAAATCCAGTGGTACATGACACAATTTCCATTAAAGATTGTCGTTCCATTAAAGATAGTTTAGATAAATAACAACTTAGATGGGACGCATAATTTGAAGGTCCTTAATTTAGATAATTTAGATATTCTATAAAAAAATATACAGTTGGTTAAAGAAAAAAAGTTATTTTATTATATCAATAATGATAAAAAATACTATTATTCAGGAATGTATTGATGTGTTAAAGAGAGATGATGTAAAAAATGAATTTAAAACTTTTATAACGCCGGTTATTGATATTATTTTAGCACAAATTAATCCATATTTATATTTGTGCATGATGTTTGTAATAATAAGTTTTTTATTGCATTTAGGGATATTTTTTTTACTCTTGCGTAATAAATCATTTAATTTTAAGGGAAATTAATTTTCTACTATAAATGTATAATAATGCCAGGAAAAGAAAAAGGAAGTAAAAAGATGCGCAAAAGCCGACGCAAAAGCCGACGCAAAAGCCGATCTCAAAAAGGTGGAGAGATGACGGGGATGCCGCATGGTAATGGTGGTGCGAAGGAGCAAATGGTCCCCCCCATTGAGGGTGGATCTTTACCCGCTTTAAACCCTCAGGCGTTTGCAGGTGGGCGCAAACGCAAGGGCAAGAGCAAGGGCAAGGGCAAGGGCAAAAAACAATGTGGTGGTACCGCAGGGGTCTTGTCAACTGCCGCCGTGCCTTTTGGTCTTCTTGCCTTACAACGCTTCTTCAAGGGTAGCCGAAAAACCAAGCGCGGAGTTCGCAAAATGGGAAGATCGTTTAAGCGAACTTTCCGCCGCAGGAAGTAAATTAGATATAATGTTTTTACTTATAATAATTTAGATATAATACTATAACTACATTATTAAATGAATTTTCAAGAAAATATAAAAAAATGGGTATCTTTAGATAATGAATTAAAAACGATACACGAAAAAACAAAACAATTAAGGGAAGACAAAAATGCGATTGAAGAAGGAATATTAAATTATGTTAATACCAATAATCTGAGTAATGCTACTGTAAATATTTCAGACGGGAAGTTACGATTTGTATCGGCAAAACAAACTGCACCGTTAACTTTAAAGCATGTCGAAGAATCTTTATTAAAAATTATTGGTAATGAAAAACAAGTGATTTCGATAATGAATGTAATTAAAAATACGCGCGAGGTTAAATATAAACCCGATATTAAACGGTATGAAAACTAAACAAGTTATGCGAACTAAACAAGTTATGCGAACTAAACAAGTTATGCGAACTAAACAAGTTATGCGAACTAATTAATAACACAAATATATATATATACTTTAAATGTTAAACTATTCGGAATTAACAGTTGTTAAGAATGCGGATGGTGTTCCATCTGCTTTAGGTTATCCAATTAATTCATTCTTACTTGAAAATAATAAACCACTATTTATTAGTAGTGGTGGTGGTAGCGGTAAAAAACATAAAAAAACATCTAAAAAACACCAAAAAAATGATAAGGTCAGTCAGTTAGAAGAAACCGATGATTCTGACTATGCGGATGACCATGATTATGATTCGTTAGCTGTTCCGGCAGGGCTTATATGTATGACTGAAACGATATGTCGTTCTCCATCTGAAATGTATAAAAATGAGAATGATAATGAAGATACAGTTCAATTAATTCCAGAAGGGTTATATGAGAAATTATTAGCATTGGCTGAGCACAAACAACCTTCAAAAAAATATAGTAGGAAAAAAGAAATTAAGTCGGTTGGAAATAAAAAAAATAAGACTAACAAGACGACGAACAAGACTAACAAAACTAAAAAACAATCAAAAAAATAATAGATTGAAAACATAATAATAGATTCAAAAAATAATAATATTCAAATTAATTATTATTTTTTATATTATTTGTTATATTATTTGTTATAACATACTCCAATTGTCATGATTAAATGGTGCCAATTCAATTTGCGATAATTTACTACGCCAATAGTTAACCTTATCATCAAATTTTAATTCTTTCATATTTTTATGATAAAAGGGTTTCTGTCTCATCCGCGCCGCTTCGCTTTCACTAATAGACGGTTTTGGACCATAACAGTTTACTCCATATTTAACCTTATCGTCGCTAATATACCCTCCATTAACCCCCGGTAATCCGCAATCTTGTTCATGACCTTTTAGTTTCTGTAATTTATCCCATTTAGCTTTTTGAGTTGGAAATAAAGCCATTTTGTCGGCCGACCATCCATAACTACACCAATCGGCACCATTATCATAAGCCTTGGTCATATCTTCGTGTGTAGCTAAACGCGCGTCATATGCGTTACATATCGCTTTTGCATCATCATAATTATATTTGTTATCCGATAAATGAAATACTTGGTCTTTCAACATTATTTTAATACCCGCCTTTTCATCTTCGTCCATATTAATGGTTTCATTGTCCGCAGATAATCCAAACCAAACTTTAAATGTTTGTATCAGGTCAATTCCAAATATATAGGATACGCCATTCAATAATAACAACACAATAAAAAGTAACCATAAAGTAATTTCTATAAATACTTTAAATGATGAAGAACTTCCGTCGTCATTATTTCCTAAAGACGAAAAAATATAATAATATACAATAATTAATGCAATTGTGCCGATTAATAACATCGGTTCAACACCAATATACTTATTTTGTAATTTACTTGCTATTTCATCCATTTCAGTTTTGGTAGTTTCCATTCTTGTGTATATATATTAAATACGGTTATTTTTTTACGATAGAATTGTTTTACGATAGAAGAGACAATAGGATTGATGAGAGATAACTTGACTTTCTTTTATTTCATTAATTAATGTATCATTAAAATGATACCATTTTCCATTCGCATTTTTAATATGTGCGGTATAATGCCCTCCTTGCGCTCCGCCGCTGTGATTACATACGCCATACAAATCATATATATATGACGCAGCATTATATCCTTTAACATACTTGGAAAAATTTGCATTTTTTAGTGGAATATCAATTAGATTATGATTTTTTTTAGTGTAGCCATTCCATCGTTTTAAATCGATAATTAACACATTTGGCAAACTCCAAAAACTTATTTGGCGACGCGAATCTTCTTTTTTACCGCTTTTATCATTAAACCATGCATTACCATTTGCTTCTGATAAAATTTCCGGCTCACAATAAAGATCAAAACAATCATATAAGGTAACAATGCCGCCATTTGCTTTATTCGGTAATGATAAACTCAATACAGAAAAGGGTTCAGGCATTGCGCTTAAGATTTCGCTTGTTGTATTGGAAATAATTTCCGATACATGAATTCCATAAAATACATTCAGTATTTCTGAATATTCTTTCTTATACATATTTTTCATCATGGTATAACAAATGGTTGCTAATTTATCAGTCTCTGACAACATTTTGCCATTTATTTGCATATCGACCTCGCGCGATAAGGCCGAGTGGAATGCGTCTATCAAAAAAAGCAGAAATTCTTGTACATCATTTTGATCATGACCTGTAAATATATCGCGATTTTTGATAGTAGCGATTTTTCGTATTGTTTTTACAAATCCGTGCGGTGCAACGGTGCAATTTGTACTCCACATTAATTCGCGTAATTTATCCCATTCAAGTAAAATAACGGAATCGGGTATATTGTTCAGTTTTTTTTTATACTCGCCATTTTTTATAAAATTATTCAATTCATAGGTGTGCGATAACACTTGCATACAAGAATTCAAGTAACAACTGTTGCCTACGTTGGTCAACCCCGTCAATCCTTTATTAGAATATTCATCAAAGAGAGATGTTAATTCTGGTTTTGACGACATAATATATGTGTATGATTATAATTATATTAAAAACTATGTTTAATATTGTTTTTTAATATAATTTGTCTTGTTTATTGATCTTCTTTATTTATTGGAGGTAGAGGCGTAAAGAATCCTGAAATACTGCTATTGCCATGTTTCATATTATTTGTGTGGCGTAAATATGGCTCAAATAACAAGGCTTTTACTTCTTTATTGCGCAACGCGTCTTCTTTGTCTTTATATTTGTCGATGTCAGGATATTCTTTCTTCAATTTTTCTAATGCATTTTTCCAAGTACGTAAAGTATGCCCCTTTTTTTTCCTGAAATCTTTCATTTGTTCTAAAACTAGCGCAAAGAGTTGTTGAACCGGTTTCATAATTTGATTGGTAATATAAAAGGAATAATTGATTTTTACTTGATTTTTTTTATCCAAAATATAATCAGGTGTTTCAATCCGCTCACCCTGTAAAGCCTTCTTATTAGAATTTTCAATATAGACAAATGGTATACGGTCACCCACGCTTGGTTTATTACCTGAGTCACGCCGACCAATACGATCCGCTAAAACCTTATGCGCAATTTGATTAGGATTTTTATATCCAGAACGCAATGATTTTGTAATAACCAACTTATCCATATTGTATTTTTCATCTACCATATTTTGCAAACACTTTTTTAAAAATTCAGCCGCTTTCTCAATATCATTTTCTTTCATAAGAATATCAATAATACCGCCGTAAATATCTTTAACGATTGGAGCATTGTCGCGGCGCTTTAAAACAATACCCATGGATTTGCGTTTGCCTTTATTCGGGTCGTCTTCATAAAGCATCCCGACATAGCGTTTTTTAGAAAGCAAGCAAAACGGTAGAAATGTTTTCTCATATTCTAAATCATGCGGATTTTTTAAGAATTTTGATGCTAATTCGCCAGCTTGTTTGGCTAATTCAATTGTGATTTCTAACGCCTTTTTTCCGATAATCGGTTCACCGTTTAGATCGCTTAAATTAAAACGAAAGAATACCGAATCAGTGTCGCCATAAACATATTCGGCGTTGGTACGAACATTACCATATTTTTCAGTTGGTAGAATCGTATTTGTATAAGCTTCCTCAATGACGCGCTTACCATAAATCAACAATTTACGCCCAATCGCGGTAGTAGATGCAGCGCAATCCTTTTCATAAAAGGAACTGGTTTTTGCACCAGTTTGTCCATATAGCGAATTTGCAGTCACTTTAATACTGAGCTGCCGCTTATCCAATATATTTTTCATAAAATCATCGTTGGTACTTTTGATAAGCGCTCGTGTTGCTTTTCGAGCCGCCAAGAGTTCTTTTAAAATTGCTGGCATAATTGCGTGTGATGTTTTATCGGTTGTGGGATCATTCGGATATTGAGCGTACCGACATAACTTATGCCCAATTTTAACCTTCTCCATCCCTGCCTTGGGATTTCCGTTCTTGCGCTGCCATTTATATGTGTTGTAAGTAATATCCACATATTCGTAGCCGGGTATATTATCATAGATATAATTGCCAGTTTTGGGGTCTTTTTCGCCAGTTTCTTCCACAATATTACCTTGCATGTCATATTCTTTCGTTAATACCTTACTATCATGTGAAATGTTTTCACTAATCATGCTTGAGGGGTAGAGTGAACTGTAATCTAGACAAGCTACTGGGGTTTCCAAATACAAATTGCATTTCGGTTCTAATACAGTAGCGCCTTCATACCCATCATCATTCATTGATTTTTCAATCACCGGCATTAATGTATCTTTCTCGCGGCATTTTTTCGCAATATAGCTGGTTAGTTTAATACTTTGACCACGCATAACTAGAAAGTCCATTGGCACACTACATAGTGACGCCATTTCGCTATACCCAGTCAACACATCTATTTTCCGCATTAAATGATGGACGAGATTACAATCTTGAATACAATATTTCGCAATAATAGCTCGTTCACGCGGACCTTCGTTTGTCATACGGAAAATATCCTGCGGTGTTACATCATCCTTTGCTAACCCCCAACGCACTTTTTTATTTACAGTGTCGGGTTCTTCTTTTCCATTAATTATAAAGGTGCCTTTGATATAATCAACCGCATGTACTTCAAATTTCTTGCCATTTTTATATTGATCGACCGAATGTGCTTCTTCCTCAAAATTAATAAAACTCCCATTTTCTAGCCCCGTTAAATTTTTGCTGTATACTTTGGATTTTATTATGGCAGATCCCTCTTCATCAATATATTCTATTTTTTTTACATCATCGCCAATAAAGTAGCCGGAAACATAATCCAGCTTGTATTGGGTAAGCTGATAATCGCGGCGGAAATAATTATATAAATCGACTTGCATACGCCCTGCCATTTTGACGAATTTTAAATCATGTTGTCCGCTCGCAATAACTAGGGTATTTTCTTCTAGTCCTTCTTTACCGGTTCGCCAATCGCGTTTTAAACAAACTTCGTTTTTATTACGGGAGAGGCGTAAGAATTCTCTTTCGCATTTTAATTCCTTGGCGCGGAGATACATAAACTGGTAATCAAACCCAAATATGTTGTAACCGATAATAATATCGGGATTTTCCCGTTGAATTAATTTACTCCATGCAAGTAAAACCTCTTTTTCAGTGTTATAGGTTTCAATTTCGGCATTCGGTAATGGGTCGCAGGTATTTTGCACAATACAGTGATTCAAATACGGTTTTTCCTCGCCATAACGGACAAATGTAGAACCAATGAAAGTCACATTGTCGCCTTTTAATTGTGGAAACACATTCGTTAAGGTGCGGTTTAATTCTAAAATTTTTGTTTCACGAGTAGCATCCATGTCGGACAATAAATCAATAATGGTACCACGCTTTTTATAAGTTTTTATTTTTGGCTTTAACCAGTTATAAGAGTTTACTGGCGTTTCTTCAGAAACAACTTCAGTTCCATTATTATCCGCGTCTTTGTCAGCTTCGCCATCATTCCCTTCATCGTCCTCGGTTGACCCAGATTGAATAATATCATTTACTCCACTATCTAGATCTACATTAGCAATATATTTCGCAGGACTAATTTGAATCCATTCATTAAATTTATCTTCTAATGTGTCTTTTTTGCAAGCTTTAATAGGATATACCATATCAACGCCTAATTGTTGATATTTGGGTTTATCTTGGTCGCTTGTATTTGTATTATAACCAAACGCGGACATAATAATCGCTTTAATAAGTTCTTTCGTATATTCGTTCTTTTCATTACAAACATCTACGATATTTGTCGCTAATTTTTTATAATTTTTTACAGGGAGCGGAAAATCACCATGACTACTGCTTGCCTCAATATCAAAACTACATATTTTGAAAGGGACAATCGTTTCTTTATTGGGTAAAGGAATGATGTCGGTGTATGAAATACTAAGCTCATAATCACATGTGGTTGTTTTGTTTTTTATATGTTTAGTTTTGTTTTCGGGTAATTCAACCCACCCCGATGGACTAATTTCTTTAATATGAAATAACCGCAATAAAGGAGGGATTTGAGCCTCGTATAAAATTGTTTTGGTTTTGGCAAAGACATAGCCATCGGGATTTAGACGATATTCGCCTTCTGGGTTTTCTTTAGAATACCACAATCCTTTTGTTTTTTTCATTGCTGCCTCATTACTAAAATTGATTTGTACGAATTTATATTGCTTTCCTCCATCAAATCCGTATAATTTTTTTTGTTTAATAAGCTTTGACGAAACAATTGCTGATGCATACGGTTCGTCCAATATCATTGCGATTTGTTCTATGAATTGAAGTTTAAGATTTTCAGTCCATTCGTCACCAACTTTAACATAAAAGAACGGCGAATAGTCTTTTACCATAATACACGCCGTTTTACCTTGTTCGTTTACACCAAACATTTTAACATTAAATAATTTATGGCTCACTGTATTATCTAGCTCGTCAGGTACCATGACATCACTTGTTTCAAATGTTAACAAGCGGAATGAATCGCTCATTTTGTTAGTAGTTGTAATATATTAGTTATAATCATACATTTAATTCAATTTTAATTTTATTTTTTATTTATTATTGTCTTATTTATATTTTGTCCTATTTATATTTTGTTCTATTTATATATTTGAATTCACTAAATAATTCCTACCTTGAAATAATAAATAATATTTTCATTTATTATTTTATTTCATTTATTATTTTATACAACACTACATAATTAAATACTTTTTCGCTTTTGGGGTGTTACTTTTTTTAAATTTTGTTTTATTAAGGAAGATGATAAATTTACACGTTTAGTATGTTGAGATGTTAATACTTTTTTTAATAACGATCTAACTTTCTTTTTGGATTTTCTTTTTTTTGAAGAAATTGTTGTTGTGCTTGATTTATTTGGGTTTAATGGGCTACTACCTCCCCGAGTGTTCTTATTGCACCTAGTATTTTTACTGCACTTAGTGCCCCTACCTTTTCTATATTTTAATTGCTTTCGCTTTGTTTTATGTTTTCGTTTTAAAGATTTTTTTCCTCTGTATCCACCCTTCAATCTCATTTTGTTTTTATCTTGCACGAGTTTATCAACAGCTTTAAACATTTCACCAAAGGTACGATCGCCCGTATAAGGTTCAAATACAGCGTTTTTATCATTATCATATGTAATTGAACCAATTGTAGGAAATCCATTTACTTTTTTAAGACCTTTCGTATTCGAAATGATTTTATCTATTTCTTTATTTATAACTTTTGATTCTACTGCAACAATCGCTATATTTTCATTATTATATTTTTTTTTCGTTTCATCAACTAATTTTTTCCAATCGCCATCCATATGTACGCAATGACCGCACCAAGTTGCATAAAATTTAATAAACATCGGTTTTTTATTTAAAAACATTCTTAATACATCACTGACTTCTTCAGTCGTTACATTTTTCTTATCTATATCGGTATTTTCATCTATTTCTTTGCCATCTATTGTAATATGTGCAATTTCTAGTCTCTGTTTTGGTTCTGACATACTATATTATACATTATTTAGAGATTAAAATATTTATTTTTATATATATGTATAAATTGTTTTTTATTGGAATAATGTTTGTATTAGGTTTATATTTTATATCGAAATCAACCGATATCGAAACCTTTGCAAATAATGATGAGAATTATACAATTTCCGAAAAATGTCCTGATGTACTCATTCAAAAAGGTAGCGCGTTGTTTCTTTATAATTCTAAACGCGCAAATGTGCCTGGCGTAAATCCAATAAAATTTGAAAATTTAGAGGAATATGTGGAATTTACTGAATGGCAACGTAGTCAAGGCATTTTATGCCCTATCTTGTTTTTACAGCATGCGTATAATGCACAAGGTGAACCTGTCTATAAAGCTCGACCTAGTCCAACTAATTTACAGGGAGGGCTACCTGATCATATAATTACATCCGCAAATTTAATGCCATCGCCGAAAATGGTTCCTATTAAGGGTATATTAGCGGATGATGTAAACATACATGAGAATCAAAAACCCCATTTCGCCATCGGCGAACAAGGGCTTAATGGGGTTGCAACGGGTGATTTGGCGAATGAAAGTGTTTATAATACAACGGGTACTTATATGGGATTTGACGCACATAATCAAATTATGTCATGCGACACGCCGATCGACAAGATGTTTAACCAAACTAAAGGTGTTAGTCCTAATCCGATGGATGATAATTGGGGAGGAGTTGAATATACTGAGAATCTCGTGAAATCAGGATATTATAAAGATAATGAGGTGTCAAAGGTTCCAGCGATTACATTTGGTGAAAATTAATTAATAATAACTTCCACTGCTACTGCTACTGCCACCGCTAATACCACAAGCACCATTACATTTTTTTGCGCTTTCTATACAGTTATTTACAGCATTCATACATTCATTTAATTCAGAATCTTTCAACCCTTCGCATTGTTTTTTAGGATCTCCACAATCTGAAACCATATAACAGGGTTTACCACAAGTTTTTTCACATTTATCTTTACACTCGTTTCGTTCCTTACTGTTTTTTATATCTTTACATTTGTCTTTACACGCATCTAACTCCTCCGACATACCTTCATACATTAATCTTTTTTCTTTTCTTTCATCTGGTGTCATTCCTTCAATAACCAGTTGTTGAGATTTATATGTTTTATAACAGATGTAAATAAAAAGGGCGACTATAGCAAAATACATAATATTTTTATATAAATTTTTTTTATGAAATTTAATAGGATTTTTCATTTTCATTTTCATTCTTATTTATTTATATATATTGATTTTATAAATTTAACCATTCTAAAAATTATAAAATTAATCATTGTAAACATTAAATATCTACATTTATAATCGCGGATTTGACTAAATAAGTATAAATATTATTAATAGATGGTTTTGTTAATTTTTTATATTGTCCGTTCTTATTTGTAATTGTAATATCATTTAAACACATGTCATCTTTTTGTAATGCATTTATAAGGCTTGATATAGTATCAAATTTTTTCATAATGGCAGACGCCGAAGCATTACTTACATTTGGAATTTGAGATAACATAATCTCTCCAATGTTTTCAGGCGTTATATTATCTTTCTTAATTCGCTTACCAACTACATTAGCATAATTTGGATTAGTATCAATGATTTCGGCACCACCATTATAATATGGAATTGTACCACTTTCTTTTTCTAATTTTGTAGCCAGATGAATGAGCCATTCGGCTGTTTCTTCTAAATTGATTGTGCGTTGAAGAGAGAAACCTTTAAAATAACTAATACTTACCATTGATGACAATAAAGCCTTTTTATCAGGCAATCCCTTAAATGGTCTATAATACCTTAAATCTCCTTCAATCAAATAGTAGATATGGTGATTGTGTAAAGAGCATTGATTTAATCGAAAACTCTGCTCCTTATAACGTCCGTCACGAATGCTAGCCGCCAAATCTGCTAAACTTTTTCTCTCTACTATTATTTTTTCATTGCCTTCATTGTCACATATAATGATATCCCCTAATGGAAGATTCTCACTCACTATTTTAATATTTTCATCATCTTTAATTAAACCATGACATAATTGGCTTAATTTAATCTCTCTGCAATCTATTTTAATAAGCATTATTACAAGTAATCCTTATTAAAGTTTTATATAAGTTATGTTAAATATATAGTTATGTTAAATATATTAGCATCTTGGCCTGTAAATACCACCAACTCCTCCTCCACAAGTGCGCACGGTGTTAACAAAATCATACGCAGTAGGGCAAAGACATCCAATTCTATTACGGTAAATAGCGCTCACTGAAGCATTAACGCCAATCGTTGAGGGTAACCCCTGTTTCTTAACACCACCATTTGTGTTGGTTTGATTTATCAAAGAAGATATATTTCTCGCACGACCGTAGTTATAAACCATTTTATATACTATACTGATATATTTTTATTAAAATTGATTTAAAAATAAAAATAGTTATTCTAAATATAAAGGCAATGAGTAATATTATTATGGATGATATGCAAGACCTAAAATCCATTCTACAAGACGGCGATGTTACTAAATGTG
>ENA-UOXV01006575-UOXV01006575.1-marine-metagenome-genome-assembly--contig:-NODE-6575-length-12124-cov-5.039523_pt1 | contig 12124 bp, 10 predicted proteins | sample MGYA00238165_ERZ766961 | MGnify/ENA primary metagenome ERZ766961 (study PRJEB28924, sample SAMN03173240) | marine metagenome | biome: Marine; feature: Water; material: Subsurface seawater | place: North... | reverse complement strand
CTCGTTCCTTCCTGAAGGCTATCATGTAAAAATTGAATTTTTGATAATTTTAATTTTAGTTGATTAAAAGAGCTATAAAGTACTTTAGATCTTTTGTAGATTAAAAACTCTTTAATACCTTTTAAATTTTCATTCAAGATTCTAATTAATTTTAGATCAGTTTCCTGTCGCTTGCTACCCAAGCTATGAGATATTTTTTTAGTAAAATAATATAACGCAGGAAAAAAAAACAAAGATAGTAAAAGAATTGCAATAAAAAATTCAGTATTAAACATTGTTAGAATTATAACAACACCCAATATGTTTAATAACTCAGCAGTTAAAAATAAAAAACCATAAAGAGCGTTTCCACAAAAATTATCTACTTCTCCAAAAACAGTATGAATAAAATTTGATCTATTTTTATTTGTAAGCCATTCATAATTTTTTTTTAAATAAATATTTAAAAGTTTAATAGGAATTAATCTGTTAGTTTCAGCTATAAATTTATTTAGTTTAATAGTTAAAAAACTTAAAAAAAAGAATTTTGAAGTAAAAAAAATAATCAAAATTGTTATGATCAGATTAAAAAATTCTTTTTTGCTTTTTATTTCAAAAAAAATATTAATTTGGTCATAAAAAATTATATCTTCAACATTTTCAACCGTAAGAGAGCTTATCAATGGTATGATAAGGCCAATGCTAAAAATTTCTAATACCGATCCAAGAGACATTAGAAATATTAAAAAGAATATACTAAATCGACTAAAATCCTCCTTTAAGATATCAAAAATAATTTTAGCCATTTTTAATTTTATTTTAAGATAGAAATTTATCTATTTTTTTAATAATTAATGATTTTTTATTTTTAAATTTATTAAAAATTACAAGAGTAAAAAAAATTGAAATGAAGAATGATATAAAAAGAAAATAAATATTTAGTTTTTTATCAACAGTATTTTTGTTTAAATTTATTTTAAAATATTCAAGTTTATCTGTAAGATTATATTCAATTGACGTGTCTGTTGAGGCCAAATCTTCATATAAAATAGCCAATAGTTGGTATAGATACAACATTTGTTGTACTTGTGATTGTGACATAGTTTCTTCATTATTAGCAATATCTAATATTTCTTGTTGCAAAGAAGTATATTGCTTTTTAAGTTCTTTAAAATTAAATTTCATATTTTTTCTTGAACTTAATCCGTAACCTTTAGCTAACGATGAAGATTCTAAAATTGTTTTGTAAAATTTAACAATTCTTTTATTCTCATTTTTCATTTCTTTAATGATAAATTCTTTACATTTAATTATTGAATTTTGATCGTAGCTTGTCATCTCAATATTAATTTCTGTTTGTGAGTAAGAAATAATAAAAGGCACAATATTATTTAATTTATTTATTTCTTTGCATGCATTTTGCGTATTATAGATCTTATCATTAAGTTTTGATGAAAAAAATCCGACTACATCATCCATAGCATTTCTATTGGATTTTAATTTCATATTTATAAGATGCAATAACACAGACTCTGAAGGGTGAAGAGCTGAAATCTTAATTTTAGAGGTAAATTTATCTTTTGAGTAAATGTTTGAAATATATGTTCCTAATAAAGCAAACATCGTAGCTATAATTATATAATTTATTAATTTTCTCATTTTTATTTTTTAATTAATTTCAATTTTATAATTTATATATAGTTTTTGTTTAATTGAAGTCAATTTTAACATATAAATTTCAGAACAAATCTTTAAATAAAGCTTTTCTTAGATGAATATTGAAGAAAAATATGAAAGTGAAACAAGTTTTTCACATTGGCTTGTACCTGAGTTTCCATTTAATCTAATCTTAGATTTTTCAAACTTCATAACATTAACAATATTATTATTTTTTATTTCAAAAAAACTTCAATTAAATTTTAATTTATATTTTATATTTGCTCTAATGATGTTAACTCCATTTTTATTTAATGGTTCTTTATTGGAATGGACAAATTTTCCCGATCAAAGCAAATATATTTCAGCGGCAAGAGATATAAGAAGTAATCTCTTGTACCCTCAAAATATTATTGATCAATTTAAAATTTCTAATCGAATAACGGTAAATTTTTCAGCTGCTATATACAGTTTATTTCCTTCAACTAATTTTGAGACTTACAGAAGTATAGGATTTTTGAATAGATTTTTATTAATCCTTATAATCGCTTTTTGTATAAGTAAAAAAACTTTGCCAGCATCACTTAAAATTTTTTTAATTTTAAGTCCATCGTTAACTTTATATTCTTCAATAAGCTTAAGAGAAGTATTAATATTGTTTATTATGGTTTTTTTAACCTATAACATCATAATAAAAAATAAATCTTATACCTCAATACTTGCAATTTCATTATTAATTATAAAGCCTCAAAATTTATTAATTGTTGTTGTTCCATTTTTATTGCAAGAGGTATTTAGTACTAAAAAAACAAAAAAAAAATATTTATTTATAATTTTATCTTTAATTATATCTTTAATATTAATTTTGAATTATGCAGAAATATTTAATAAAATTAATAGTGTAAGTTATGGGTTTTTTTTTGAAACTTACGGAGGCTATCAAGGTTCGTTTATTAAAGAGCAGTTTATTAAATATACCCCAAGTAATATTTTATCTAAATTAGGCTTAGGAATATCAAAAGTTTTAATTTCACCCTTTCCAAACATATCCTCAGCATCATTAATGATAATATTTTTTGAGAATTTAATAATTTACACTTTAATATATCATCATCTATTTAAAGAATTATTTAAAAAAAATTTTGATCAAAAAATAAAATTATTTTGGATTATTACTCTTTTATTTTCTCTTATTATGTATTCAATTGTTTCTTTCAATGACGGAACAATTCATAGATATAAGTTGGTGATCTTAGGTTATATTTTAATTGGATACAATCTGCATAGAAGTTCATATAAGCTTAATATATAGAAATGAAAATTTTACACGTAATTACTAGTTTGAATAAAGGTGGTGCAGAGAACCATCTATTTAGATTAGCTGTAGCTCAAGCAAAAGAAAATTTTAGTGTAAATGTTATTTATTTTAAGGGGAATGGATATTGGGAAAAATTTTTAAAAAACCATAATGTTAAATGTAAGAAATTAAATTTAACTAATAATTTTAATTTAATTCAAATTTTTATAATTTTAATTAAGTTACTATTTTATGTAAAAAGAGAAAAACCTGAAATAATACATTCTCATCTAGCTTTACCAGAGATATTAATTTTGATATTGAAAATTTTTAAGTGCAAATTTAAATTCATAGTCACCAAACATCTTGATAGCTTTATTTTTGAAGGTTCTTACGGTCAAAATAGATATTTTAATGGTTTGATAATTGAAAAACTTATATTTTATTTTTCACACCATATAATATTTATATCTAAAAACGTAAGAAAATATTTTTTATCTAAAATAAAAATTAATCCAAAAAAATTATCAGTAATATATTATGGTATAGATAAACTATATTTTGATTATAAGTCATTTGAAGATAAAAAAAATTATAAAAAATTAAGAGATAACAAAAATCAATTTATAATATTAACTATTGCAAGACATATTCCACAAAAAAGACTTGATTTGCTTCTTTTAGGTTTTGAAAAATTTTTTAAAAAAAATAATAATTCTAAGTTAATATTGGTTGGAACTGGCCCAGATACCAAGAAATTACAAAATTTATCAAATAATCTTAAAATTAAAAATAATGTAAATTGGATTAAGTATTCTGAAAACGTAAAAGAATTATTTAAAATTGCTAATGTATTTTGTTTAACTTCCCTCTACGAAGGACTTGGTTTGGTGCTATTGGAGTCTATGTATTTAAAGGTTCCAATAGTTACAGTAAAAACGAGTGCTATGGCCGAGGTAATAGAAAATTCTTACAATAAATTTTCATTAAAGAAAAATTTTAGACCTGAGGAACTCTGTGATTTATTAATTAAAGTAAAAAAAAACAAAAAAATTGTGAAATTTAATATTAACAAAGGTAAGTTTGAAGTTGATAAAAAATTTAATGTAAAAAAAATGATAATTAAAACTAATCAAGTTTATAGAAATTTATATGAAGTTAATAAAAATAGCATACGTTATTAATCACTTATCTTTTTTTAAGTCACACATTCTGCCTATTGCTAAAAAAGCAAAAAAAAAAGGTTTTGAAATAAGAGTTTTTTGTGGAATTGGAGGAAGTCAATTAATGGAAAAGGAAGCATTAAAATATATTAGAGCATCCGGAATTAAATTTACAAAATATAAATTTCAACCGGGTATGACTAATATTTTTTTAGAACCAAAATATATTGTTAATATAATTACAGATTTAAAAAAATATGAACCTAATATAGTTCATTGCATATCATTGAAAGGAGTTCTTTACGGATCTCTATATTCAATTATTTACAAGCCCAAAAAATTAATTTCTTTTATAACAGGTATGGGTTATTTTTTTACAAACAAATTGAATGCTTATGAAAAATTTGTTCGATTTTGTTTACTTAAAGTTATTAAGTTTGCCCTTGTTATTAATAATTCTATTTTAGTTTTAGAAAATAAAGATGATTTCAAATTTTTTGAAAAAAAGGTTGGATTTAATAAAAAACAAATAACCCTTGTTAAGGGTGCTGGTGTTGATCTTAAAAAATTTTACTATGATGAAAAATTAAAAATAAAATCTATTTTATTTCCAGCAAGAGTTCTGATTGAAAAAGGAATTTTTGAATATTTAAGTGCAGCAGAGGCGCTTTCAAAAAAATTTTATAACTGGCAATTTCTTATAGCAGGAACATTAGATTATAAAAAAAACAAAAAAAGCACTAATCCATTAAATTTCAATAGATTTTATAATAATAAAAATATAAAATTTCTTGGTCATAGAAAAGATATGAATATTTTATTTAATAAATGTAGCATTGTTTGTTTACCATCTTATAGAGAGGGTTTTCCCAAATCTTTAATTGAAGCTAGTTCATCAGGTTGTGCAATTATTACAACTAATGTTACAGGATGTAGAGATGTAATTAAAAAAAATTTTAATGGTCTTCTATCTAAACCAAGAAATACAGATGATTTAAAAAATAAACTTGAAAAAGTAATATCAAATCAAAGTTTAAGATTAAAATTTTCTAAAAACTCTAGACAAAAAGCCTTGAAAGATTTTGGAATAGATAAATTTATTAATAAAAATCTAGAACTTTACAAAATTTAATGGATAAAATTTTAGTTACTGGTGGTGCTGGATATATTGGTAGTAAATTATGTTATGAATTATTGGACAAAAAAAAAAAAGTAATTGTAATAGATAATTTATCAACGGGCTCAATAAAACTTTTACCAAAAAAAATAAGGTTTATTAAAGGAGATTTAAACGATACTAAACTCTTAAAAAAAATATTTTCAGAAAATAGAATTCAAACAATATTTCATATGGCAGCCTGTACAGATGTAAGAGAGTCAATGATAAATCCTGGTAAATATTATTTAAATAATGTAGAAGCTACAAGAAATATTTTAGACATTGCTAATAATAAGATAAAAAATTTTATTTTTTCATCTACTTGTGCCTTATATGATGTTTCAAAACATAATGTTGTTTCGGAAAAAGATAATTTAATGCCACAAAGTGTATATGGAATTACTAAATATCTATCAGAAAAATTAATTATCAATTACGCAAAAATTAATAAATTTAATTATGGTATTTTAAGATATTTTAACGTTGCTGGATGTGATGAAAAAAATAGAACTGGCTTTATCAAAAATGGACCACTATTCAACAACCTAGCTCAAAATATAGCAAAAAATAAATTTAATATAAGTATTTATGGAAAAAACTTTCCAACAAAAGATGGTACAGCAATTAGGGATTATATATATATTGAAGACCTTATTGATTATCATTTAAGAGTATTGGAATTGATTAAAAAAAAATCTCATATTCTTAATTTAGGATATGGGGAGGGTTTTAGTGTAAAGCAAGTGGTAGATGGTTTTGAAAAAATTAAAAAGATTAAGATAAAAAAAAAATATTTAAGCTCTAGAAAAGGAGAAATGAGCAAAATTATATGTGACAATAAAAAACTTAATTCATTAATAAAAAAAAAGATTAACAAAAAAGTTCTTGAAAAAATGATTGAAACCTCAATTAATTGGTCAAATAAATGGTATAATCAGTAGTTTCTCAAATATGAAAAACTTTGTCTCAATTATTGTACCTGTATTTAATTCAAAAAAATATATTTTACAAACATTGGAATCTATCGAAAATCAAACATTCAAAAATTATGAAATTATTATTGTGGATGATTGTTCAACTGATGGCTCATATGAATTAATAAAAAAATTAAAAAAAAAAAATAAAAGAATACGTTTATATAAAACAAAAAAAAATTCTGGAACAGTAGCTGAACCTAGAAATTTAGGAATAAAAAAAGCTAGAGGAAACTTAGTTTGTTTTAATGACTCTGATGATATTTGGAAAAAAGATAAATTAGAAATTCAAGTTAAGAAAGTTAAAAATAAAAAAACAATCATTACAACAGCAGCTGATTATTTTTCAAAAAAATCTAGATCATCAATTATTATGAATTATTTTAGACGCTTGATACAAATATATATTTTTAAAAAAATAAATACAAAAGGTTATCATTGGATGTTTTTATATAACCCTATAATTGTTTCTTCTGTTTTGATTTTTAAAAAAGATTTATACAAAATTACTTTTGATAATGATATTAATACCAGAGAAGACTTGGATATGTGGATTAGGCTTAAAAAAAAAGGTTATAACTTTTTATTTATTAATAAAATTTTAGTAAGCATAAGAAGGAGAGATAAAAGTCTTAGTTCAAATGTAGATAAAGAGTTAATAACAATTATTAAATCATTAGGTAATGTTTATTTTAAGATAAATTCATTTCAAAAAACAAATTTTTTTTTGATTGGAATAATTATCAAATTTTTAACAACTTTTTTAAGAAAAAATATTAAATTAATTACAAGTTATTTCAAATATACTTCAATAACTTTAGTAATTTTATTGTTTTTAATTTTTTACAGCCCCATATTTTGGTATATTGGATCGCCGTTACTTCACAAAGATAAATTTTACAATGATGAAAAGATAGAGAATGTTGTAGTGTTAAGTGGCCATGGTTCTACTAGCTATTATAATATTACCTATCAATATAGATACAAAGATATAAAAAATATTGTTGATAATTATCAAAGTATAGAAAATATTTTCATATTGGGTAGGCTACAAGAAATACCTGAACAAAAAATAATAGAGTCATTACTTATCAATGATGGAGTTGAGCCAAATAAAATCAATATTATTTATGATGATTACCAGAGTACAGCAAGTAATATAAAAAATATTTACAAAATTATTAAAGAAAAAAACATAAATAAACTTGTTTTTGTTACATCTCCTTATCATAGTAAAAGATCATATTTGTTGTTGAAGCAGTATTCAGATGTAGAAGCTAAGTTTTGGAAAGGATATGATTGGCCACAAAAAAATAAATTTTTTGAATATTCAAAAAATAAAAAAATAATTATTTATGAGCACATTTCAATTATTTATAATAGATTGAAGAAAAATATTAAGTGATTAAAAAAAATAAAAAAAAACTAATTTTTATTCAACTAAATGAGATTAATTTTGAATTATTAAAAAATTATTCAAATAAATATAATTTTAAATTTTTTAATTCTCAATTTTTAGAGAAATTAGTTAATACTAAATCTGAAAACGAATACAGTTTATTAGAACCTTGGATACAATGGGTATCAATTTACACTGGATTGGAGGCAAAAAAGCACAAAATTTTTAGATTAGGTGATGGTGAAAACTCTAACCATATTCATTTTTACAATTTAATTGAAGAAAAAGGTTATTCCATTGGAGCTATTAGTCCAATGAATTTTAAAAATAATTTGAAAAATTCATTATATTTTATACCTGACCCATGGTCTCAATCTGATCCAGATAGTAATTTATTTAGTAAATTAATAACAAGCACCATAAGAAAGTTTGTTAATGAAAATTCTTCTAAAGAAAAAACTTTTAAAGATTATTTTAAGTTGATGTTTATTTTTTTGATTAATTTTAGGTTTAAAAATATCAAATTACTTTTTAAGCTAATTTTCAATATTTCTAATCATTGGAACAAAGCTCTTTTATTCGAATATTTACTAAATAATCTTCATTTAAATAACATAGAAAAATATAGACCTGATTTTACAAGCATTTTTTTTAATTCTGGAGCGCATATACAGCATCATTATTATTTTAATTCAATTTTTTTAAATAAAATTAAAAATCCAAGTTGGTACATAGATAAAAAACATGATCCTATTTTTGATATGCTCAAATTTTATGATGAAATTATTTTCGAATACCAAAAAAATAAAGATTATGATTTGGTGATTGCAACGGGACTTAGGCAAATTCCTTATGATCGAATTAAATATTATTACAGATTGAAAAATCATAATGAATTTTTAAAAAAAATATCAGTTAAGTTTAAAGGTATTGTACCGAAAATGAGTAGGGATTTTATAGTTTTTTTTGATGATAAAGAGTCTACTAACAAAGCAGAAAAAATTTTTAATCAGATAAATGAATTAAACAGTATGAAAATATTTTATACAGACAAAAGAAATAATTCAATATTTGTAACTTTAACAATAAATGATCAGATAAGTGATAAATATGAAATTATGGTGAATAAAGATAATAAAATTAATTTAAATAATTATGTAAATTTTATAGCTATAAAAAATGGTATGCATGACCAAAAAGGATATTTTTATTCAAATTGTGAACATTTAAATTTGAAAAATAATGAACATGTTAAAAATATTCATAATGTTATAAACGATTACTTTTAAAATGAATTTAATTAAATTGATAATTTTAAAAATTTATTCAATAATTTCAACTTTAATTGAAAATTTTTTGTTTAAAAAAAATAGTAATACATCATATTTAAAAAAAGAAGGCTTCCTAAAAGTAAAATTAAATGAAGAAGTTTTGAAAAAGATACAGTTAGAAAAAAAAATTTTTAGAAACAAATATTTTAAAATATTAATCATGGATGAGAGTCAAATCCAAAAAATTTTAAAGAAAATTTTTGTAATTAATAAAATTTCTGATGAAATAACTAAAAATACAGGATTTAATTATAAAATTAGTTATTTAATTCTATACGAAACTTCAAGTATTCCTCAAGATATTAGAAATCAGGAAATTTATGCTAACCATTGGCATTTTGATAAACCTTACTCTAGAAATACAATTAAGATGATTATTCCATTTGATAAAATAAATCAAAATTCAGGTGCAATGCAAATTCTAAACATAGAAAATTCTAAAAAATTAAAATTTGATAAATTGACTCCTGATCTTAAATTTACTGGCGATCAAAATGATTTATTAATTTTTTATCCAAATTTATGTGCACATAAAGCTGGTATTCCAGAAAAAAATTTCTCAAGAAAACAATTAATGTTACAGTTAAACCCCTCTAATAAGTGGTGTTATTCTAAATTTCTTTATAATAAACAATACAATATTGAACCTAAATTTCCTTTAAAAAATCTATTTGAGAGTTCAATTTTACTTTAATTCAATATTAAGTCTTAATTATATATAAAATTTTATTAGATTAATATTTTTGTAGTTAAAAATTTAATTATTATTATAAAAGTAAAATTTAACTTTATTTATGAGTCATCTCTATATAGCTATTTTAGTAATATTAATATTAAACTTATTATTATTTAAATTTAATTATAAGATTGCTAATAAAATCAACTTATTTGATTTACCAAATAGAAAAAGGAAATTTCATAAAAATTCTACACCATTAAATGGTGGTATATTTTACTTTTTAAATTTATTGATATTATTTTTTTATGATTATCATTTTAATGAGTCAATAATCGCAAATTTCTTTAAACAAGAAAATGAAATTTCTTTAATTTATTTTTTTTTAATTATTTTTTTACTTCTAACTTTAGGTATTGTTGATGACAAACTATCTTTAAAACCATTAAGCAAAACATTTCTTTCAACATCATTGTTTGTTTCATTTTTTGTGATGAATTATAATTTCCAAATTATAGATCTTAAGTTTGAAAATTATGAAAAAGTTATAGATTTATTTGAAATGTCTTTTATTTTTTCTACTGTTTGTTTCTTAGTTTTACAAATTTCATTTAATATGTACGATGGAATTAATTTACAATCTTCAATTTACTACAAAACCATACTAGTATTTTTTTTATTTTTAACCTCAAGTACTGGACTAAAATTATTTTGTATTTTTACTATAATTTATTTAATTTTTTTTTCAGTTTATAATTATAAAACAAAAATATTTCTTGGAGATAATGGAATATATGTTTTTTCATTTATCATCTCATTAATTATTGTCAGAACATATAATTCATCAGATTTAATTCACGTTGAGACTATATTAATTATGCTACTTTTCCCCTTTTTAGATATGATAAGATTATTTTTATACAGATTAAAAAAAAACAAAAATCCTTTTGAAGGCGATAGACATCATTTACAACACATACTTTTAAAAAAATATGGATTAATTAAAGCAAATTTTATCTTAATTACGCCTCTTATATGTTCATTATTATTAATTTATATTTTTAACTTAAACAGTTTATTGGTGTTAATTGTTAATATAAGTGTTTATTTATTTTTAATTAATCAAAAATCTTATGATTAATCCCAAATTCTTTAAATATAAAATCGAAAGTTCAATTATTATTTTAATTCCTCTTTTGTTAATATTTTCTAGATTTTTACTTGAGATATCTTTACTTTATTTATCTATTTCATATTTAATTGTATTAAAAAAAAAAAAGATTTACTCCTTTTTAATTAATGATTTTGCATATATTTTTTTTGGATTTTATTTAATTTTAATATTTTCGTATGCATTTAGTGAATTTAAAGAAGATACTTTCACAATAATATTTTATTTTAGATATTTTATATATATTTCAGCATTAACTTATTTTTTTCAAAATGATTTATATTTAATTAAATCTTTTTTCACAGTAATTGCTATTACAATATTGATTTTATTAGTTGACTCATTTTTACAATTTTTTATGGGCGAAAATATTTTTGGTTTTAAAAATCAAGAAAGTCATAGAATTACAAGTTTTTTTGATGACGAAAAAATTTTAGGTTCTTACTCGTTAAAAATGCTCACTTTACTTATATTTGCAAAACTTTTTATAAGCGAAACATCAAAAAAATTGCAGATGTTATTCAATGTATCGATTATATCTGTACCACTTTTAGTTTTTTTGAGTGGAGAAAGAGCAGCATTATTTGCATTAGTCTTGATGATTTTTTATTTCTCATTTTATTTGTATAAAGATAAAAAATTTAAAATTTTATATAAATCATCAATAATTTTATTTTTTCTTATCTTAGTTTTTCTAATAAATTCAAAAACTTATTATGATAGGTATATAAATAGTACTGTATCTTCAATTTTTGATGCAAATTACTCACAAAACAAACATCAATTACCAGAAGAGATTATATCAAAATATAAATTTTTCTTTTTATCAGCACAACATCAGAATTATTTAAGTACAAGTTTAAATATATATAATCAAAATAAAATTACTGGTAGCGGCCCGAAAAGTTTTAGATACGCTTGTAAGGATAAAAAAGTAAATATAAATGTATATAGTTGTGGTACACATCCGCATAATTATTATTTTCAATTATTATCTGAAACAGGAATTGTTGGATTTATTTATATTTTATTAATTTATCTTTATATAATTTTTAAATCATTTCTAAATTTTAAAAATTTATATCTTAAAAAAGAATATAATTTTTATGAAATAACTATATTAGGATATTTTTTTGTACAATTCTGGCCAATTAATCAGACTGCAAATTTATTTAATAATTATAACTCAATATTTATGCTTATTCCATTAAGTATTTATATGTCATTAAATATTAAAAAAAAAGATGAGATTTTATGATTTTAAAAGTAAAATTATTTCTACTTAACATCAATTTTGTGAAATTTGTTCTAACAAAAGA
>ENA-UOXV01006569-UOXV01006569.1-marine-metagenome-genome-assembly--contig:-NODE-6569-length-12132-cov-5.853358_pt1 | contig 12132 bp, 10 predicted proteins | sample MGYA00238165_ERZ766961 | MGnify/ENA primary metagenome ERZ766961 (study PRJEB28924, sample SAMN03173240) | marine metagenome | biome: Marine; feature: Water; material: Subsurface seawater | place: North... | reverse complement strand
GACCGCCCGGGGGGGGGGCAAGGAGGCAGCGGCACAGCGCCCGGCTAGCCCTGTCGGCTGGGGCGTCTTAGCCCCTGAGGGTAGGCCGCGGGGGGAACCTGGTGGAAGTTGGTCAGCGTGTAGTAGAACAAAACCTGCTCCACAAGTTTTGTTCTCTCGTTCAGTGCCGACTCCCAGCGGGCAGTACCGCCCCCTGTACTCTCAGGCGCGCCGCCCTGGCTTTCTCCTCCGCGAGGAGGGTTGCTGCAGGCCGCGCGCGGCGACGCTACGCGGAGGGCGCGTGGCTCCAGCTGAGGTGTCAGAACTCAGGCGGCTCGTGCTGAAGCAGCAGCCCTCGTTGGTGGCGCAAAATGCTCGGAAGAAGGGCCGCGAGTTCACCGGTGCAGGGATCGTTCGCTTAATGTTGAACTCAACGCTGCAAGATGTTGAGTTCGAGTCCTGCTCAGCCCCGCCGCCGCCATCAGGTGAACCTCGTTTCAACAATGCCGCACCAAGGAAATATGGAGACAAGCTTTCCTGTGCACAGGCGGCGTTGAAATCCTCTGGGTCTGAGTAGGTAAGCTCAACGCGAGAGATTTGGGAGTTGAGAGTCAGGCAGACGATGCCCCCGGCGAGGAAGAGAGACCCGAGCAGGAAGAGCGTAACCATCATGCACTTTGGAGTGTAATGAAGGTCGAAGGCACTTATCGTCTGTGTCCCCCTGAAAAAGTTCCTGACTTTCTGCTGCACGGGCTTCCTTTGGAGCTTTTCGTCTGCTGTCGAGTTCAGCAGGTTCCCGGCGAAGCTTGCCGAGTAAGTGGCGGAATGCTTCCTGATCTGTGCCAGCTTTGGGGGGCTCATGGTGCTCGACGGCGTCGCCGGGCCATTGTCTTCTTGCCGTGGCGTCCGCGGGGGCGTCGCCGGTGCGCCACCTTCCTGAGTTCGTTCACCCATCCTGCCGCTACCTGCGCTTCGACCTTCTCACCAGACCATGGCAGCGTTTCCCGCGAAACCTGGAAATGAATCTGGCCACCCGGCGCCTGCACCCAATTCCCTGGCCTGGCAGAGATGGTCTCCTTTGCAGGCCAGCTTAACGCCACCGGAGGTCTCCAGTCCCTGAGCGTCAGCTGACCGCTCCCGCCAATGCGGAGTTGGCCACGTCTGGTCTCAGTTCTGATCGTGGCAAGGCACGTAAATGAGATGAGGTAATCGCTACCGTAGCTGGTCTGCTATGGACGGAGCATGTTTCTTATTTGAAATCAGAACCGAACGCTCATCAGCGGATCCGCTGATGCCGGCTTGAGCGTTGTCTGCGGCGCAGAGGGCGAAGTTTCCAGATTCACGCCCTCATCAGCGGCGATGAGCGGAGGCTCATTCTGGGGCCTTTTGGGCTTTCCCGGAATGGCACGGGCGCAGCCTTCCACACCTCGATCGGCCGTTCCCGGCCCAGGCGCCGCAAGGCAGACACCAACATCATCAATTGGGGGCACACACGGCGCAACTCAACAACAAAGTGCAACGACGCGGTATGTCCCCCCAAAATCTGTGCCCGCTCCTGCCGCATGCCACCGTCTTCTTCCTCTGAAGCGATCGACCGCATTGCCAGAAGAGCGTGGGTGAAATGCCTGGAAAGCGTGGGTCGCAGTCAGCGGCCAGCTCGCTTCTGACCCCCTTTTGCCAAACACCCTGTGCAGTAGCGAGGGACCCGTCGCTTCTAACAATGGAACCGCGCATCTGCGCCACGCGATTTCGTCGCTCGTCGTTCCCCCGCGCTTCTCGACTGCCGTGCCCGCACAGGATACGGCCGCTCACGCGAGGGACAGTCAGCCGCCGTACGATGCCGGAACCGTCTCCACCCCCCTACCGCCCACGGCTCAGCCCCGCGATCCGAGCCCTGCTTCGGAGATTTCGTCGCTGTTTATTTTTTCGACTGGCAATACGCCGCCCGCGCCGCGCGTCTGCGTGCCGTCTCCTCCGCCGCCTCGCTGTGCACAGCCGGCCGACGTCGCCGCCTCCACCGCGCCGGCCACGTCGCCAATCGAGGCATTTTGCTGCGCAGGGCGCTTCCCCACCCGCGCATCCGCCTCCCCGCCGGCGAGGTCTCCCGCCTTCCACGTTGGACCTGCGCCCGAAGGCATGCGCACGCCGCTGTCCTCGGTCCCCCCCGCTCCCGCGCAGCCCTCGCCGGTCCCCGCGCGCTCCCGCACACCCGCGCGTTGGCTCACGGCAGGGGGGATGCGGAACCTTTTTTTTTTAGGCGATCTCTCGGGCCAACCAGCGCGATGGCGGGCGGGCGCCGGAGGCGCCGGGGACTCGCAAGCCGGAGCACGCGAGGATCCCCGCGGCCGCAGCGCCGGGCGCGGGGGGCGCCGCGTCGGGCGTGGTCTCTCTCATTCCGCCCGAGGTGTGGGAGGGGGGAATGCCGCGGGAGGGGGACATTGTGACGCTGTGAGAGCCTGTCTGTCTGCGGGAAGGGGACACGGCTCCAGCACGCGTGCAGGCGCGGCTCGCACGCCCGTACGGGTGACCCGGGGCGGCTCAGGCGCGTCTTCGGCGCTTGTGGGGGGCGCCGTCTCGCGCGCTCCAGCGCTCGCGCAGACACGGCGGCACGCGCAGGCGAGGGAGCGAGGTGTGAAATACAACTGTACTTACCTGGAAGGGTCCCGCGCATCGCCCGTGTCGTGCGGCAGCTCCCAACCCGCCCCGCTTCTCGGCGCGCCCCCGCGCCACCGCGCAACGCGCCAATTTCCGGTTGAAGGCCTCGCAGCGGAGAGCCAAGAGAGAGACATGGGCGCCCGAGCCGCCGACGCGCCCCCCCCTTTGTGCGCGGGAGCCAGTTGCTGGCGGTTTGTCGCCACGCCGCGTCAGCCCGGTCAGTTGATGGTCACGCGGTCGACGCCCTGGCGCGTCACCGGGAGGTCCCAGGCAGACCAGACGTTCGGTAGCTTCTTGTCGTCGCGCGGGAAGCTGAGCGCGGTCGGCGACTTGAAGACCTCGGCGCGCTTGGTGATCTCGTCGAGGAGCTCGAGGCCGGACGTGACCTGCGTCGTGACCAGCCAGGCCGCGTGAGCACTGCATCGCGGCCGCAGGGAGAGAGAGGGGTGGCGGGGCGGGGGGGCGCGCCACCTTGCCGAAGGCTGCGTACTGCCCGCCCATCTCCTTCTCCATGTCCGAGAGGCAGATAATGAACTGCGCACGAAGCAGCCGGTCCGCGTGAGCGGGTGAGAGGGCGCCTTCACCCAGGGCGCGGCGAGGGGCGGCGGGCGCGGCGGGCGGGCCGCGCCTGAGAGCCGGCAGAGCGCGGGTTGTCGAAGCGCCGCATCACCTGCGCCCGCGGCGCCCGGGCGGTCGGCGGCGCCCGGGCAGGCGCAGGCGAGAGAGCGCGGGCGCCCGGCAGGCGGGGTCGGGTTCGGGTTCGGGGTTGGAGAGGTGCGCACAATGGTGCCGCGCTCGATCGGCTGGTTGAACTCCGGGTCGAGCTTGACCTCCGACAGCCCGTCGAAGCGCCACCCGCCGGGCCCGCCCTGCCCGCCCCGCGCCCGCTGAGCCGCGCCGATCGCGCCCCGGAAGCTCCGCTCAAAATGATTTTGTTCATCTTCCGCCGCATGGGCGGGGGACGCGCCTTGTCCCAGAGGCCGCGGGTCGTCTTGCTGTCGTCATTGGAGGACTTCTTGCTGGACGAAAAGAACCCGTCGGGGCCTGGCCGGCCGAGCAGGGGCGCGGGTCAGCGAGCGACGCCAGCGTCTGGGACCCGGAACGTCCCGGGGCGCTGCATGCCTGGCTGCGGGACACCACGTTGCCAGCCCGCCTGCCTGCAGGGGCGCAGGGCAGGGCCGCACCGTATCCGTCACCGTCCGAGCAGGTCTCCTTGCCGCCCTTGATCGGCGGCTGGCAGAACTTCTCCTCCTTGGTGAAGGGGTCGCCGCCGACGAGCACCGCCTTGCTCACAAACTTGTTCACGCTGCCTCGCGCGCGCCGCCCGCTCAGCCGCGCGCGCTTCCGGCGCGCGCGCGGCGGCGTGCGGAGTTGCTTGTAAAGTCACTCATGCAGAGCCGCTCAGATGGGGGCGACCGGTGGAAGGCGGTCCCGTCGTACAGGCCCTCCTTGGCGTACTTGGTGAAGGCCTCGACGGTCTTGGGCGCCTGCGAACGGCGCGTGGCGCGCGTCACAGCCGCGAGGCACAAAGCCGCGACGTTTGCACGTCGGACCAGGACGCTGGGGATGGGGGGAGAGGAGGGTTTCCTGGTCGGCGAAGAGCTCGACGACCACGTCACCTTTGACGCCCTCTGCAGTGTTGATCGAGAACGTCTGCCGCGGCATCGGAGACGGAGGCGCTTTAAGCGTTCTTTACAACGCAGGGGCACCTCATCACATCGGTTTGTCATTGTGGGTGGAGAGCACTAACCGCGGTGCTGCCAGCAGCTGAGGCCTGTTGCGGAATGGCCGCCCCGATGACAAGACCCGCAGCTCCGAGGAGCGCGCTGCGGCGTGAGAGCTCTGGCACGCGGTCTTCGCGTGCGGTCTGCATAACGACAGATGAACCGCGAAGGCACGACACTGTGCGGGCGCCATTGTGGGCCCTTTTGAGGGCCAGCCTGGGATTCAGGTCGCGCTGTCGACGCAGGGCATTTCGAGACCGCGCAGGGCCCGCTAGTGAAAACCGGGCACGCAGACGCATGAGAGGCCGCATATGTCTGCTTACTGCGACTAGCCGAGAAAATTATACCTGCCACCGAGAAGAAGAGCTCCAGTGAACGCTTCCGCACCGCTGGCGCCCTGTGGGTGCGTGGCAGGGAGGATGCGACCCATCAGCGTGGAGTTCAGTTTCGCGCGCCAGTCATGACATGCAGCATTTCATCGGCCACAGAACATGCGCAATTCGGCTCAACGCACGTATACATTTGGCTTAAGCAAAGATTCATGCACAGGTGTGGACTCAGTACCGCTAGGACGGCGAGGATGACCGAGCGGTGCCCCATCGAGTTGGTGCTTTGTTCAGCTGTCTTCTTTTCGATTTAATGTTGAGATCGCGTCGTGTGAGACGAGTATGAACTTCGAGACGGCCCTTCACCGTCACCAGCTCATCAGCCATGGTCCAAGCTGAGGAGCCGGGCGGCGGGCGGCCCAAGCGGGGCTCGTCCCGGGCAGCTGCAGCTGTCACGCTGATGGCAGCATGCCTTCTCGTTGCTGCCGTAGCACTTGTGGGCACGTTTCAGGGTCCCGTCGAGCTGGACAGGTCTTGGACCCTGAGCCAGTGCCCATGCCAGCTTGCTGCCGGGCGTACCCTCCTTGCGCCCCCTACTTGTGTCGGAGGGGTCAATCTTTACCCTACATGAAATTCGTGCATGTCTTCTGCCTTCTGACACTCCGCCATTTCCGCGCGCCCGAGCAGGGAGGCGGACGAGCTTGCGAAGCTTCAGCGGGAGAAGGCGACGCTGGAAGCTCAGCTCACGTCCGGGCTATCCACGCACGCAAGGTCAGGCGCGCACAAAGGAGCGCTGGCACATTTGGCCGGTTCTTTGTCCCATTTCGCGGCCAAGGCTCAGGCAAAAAAGGTCCTTAGCGTGAAGGGTCTCGAGGCTAAGAAGCGGGAGCTCGAAGCCCGCCTGTCGAAGTTCGAGAAGGACAGCAAGAAGGACCCTGTCGTGGCGGGCGTGCTCGGCAAGTTCAAGACGGACGCAGGGGATGGACTCCTTGGCAAGGTCAAGGAGTCGCACGAAGATGTCTGCACCCGCCCATAATCATAGAACACCCCCGTCAGCACCTGAGAAGTGCTTGCAGCCGCCCATAGCTGCTGCCTTGCGCCCCACCCGCCACCATGGTCCGCGGGGACACCAGTGGCGTGCCCGGATCGACCGACTGCCTTCTGAGACGCAGCGCGACGTGCAGATCCTGGGATCGCTCGGGTCTCTTTCGCGGGTGCGCGCCGAGCACAAGATGCTCATGAACGAGGCCAGGGCGATGGGCGACGTCTCACCCAAGGAGGCGCTGGCGCAGCGCGTCATTGCGCTGGGCAAACAATTCCTCCGCCACGGTGCTCATCCGGTGCATAAGGTTGCGTTGACCTCTGGGGCGGAGGCGGTCGCGCGCGTGGCAGCCAAGCACAGCGCGCTCGCAGCACACGCGAGGGCACCCACACTGGCCGCGCGGTTGGGAGCGCCCCCCGCGGTGCAGATCCGCGGGCTGGCTCAGGCAGAGAAGCGCGTTGAGGTGCTGAAGCGGGAGCTTTCCGAGGCGACGCGGGTGGAGAAGATCGAGGAGTCGCTGGAGAAGGCAAAGGGAGCGCTTCTGCACACGCAGGCAGAGGCCGCGCGCCTGAAGGGGGGGCGCGGGCGCACAGCGCGCCGGCCCGTGCTTACGGCGCACCTCGACGAGAGCGGCAACGACAAATTCGACGCTGCGCGCGAGGCTGTCGAGAAGTACATGGGCGCCAGCAGGCCGGAGGCGGTGCAGACGCCGGCAGAGGAGTCGGACGACGACGAGGACGACTGCCGCTTCACGGGCGGCTGCCACAGCAAGGGGTACGTCGGCGGCGCGATCTACGTCGGCACGGCGGATAACACTGGGCCGGATCGCTACGCGCAGCTCGGGGCGGGCCCGCAGCTGATGCAGGGCAAGGTCGGGGACAACGTGATCGGCGTCGGGCCCCTGGGGGCAGCCGGCGGGGACGACGACGACGTCATGGTCCCGGTCCGCATGTCGGGCGCGCGCAAGCGCGACCGCCTCCCGGGGCGCCTGGACCCAGAGGGCGCGCGGGGCTTCCCAACGCTCTCTGACGAGCTGCGCAACCGCGTTGTGGCCGGCTCCGCGATGCACGAGGGCGGGGAGAAGACCGGCATCGCGGACGAGGAGGTCCCGATCTCGGCGGTGCACGCGAGCATGTTCCGCGCGGCGCGCACGCAAGACCTCGCGCAGCATTAGGGTGGGTGTGAGAGGCACGGCGCAGCGATCGTGCACTGTGCGTGATCAGTGCAGCCAGTACAGCGCGCCAAGGCAAGCGTGACTTGCACGTGCGGAGCGCGCAGGGCCTCTAGGCTTCGCAGAAGTTTTCCCGGCCAGCGCAGCCCGCCTTCAATAGCCTTTTGCGCGGCGAAATACATCCTCTAACATTGACCTAAGCTCTGCGTAACCTATCCCCCTAAGTACAGCCTCATTGGCGATCGCAACGTCCTCCGTCGTGCGATTCTGAGACTCACAGATGGACTCGGCCTCTCGCACGTCAGATCCGCGCAGAAGATGGATCGTGGGAAACGGCGATCTGAGAGCAAATTCACAAGGGTCAAAGGGGACCGATGAGAATGTAGCATTTGGATGGAACATAAGCAGAAGGAGAGCTTCCCCGAAAAGGTCCTGCGCCGTCTCCGTTCCCTTCGTCGCAATTTCCATAAATGTCTCAAAGTTTGCGATTCCTGGATTTTCTGACCGCGCATTGTCCTCCTCACCATTCATCGTCTCACCCGCAATCTCTGCCTCATCACTCGACCCCGGAACAACCTCTTCTGCACGCATGTTGTCGAAAAGCTCAGGAGGAAACACCACCAGAGTTGTGGCAGGCCTGTCCAAAGGCTTCTCGACCAGGTACCCCATTTCAAGTGCAAGCTCGTCGAGAAGATCCTCTCTGTTCATAGCCTCGGATACGACAATCCTCAGCCCTGGCATCGACTCTAGCGCGAACGGACACAATTCCAGACCAATAACCATCCTGTTGACCCACAACGCAGTCGCGGCCTTGACTTCCACTTTTGTCCAGTCCTTCCACAATCCGCTAATCTGCTGTCCTGGACGCCCCCCCTCAGATTCCTGATTCAGCGCAGCCAAATTCCGGAACGAACCGTGCCCGAAGTTGCTGGCCGCTTGACGCAACATGGGCCAAGCGTAAGATCGGACGTCAAGACTTGTGACTGGGCTGATCCCCATCCGCCCGGAGCCAACCTGCTGCATTGGCGGTGGAGTGGGGCAGAAAGCTGCAGCTGTGCATAACATGCCACTTCCTAGCAGCCACAGCCACACAAACCGCACAGGCATGATCGGGACCTCAAGCCCGCTGATGGAATTCCCCAGCGGCCTCTTCAGAGACGTTTTGCCCGGGCGACGAGGCTCCTAACCTGAAGCTCTGAATCATTCACGGCACACACGATCAGTCAACCCGGCCACGAATAATGCGCGCGAGACGGAATCTTGTACAGCTCGGTGTCTTCCGGCCGTGGAGAAGCTGCCGCAGCGGTGACGCCCGCGGCCCGCGTCAACTGAACGCCCCTCCCCTGCGTGAATTTGCGAGACCCGAGCGTGCCATTCCGAGTGCGATCAAGGAGAGTTACGAGGCCAGAAGCGCCAGGCCCGCGGTCGGGCCCGCGCAGTCCCCACGCTGGTCCCTCGGGATTGTGCGCTGCGCTTTGCTGGCTCCGATCTGGGCGGGTGGAGAGCTACGCGATGCAAAGTGGCTGGCATACGTATGGCCCGCGTATGCTGCCTGTGGTGGCGTACACCGTCCTGATGGGTCGGCTCCGGCACACTGACCAGCTGGGTCCGGTGCACGCAGGGGGATGATTTCGAGGGGGTGTCCACTCGGTCATAAGGAAACCTAACCCCGTTCTGTGTGATAGCTGGGCATGGCAACCGAGTCTGCTCAGGGGGAGCAGCAGGATGCGAACCGGCGGGTCAAGGTGTATGTGCTGGGGGGAGATGGACAGTGGGACGATAGAGGGACGGGCTACGTCAACTGCGAGCTGATTCAGGAGTACGACGCTCCTGGCTTCCGCGTCTCAGCAGAAAACACCACGGACAAGGACCTCCTTGTGACCAAGATCTTTGAGGAGGAGGTCTTCCAGCGGCAGGGCGACACGATCGTGACGTGGACGAACCCCGAGACGCGCGAGGACGTCGCGCTCTCTTTCCAGGAGGCCAAGGGCGCCCAGCAGGCACCGTTGCCCCCCTTGCCGCGCCTCTGTGCACAGAACGCCCCCGCCACCAGTGCCCAGCAGTGTCTCAAGTGGCCCGCGACGCCGCAGGTGTGGGAGATCATCTGCCAGGTGCAGGGGCGCTCGCCGAGCGACCACCTCGACGAAGACCCCGACGCGGGCGGCGCGGACGGCGTGCGCGTCAACGGGAACGACGATCTCCGCGACATCAAGGCGCGCCCCGTGCCCGGCAGATCCCGCGCCGCGCGTGGCGCTTCGCACGCGCCGGTTTGTTGAGGGCTTCGTGGGGCGTGCGGGTGCCGGGGACGGGGCCGCGCCCTGCTCCCGAGGGGGGCCAGCACGGCGAAGATGCCCCTGCTGCCGTCTTTTCTGCTGCACGCTGTTAGCACGCGCCCGCTGTGCGAATGCTTCTAGCGGTTCTGCTGGCCAAGATGCTGCTGGCTCTGCAGGCGAGCATCTCCCGAAGGCTGGTATCCTCGAATACTGACGCGCGCGGGTTTGTGCGCAGGTGCCTCCGGCAGAACTTCAGAACCTAGAGCAACTGCATGAGTTGGTACAAAACGCGACAAACATGACGCGTGATCGCATAGTCGAGGGAGTGATGGCGGAGGGCTACCTTGCAAAGCTTTTTCAAATCTTTCGCGATTGCGAGGACCTGGAGATGACAAACTCTCTGCACACGCTCTTCCTGATCTTCCGCGGGCTGATCATGCTCAACGAACCGTCGCTGATTGAGCAGTGCCTGTCCGACACGCACGTGCTCGACACAATGGGCATTCTTGAGCACGATCCCGACTACCAGAACCACGAGATCCGGCACCGTGGGTACGTTGGGAACCCCTCGCACTTCAAGCAGGCGGTGCCGATCAAGGACCCAGAGACCCTGGCCAAGATCCATCTCAACTTCCGGCTGCACTATCTAAAGGACGTTGTGATGGCGCGCTACATCGATGATATGTCGTTTTCGACGATCCGCGAGCTCATTGCACTCAACAATGTGGATATCATCAGGGAGGTGCAGCGCGATGAGCAGCTGCTCGGCGAGTTGTTTGACCTCTGCCGCAGCGGCGCGCAGAAGACATTCTCGGGCAGTAAGCCGGAAAATGGGCGCCAGAACGGGTTTCTCTTCCTGCGCGAGCTCTTCGAAATAGCAAAACAGCTTACCATGCCGAATCAGCTGGAGTTCTTTCGCGCCGTCGCCACCAACGGACTATTCACCATCCTCGAGGATGCAGTGCAGGCCGACGACGCCACAATCGTGACGGCGGCGACAGATATCTTGCTAATCGTGCTGAATCACGACCCGGGTGCAGTGCGGAGCTTCATGCTGAAGGACCAGGACCCCGTGTTGCTCAAGAACCTCATCTTCGCTTTGCTGCACAACGAGGACGCGGGGCTCAAGGGACAGGTCACTGAGATTCTGAGGCTCATCCTCGAACCCTCGCAGATGACGACCGTGCCCGACCGCGACAAGTTCCTCAACCTCTTCTACGAGCGGCACATGGACGATCTCATGTCGCCCTTCCTGCAAGCCGAGCGGTGGAGCGTAGACGGGCGCTACTACAAGGACGGGCACCCGGAGGGCGCGCCGGGTGGGGGGGCGGTCTCGAGGCACTGCACTGCAGAGGAGCAGGGGCGGCGGGAGGCGTGGGATGCGGCACGGAAGCACGTCGTCGAGCTGCTGTCTTTTGCGGTCGAGGACACGGGTTCCGGTCACGGGTCCCGTCACGGGTTCCGGATAAAGTACTACATGCTGCGGCATGACGTGCTCCAGAAGGTCCTCGTGCTGCTCGAGCAGCCAGACAAGCACTTGATTCTAGCGGCGCTACGCTTTCTGCGGCAATGCATCGGGGTAAACGAGGTCTTTTACAACCGTATGATTGTCAAGAAGGACCTGTTCAGCGGGGTCATCAACCTGCTCAAGCAGCACCTGCACCGCAACAACCTGATCAACTCGACCATCATCGAGCTGTTTGACCACCTCCGCACAAAGAACATCAAGCTGCTCATCAAGAACCTGGTGGAAAAGTACCGGGCGGTGTACGAGCACCTGACGTATGTCGAGACGTTCCAGCAGCTCATCACTAAGTACGACCAGAACGAGGAGTACGCCAAGGACGAGGCGGCAGGGAACATTGGGGGCGGCAACAGCGCGCACGGCTACGCGCGCGGGCCGCGCGGCGCGCCATCGAACCTGGCGGGGCGGCGGAGCGGCGGGATGGGGTCATTCCGGTCGCGCAGCGACGACGACAACGACGACGACTACTTTGAGGGTGGCTCGGACGACGAGGAGGCGGCGGGGCCACCGGCGCCGTCCTTGCTGGCGCCCGGCGGAGGCGGGGCGAGGCGCAAGCCCGAGGAGCCGACGGGGCTCGCGGCGCTGGGAGAGTACGGGGACGAGGACGAGGCGGAGGAGGAGGCGGGCGGCGGGGGCGACGAGGCGCGCCAGGGCGGCGGGGGGCACCGGGCCGGGGGCAAAGGGCGAGAGGAGGGCGAGGAAGAGGGGCGGGAGGTGAAGCGGGCCAAGAGGGCGAGTACCGACTGACAGGCGCTGCGGCGCAGGGCGGGACGGTACCGATGGGGCAGGCTGCGCCAAGGTGGGCGGGTCGGGGTGGGGCCGGCCTCCGCAGCGCGTGGCGGGTTCGGTGCTCCCGGATGGGAGGAAAGTGCGAATCTGGATAAACCACAATGCCACATTCGAGCATCGGCACCGACTCCCCCTGTTGCTGCGCTGCCTCTTCTTCGCGTGAGTGCTGTTGATACATGTGGTTTTCCGCGAGCCCTGCACTCACGCGTTTACTCGTTCGGATCTCACGCGTGAGGAGCCTGCGCGGCCGCCGCACGGCACGGCGCCCCCGGCCGCTCTGGCCCCGACGCGACCCACAGGCCACAGGCGCGCTGCCCCCCTTAGTAGCCCGGCTGCTGCTGCTGCTGGTGCTGCTGCTCGCCGCCGGGTGGCGGATACTGCCCCTGGTACGGGTCGCTGCCGCCCTGCTGCTGCGGCGGGTAGCCGCCTGCCTGCTGCTGCGCGTAGGGGTCGCCGCCGGGCGCCTGCGCGTATGGGTCGCCGCCCTGCGCCTGCGCATAGGGGTCGCCGCCGGGCGGAGGGTAGCTGCGGCGGGGACGTTGTTGTCAACAGAGGGAGTGTACAATAGGAACATGGGTAGGGGCAACAGTAGGGAGGGGGAGGGAGTGAGTGTACAGTAGGGACATGGGTAGGGGCAACAGTAGGGAG
>ENA-UOXV01006565-UOXV01006565.1-marine-metagenome-genome-assembly--contig:-NODE-6565-length-12139-cov-3.458954_pt1 | contig 12139 bp, 10 predicted proteins | sample MGYA00238165_ERZ766961 | MGnify/ENA primary metagenome ERZ766961 (study PRJEB28924, sample SAMN03173240) | marine metagenome | biome: Marine; feature: Water; material: Subsurface seawater | place: North... | reverse complement strand
GTATAAATGACATCCTGATATTGGAATACACCTTTAAGGAATTAGTATTTTACATTTATTGAAACAAATAATTTTGGGCCTTAGGACGGCCCGGCAGATTTAATTCTGCTTCAACTGTGGCGGAGCTAGAGATAATTCTTCCGCGACGAATAACAAAAAGCCGGTTTGCTTTTAAACGCAGAGCTTCGACTGGATCAGCAGCCTGTAAAATTACCAGATCCGCATTGCAGCCTTTTTCCAGACCGTAACCTTCCAATCCAAGAATAGCGGCCGGAATTTCCGTGATTGCTCGAAAACATGATTTCATTTGCTCCACTCCTGTCAATTGTGCCACATGCAGCCCCATGCTTGCAACTTCCAGCATATCTGCAGAACCAAGCGAATACCACGGATCCATCACGCAGTCGTGTCCAAACGCCACTTTTAAGCCAGCATCCATCAGTTCCGGAACACGAGTCATACCACGCCGTTTGGGATAAGTATCGTGTCTTCCCTGGAGTGTTATGTTAATCAATGGATTGGCTACTACATTAATTTCCGCTTCTGCCATCAATGGGAGTAATTTGCTGACATAATAATTATCCATGGAATGCATGGAAGTCAGGTGTGAACCAGTAACTCGATCCTGTAAACCATGCCGCACAGTTTCTGCAGTCAATGTTTCGATATGACGCGAATTAGGATCATCGCTTTCGTCACAATGCATGTCAACTCGCAAGCCGCGCTCGGCTGCAATACGGCACAAGACTTCCACAGATTTTTTCCCTTCGTCCATCGTCCGCTCAAAATGTGGAATCCCACCAACTACATCAACTCCGCGATCAAGTGCAGTTTCCATTAATTTAGCCGCCCCGGTGTCACGTAAATATCCATCTTGCGGAAAAGCTACCAGTTGCAAATCAAGATACGGTGCAACTTCTTTCCTGACTTCCAGGAGGGCATCCACTGCCAATAAACGTGGGTCACAAATATCCACATGACTCCGGATGGCCAGTAAACCTCGTGCTACCGCTAAATCGCAATATCTGAGGGCGCGCTCCTTGATTGCTTCAACCGTTAAGTGCGGCTTTAATTCTCCCCACAAGGCTATGCCTTCCAGCAAAGTTCCAGACTGATTCAAACGGGGGAGGCCCAAACTGAGTGTGGCATCCATATGAAAATGAGCGTCAACAAACGGAGGGCTGACCAGATACCCGAAAGCATCAATTTCTTTCTGAGCTTTTGCGGTCAAAGCTCCCTCAATTGCAGCAATTTTTCCGTCCTTGATTCCAATATCGATTCCAACTCTTCCGTCTGGAAGATTTGCATTCCTGATTATCAGATCCATTATTTCCCTTTAATTGTTTTTATTTTTTTCTTCAATCTGACTGAAAGTAGATTCATCAACATCGAGCACTGTGCTGTGAAAACGTTCCATCAGGTGGCGTCCGGAGGTTACCACTGAATATTTTGCTGTTTCACCGGGACTGAGGCACGTGGGCAGACATTCAATGCGTGCATCCCAGTCCGGTTGATGGAAAAATGCCAGCGACATTCGAGAATGATTTTTATTTTTTTTGGTATCCGGAAGGCTAACACGATGAAGTGTGGAAATCCAGCGGCCGTTAGTCCAGCGCTCCATAAGGTCGCCTAAATTAACAATCATCTCCGGTTTACATTGAGCAACCGGAGTCCATTTTTTTTGGCGGTTCAATATTTCGAGTCCTGACAATCCTTCTTCCTGAAACAGCAGCGTCAAACTGCCATAGTCACTGTGGGCACCTGCTCTTAGTTGTCCCGGCAGTGGAGTCTTGTCCAAAGCCGGATAGTGATTGGCACGCAAAGCACTGATCGGCTGCTGCAGGAATTGATCAAAATAGTCTTTTGGTAATTTCAGCGCAAGTGCAAAAAGTGACATTAAACGACTTGAAAACAACGTCATTGCTTCGTAGCAGGTTTCCCATGCATCCTGAAAATCCGCTGGATTTTGGGGCCACTGATTTTCTGAAAACACAAAAACGGCTTCGTCTGAAGCAATGCCCGGAGGTGGCTCCGTGTTTGGCCCGGCAGAAAAATTTTCCTTCAAATCCGGAGGTGCCTGCTCTCCACGTGAGCGTGAAAGAGTTTCACCTTCCATTGCTGCAAAACCGTAAGGATAACCTGAAAAAGGCATCTTGACCTTGAGTTTTTCCTCCTCAGAAAGTCCAAAAAATTGGGAGCTAACCTGCCAACATCGTTCGATTATTTTTTCCGGAATTCCATGTCCACGAACTGCAAAAAATCCGCTACGTCTGCAGGCAAGATCAATCTGCCCAGCAATCCTGATTTCTGCATCAGAATTTTCAAATTGTTGGCTGAGGTCAATCAATGGTATGTCTGACATTACAGCTTCTTTTACCCGGCTAATCTTTTGACGTCTTTAGTTGACTCATAGTCAAGCGGCCCAGGTTGGGTCACGGTTTTTTCCTTAAAAAAGTACCGGTGGAATTGTTGATCTGAAAGCAGAGAAATTATCCGAACAAGTAGCCATACCACCAGTAGAGCAAATATCCAACGCCCAACAAAATATCCCCATAAACTTCCCCCAAGCAGCATCAGTAGCAGTGTGTCTTCAACAAAACTATGGAACAGGCCCATCAATACAAGTGCAAAAAAAATATCCCTTGGGGGGATAGTACCCGTGCGGGATTCGCGAATAATCAGCCCTCCGCCGTAGGCAATCCCAAGAGTAATTCCGATAATCGTTATGTTCGTAGCTTCTTTTCCAATACCCAAGTTTCTAAGCAATGGATGAAGGATGCGCTGCAGAAATTTGGTTAATCCAATCAAATCTAGCAGCTTCATAAACTGCACCAGGAAAACCAAAATTACAAACATGATTGCCAGGCCCACCGTTTGCTCCGAGGCCCAGCTCAGTAAACTCACTGGTCCTGTTTCTGGATGCCAAAGCAAAATACTGCCTTCTGAAAGCCAGTTTCCCCAAAGTAAAATCTGATTCAAAATTATCCCATATAGTAAAGCTCCACCAACCCGGATAATTCCCATACTTAACCAGCGGGATCCGGCCTTACCAGCAATTTGCAACTCAATCGGAAGCGAATGTGCAATCAGCATTAATGAGGACAAAATTGTGACCTGGCCTACTGTCAGCATTTCTGTTGCAGCAAGATCAGCAAAGATAAAAATGCCCGGATAAAAACCTGCAACAAGTGTAGCAGCCCAAACCAGCCCCATGCTTCCCGGAAGCCCCATCAGCCCCATCAGGGGAGCCATCCACTGTCCAAGAATCTCAATGGCGCCAATTTCTTTAAGAATCTTAACCACAATTATCATTGGAATTATTATCCGATAAAGCGGCAGCGCAACATTTAAAGCCTCTTTAAAAATATTGCTAAGTATAGTTGGTAACTGCTGAAATTTGATTATCATGCTGGCAACATTTTTCCGGGATTCATCAGGTTATCAGGATCAAGAGCCTGTTTTATCTGACGCATTAGATCCAGGGAATCACCATGTTCGGCTTTCATATATTTTATTTTTCCGGAACCGATTCCGTGCTCGCCAGTACAAGTTCCTCCCATGCGCAAAGCCCGCTCTATTAGCCGGTCGTTCAAGCATTGATAGAGCTTAAGTTCCTCTTCTTCATTTTCCGGATCGATCAAAAAAAGCAGATGAAAATTTCCGTCACCCACATGTCCAACTAATGGTACTGTCAGTTTGGATTCTTCAATATCACTCCGTGTTTCCAAAATACAATCAGCCAGACGTGAAATTGGCACACAAACATCGGTAGCCCACCCCTTTGAACCCGGACGCAAGGCCAACCCCGCATAATAGGCATTGTGGCGTGCCTCCCATAGTTTTTGCTTTTCCTGTTCCCGGGTCGACCATTGAAAATCACTACCGCCTTCTTCAGTTGATATTTCTTTAACCATTTCGGACTGTTCCCGCACCCAGGCCTCTGTTCCGTGAAACTCAAAAAACAAAGTCGGTTTGAGGGCATAATCAAAATCTGAATAACGATTGATTGCATCAACTTGAACCTCATCCAACAACTCAATCCGGGCCACAGGAATTCCCATCTGAATTGTAGAGATTGTGGTGTTCGCCGCGCCTTCCATAGTTTCAAAGGAACAGACTGCAGCAGAAATTGCTTCTGGAACTCCATAAAGTCGAAGCTGAATTTCCGTTATGATTCCCAATGTTCCTTCGGAGCCGACAAACAGGCGTGTCAAATCATAGCCTGCGGAAGATTTACGGGCGCGAGTTCCGGTGCGGATTATACGCCCGTCTGCAGTAACCACAGTCAGGCCAAGCACATTTTCCCGCATGGTTCCGTAGCGTACAGCGTTTGTTCCGGAGGCGCGAGTTGCCGTCATTCCTCCCAGTGAGGCGTCCGCTCCGGGATCAATCGGGAAAAAAAGTCCGGAATTCCGCAAATGCTGATTGAGCTGCTTTCGGGTTACTCCTGCCTGCACCCGGCAGTCCAGGTCATTTTCGTTAACTTCCAATACCTTATTCATACCGGAAACGTCGAGGCATACCCCGCCATGCAAAGCGGCAACATGCCCTTCAAGGGAAGTTCCTGTACCAAACGGAATAATCGGTTTCTGGTGCTGAACACAGATCCGCACTATCTCGGCCACCTCTTCATTGTTTTCCACGAATGCAACTGCTTCCGGAGGGGCTGATGCATGAAATGATTCGTCTCTACCGTGCTGTTCCCGTACCGAATTTGACACCGAAAGACGTTCGCCTAATAATTTTTGAAGTTCCTGCAAACATGGATCTTTGAGGGAGGTAGAGTCGGTGGGAGATGTGGACTTATTCATGGTTTTATTTAGCAATAGAAATTAAATTCATTACAAAAACTTTGTTATGAGCAGAATAAAAGAACACCCCAACAATTTCAAGTTTTGGTTCAGAGGTAAACAATCAATGCAGTGTGCCAAACGTCCCTTAGGAAATTGTTTGATACGCCTGTTGTAAACCGTTCATAGCGAGTTAATAACACAACAAACTTTCTGCTCAAGTTAACTGCCACTCCTCAATTTTTTACAAGGAAAAACTCAATTCAAAAGTTTCCGCAACTCTTTAATTGAATGGACCGGCAATTGACAGGTTTGATTTTGGCAAACATAAGCGGTCGCACGTTCATTTACCATTACTCTTCCGGAAGCCAGCGGGATGATTTTTTCTGTTTCCGGACTCTCTCCGTTTTCAACGAAGGCCACTACTATATTCGGATGAAATTCCCTACGCACTTCCTTCAGTAAAGCTTCTGTCTCAGGATCACCACGTCTTCCAGAAATGACAATCTCTTTCGGTTCAGAAAGGCTGAAATGCAGGGCACCAAGCATTGCTGAAAAGCTGACTCCGACTTGTTCCAGATGGGGAGCAAAACTTCTTAAAATTCGTTGAGCATCGCTGTAAAATTCAGGAGACAAACCATAAGAGCGAAGCCTCAAAAATGCATTTGTCACACTGCTGTTTCCCGAAGGTTCCACACCATCATAGCCTTCTGCATTACGGGTTAAGAGGGTTTCACCATCTATTCCAGTATCATAATATGGACCGTCATCGTTCCGGAACAGACGATTGATTTCCTGAGATAATTCAACAGCTTTCCGGAACCATTCAGGATCGTAGGTGGTTTCGTAAAGATCCAGACAAGCAGTAGCAAGTTGCGCATGATCACAGAGATAAGCAGGATAACGAGCCTCTCCGTCACGCCATTGCCGGAGCAAGCGTCCAGACTCGTCCCGTAGATTTTCAAAAATAAAGTCAGCCGCACGCACTGCCCTCATTTCAAAATCAGTATCTTCAAATACCCGTGCTGCCCGAGCAAAAGCAGAAATCATCAAGGCATTCCAGGATGTAAGTACTTTGTCATCCAATAGAGGACGAATACGTTGTGAACGAACTGCAAGCAACTTTTCCCGTGCAGATCGGAGTTGAATCTGCATCTCTTCAGTAGTGATATTGAAGAGCTCTGCAACTTCTTCATCGGACATTGGACGATTCGGAATGTTGCTGCTCTCAAAATTTCCTTTCTCCGTAATATCCCAATATGCACAGGCCAGCTTTCCAGTTTCAGCATCTAAAATTTCCGTTACTTCTGCTTTTGACCAGAGATAAAATTTTCCTTCAACACCTTCGCTATCCGCATCTTCCGCAGAAAAAAATGCTCCCTGCGGAGAAGTCATATCCCGTGCAACATAAGTCAGAACATCCCGCACCGCTGTTTCATAAAGTGGATTCCTTGTAACTTGAAAAGTCTCTATCAAAGCCCAGATAAACAGAGAATTATCATAAAGCATTTTCTCAAAATGCGGAACCAGCCACTCATAATCGGTACTGTAGCGACTCAGTCCACCTCCAAGTTGATCATAAATTCCCCCGGCAAACATTTTTTGTAAAGTCTTTTCCACCATTTCCAGTGACATTGCGTTACCTGTTCTGTCATAGTGACGAAGCAAATGCATCAATCCCATGCTAGGCGGAAACTTGTTTTGAGGCTGCTGATTGAAACCACCGTGCCGTGAATCAAACGATTCCATAAATTGTGCAACCGCCTTCTCTTCCGCCTCCCAATTCAGTTCAGGTAGTCCGTTATAAGATGGAACAGCTTGTTGCTGTAAATGAGAAGTAATTTCATCCGCAGTGGAATAAATTTTTTCGCGCTCATTTTCCCAAATATAGACTAAGTTTTCCAGCAGCTCACGGAAGGATTTTCGCCCATACATTGGTTTCGGAGGGAAATAAGTGCCCCCGGTAACAGGCTTTCCTTCCGGAGTCAAAAACATATTCAAAGGCCATCCTCCCTGCTGACCAAGGGCGTGTAATGCATCCATGTGGATTTTGTCCACATCAGGACGCTCCTCTCTATCTACTTTCACTGGTACAAAATGCTTGTTAAGATATAGAGCCAATTCCGGATCTTCAAACGACTCGCGCTCCATCACGTGACACCAGTGACAGGTTGCATAACCGATGCTGACCAGCAGCAGCTTGTCTTCACTTTTTGCTTTCTCAAAGGCTTCCTGCCCCCAGGGGTACCAGTTTACCGGGTTGTGTGCATGCTGTAATAGGTACGGGCTTTTTTCGTTTATCAACTTGTTGGTGAATGAATGTTCAGGCATTTTTCAAGATGGAAAAGAAATTAGTGTTTTTTTATTGCCATTCTAAGAATGTTTACAAATGATGCAATACAAAGTTATTCTAAGGTGACAAGAATGATGGATGTCTAATTTTCACTCAAGAAACAGGTTTTTGTCAGGTTTTTGTCTTTTTTTCAATAATTAATAAAAAAGATGTTGACGAAAATTTGAATCAATGTTAAATTGGCTGATTAAATAAAATTATTAGATAAGTAGCTAAGTCGAACTTACATAATATGCCGACATTAAGTCAGTTGGTCCGGAACGGACGTAAAAGCAAATTAACCAAAAAGGATACCCCTGCCCTGGAAGCATGCCCACAACGCCGAGGCGTGTGTGTAAGGGTTTACACTTCAACACCCAAGAAGCCTAACTCCGCGTTACGAAAAGTTGCCCGTGTTCGTTTGACCAATGGTATTGAGGTGACAAGTTATATTCCAGGTATAGGACACAATCTTCAAGAACATTCTGTTGTGCTGATACGAGGCGGGCGGATAAAAGATCTTCCCGGAGTTCGTTATCATGTTGTACGAGGTAAACTTGATACAGTTGGAGTAAATGAACGAAAGCAGTCTCGTTCCAAGTACGGCGTCAAAAAGGATTTGTAGAAAAACTATATGCCACGACGCAGAGCCGCAACAAAAAGAGTAATCTTACCTGATCCAAAATATAAAGATCTGTTAGTCAGTAAATTCATTAATTCTTTAATGAAGCATGGTAAGAAAAGTATTGCAGAAAATATTTTCTATAGTGCACTGGACAAAATTTCAGAGAGTGAATCTGAGATGTCACCATTGGAAATTTTTAAATCCGCCATTGAAAACGTGATGCCGTCTGTAGAAGTAAAATCTCGGCGTGTGGGCGGTTCAACTTATCAGGTGCCGTTGGAAGTCCGACACAGCAGGAGTGAGTCACTGGCTATTCGCTGGCTAATTGAAAATGCAAATGCCCGCAGCGGCTTATCAATGCGTGCGAAGCTCGCAGAAGAATTCGCAGATGCTTCAAACAGAAAAGGCAGCTCAGTAAAAAAGAAGGAAGATACGCATAAAATGGCTGAGGCCAACAAGGCTTTTGCGCATTACCGTTGGTGAACGAACTGGATTTTACTGAAACGAATCAGTGCCTCTATCTATAAACCGACGTGGCAAGAACAGTTCCTCTAAAAGAACGGCGTAACATTGGCATCATTGCACACATTGATGCAGGGAAGACTACAACTACCGAACGTATCCTTTATTACACGGGACGGATTCACAAGATTGGGGAGGTCAATGACGGCTCTGCTACAATGGATTGGATGGAGCAGGAGCAAGAGCGTGGGATCACGATTACCTCAGCTGCAACTACTTGTTCCTGGGAGACTGATAAAAAAGAATATGTTTTAAACATTATTGACACTCCGGGACATGTAGATTTTACAGCGGAGGTTGAGCGCTCTTTAAGAGTACTGGATGGGTCAGTAATGGTGCTATGCGCAGTAGCAGGAGTTCAGCCTCAGACAGAAACAGTTTGGAAACAGGCAAAACGCTATAACGTCCCCTGTATTGCATTTGTCAATAAAATGGATCGTGTTGGTGCGGATTTTGAGAAAGCTATCATTTCAATTGAAGACCAGCTTTCTGCAAGTCCGGTAGCCATACAAATACCGATTGGCGCCGAGGAAAAATTTACAGGAGTGATCGACCTGGTTTCGATGCGGGAACTGCGTTTCAAAGATGAAGGTTTTGGAGAAAAATACGAAAGTTCAGAGCTCAGCGATGAATTGAGAGCCTCAGCGCAGGATTGGCGCAGGCAGATGCTGGAGCATCTTTCTCTTTTTGATGATGACCTGCTCGAAAAAATTATTGAAGAGCAACAGGTAGAGCAGGAAAAGATCGTCAAGGTTCTGCGTAAAGCAACTTTAAGCGGTAAAATCACACCTGTTTTGTGTGGAAGCGCCTTTAAAAATAAGGGAGTGCAGCAACTTCTTGATGCTGTAGTAAATTACCTCCCGTCTCCGTTTGATATTCCGCCAGTACAGGGAGATCATCCGGTAACGAAAAAATTGGTTAGTCGAGAGGCTTCTGAATCAGACCCCTTGTGTGCACTTGCATTCAAAGTGGCAAGTGATCCTTTCGCCGGTCAGATGACTTTTGTTCGTGTTTATTCAGGTTCATTTGAAACCGGTAAAACAGTATTTAATCCGCGTAAAAGTAAGCACGAACGGATTGGGAATCTAGTAAAACTGCACGCAAACAAGCGTGAAGATATTACAGTTATAAAAGTAGGAGATATCGGGGCAGTGATCGGTATGGAACTGATCACAGGGGACACACTCTGCCCAAAGGATCATCCGATAATTCTGGAAAGAACTCAGTTTTCAGAACCAGTAATTAATCAGGCCATTGAGCCAAAAACAAAACAGGATCAGGACAAACTTGAAGAATCCCTGAAACGCCTGATGCAGGAAGACCCATCGTTCCAAAGCAGGATTGATGCTGAAACAGGACAAAACATAATTTCCGGGATGGGCGAACTTCATTTGGAAGTTATGGTAGACAGGCTCCAGCGGGAGTTCCGGATCGACTGTAAAGCCGGAACTCCCAGAGTAGCATACCGGGAAACAATTACGCAGGCTGCAGACTCAGAAACACGATTTGAGCAACAACTTGACGGAAAAGACCAATTTGCTTTCTGCAGGATAAGCCTTGAACCACTGGAGGCAGGAGGAGGTTTTGAATTTGAAAATAGACTTACGGCTGAAGAATTGCCAAGGCTGTTTGCAGAGGCCTTGGAACAAGGGATTCAAGATGCAATGAGTAATGGAGTCCTTGCCGGATTTTCATTAATTGACTTGAAAGTTTGCTTGGTTGCAGGAGAATATCTGGAAGAATCTTCGACCGAGGTTGCCTTCACTATTGCGGGGGTAAACGCTCTTCGGAAAGGGGTGCGGAAAGCTGGGCCGGCCTTACTTGAACCCTCAATGAAAATAGAGGTCGTTACGCCTGTATCTTTTACAGGTGAAGTTATTGGAGACCTGAATGCTCGCCACGGACGTATCCGGGGTATGGAAGAGCAGGGTGGAATTCAGGTTATTGAGGCTGAAGCTCCGTTGGCGGAAATGTTCGGCTATTCAACCCGATTACGTTCGCTAACTCAGGGGCGGGCATCATTTACCATGCATTTCAGTCACTATACGTCTGTGACTGAATCGACAAGAAAGAATCTCATTGGAGAACCGGTCAGCTCTGGCTGAGCGTTAATTTTAATTATTCAATACAGAAAAAAGGAACAGGAGACGAGATGGCAAGAGAAAAATTTGACCGCTCAAAACCACATGTTAATGTTGGAACAATTGGCCACGTGGACCATGGGAAAACGACTTTAACTGCAGCAATCACTAAAGTACTTCAAATGGACGGTTTAGCTGAAGAAAAAGGCTTTGATGAAATTGATGGTGCACCAGAGGAAAAAGAGCGTGGGATCACCATAGCAACATCACATATTGAATATGAAAGTGAAAATCGACATTACGCACACGTCGATTGTCCTGGTCACGCCGATTATGTTAAAAACATGATCACCGGAGCAGCACAGATGGACGGTGGGATACTTGTTGTATCTGCCGCTGACGGCCCGATGCCTCAAACCCGTGAACATATCTTGTTGGCCCGCCAAGTCAATGTTCCACACCTTGTGGTGTTTCTGAATAAAATTGATCAAGTCGATGATGAAGAGTTGGTTGAGCTGGTGGAAATGGAAGTTCGTGAATTACTTGATTCCTATGATTTTCCCGGAGATGACACTCCTATTATCAAAGGTTCAGCTCTGGCGGTTATGGAAAGTTCAGCAACTGATTCAAGCGACCCTGCATATGCGTGTATTAAAGAGCTGATAGATGCAGTTGACAGTTATATTCCTGAACCTGTACGTGATCTTGACAAGAATCTCCTGATGTCCGTTGAAGATGTGTTTACTATTTCCGGACGGGGTACAGTTGCAACCGGACAAATTGAGCGTGGAATAGTGAAAGTCGGTGAGGAAGTTGAAGTCATTGGAATCCGTGATACCCAAACCACTACTGTTACCGGCGTAGAAATGTTCCGTAAATCACTTGATCAGGGACAAGCTGGAGACAACGTAGGAATTTTGTTGAGAGGTCTTAAACGTGAAGATATTGAGCGAGGACAAGTCATTTGTAAGCCGGGCTCAATTACACCGCACACAAAGTTCAAAGGCCAAGTTTATGTACTAGATAAGGATGAAGGTGGAAGACACACTCCGTTTTTTACAAACTACCGCCCACAATTTTATTTCCGTACAACTGATGTAACCGGTGTCGTTAATTTACCAAGCGGGGTTGAGATGGTAATGCCGGGTGACAACGTGGAAGTGTCTATTGAGTTGATATGTCCCATTGCAATGGAAAAAGAAGTACGTTTTGCAATTCGAGAAGGTGGACGGACTATCGGCTCCGGAGTCGTTACGGAAGTTATTGAATAAGCTGTAAGGAGGTTTGATGGAACAAAAAATTAAAGTACGTTTCAAGGCATACGACGAGAAAATTCTCGATAAAACAATTGGAGAAATTGTTCATACGGTTAAGCGAACTGGAGCTGAAATTGTAGGCCCCATTCCGCTTCCAACTCGAAAGAACAGCTACACTGTTTTGCGTTCTCCACATGTTGACAAAAAGTCGAGAGAACAGTTTGAGATTCGTACCCACAAACGGCTTCTGTATATTTTGGAAACAACACCACAGACAATGGATGCTTTGATGCGCTTGGATATTTCAGCTGGAGTTGACATCACCATAAAGCAAGAAGGATAAAGTTTATTGGGAAGTATAATCATGGCAACTATAAAAACCGTTGATGCAGGCAACAAAGCCGCAGATAAGATAGAAATTGACGATACAATTCTGGAAACACCATATCACAAAAAAGCTGTTTCAGAAGTTGTGCGCCAGTTTCTGGCTGCAAATCAACAGGGGACACATTCTACTAAAACTCGAGGAGAAG
>ENA-UOXV01006564-UOXV01006564.1-marine-metagenome-genome-assembly--contig:-NODE-6564-length-12139-cov-7.401523_pt1 | contig 12139 bp, 12 predicted proteins | sample MGYA00238165_ERZ766961 | MGnify/ENA primary metagenome ERZ766961 (study PRJEB28924, sample SAMN03173240) | marine metagenome | biome: Marine; feature: Water; material: Subsurface seawater | place: North... | reverse complement strand
TACTGTCCATTTCAGAGTACTGGTACCGTAAAGCCATCGAGGTAATTCCACAAACTCAGGCCCGGTGTAACTTGTGGCTGCCTGCATCACTGGAGCTTTGCTAGTTTCATCAACTCCAATGTTTATCTCCTCGTTCATAGCTAATTCTACACCATCAACTTCACCTGTGATTATATTTCTTATGTAACCTTGAGTGTCCATGTATACATATTTCGTGGATCCGGTGCCCTCTTGCATCATCGTCACGTCAAACTTCACCCCGGTCGTGTCATAGCCGCTGGAAATGTCACCAGGTTCAACGACCATGTCTATCCAGTCACCCTTTTTCACTACAACCTCTTTGGTGAACTCTTGTGGTTGAAACTGAGAACCGGAATTGGGGGTGACAGTTGACCACTTGTTTCCATCCAAGCTGCTAAACACGAAGAATTTCTTTACCCATTGTGAATATGACGATTGAACTCTTCCTCGAGTTGCTAACATCCCAACATCCTGCACATAATTTAAGTCCAACTGTAGATAAGAATCCCCAGGAGTGTGGGTGTTCGCTGACCAATTCGCAGCTCTACTGTTGTGAGTCAAAGTGGAGTTGGCTGGACCATGACCATAAGTGTCACCAGCCCAAATGCTGTTCGAAGTTCTTTTGGCGAGGCTACCTAGACTCCATCCAAGAGTTTTATTCCAAGCTCCAACTCTACATGAGGCATGATTGTTCCATTCCATTGGAAAAAATCGCAGGTATCTTGCTCTTAAAGAATCCTGCCCACTCTGACCACCAGCCAATGCATAGAATGGAGCTCTCACATCAGTGTATGAAGTTCCAGTTACATTTGTATTTCCATTGATATATCCGGTGAATGTAGAGTTGCTATTCGCTGCGGCTCTCAATGCAGCTCCTCCTGGACTATGGGAAAAAGCCGAATTGGAATCAAATGGAGCAGAGATGATTCTTCTGGGATGCCAGTTTGACAATAGATTGGATTGAATATTAGGATCTCCATTAGAACCAAACGCACTACGTGACAAGTTACTACCAGCTACAATCCAGTTATTACTGTCAATATAAGGTCGATTATAATAACTTGGAGAAGGATTGAAATTTGAGTATGATCCAACCATGGTGTGAGTAACGAACCCTCTGATACCACCTGGATTACCACTACTGTCTATATCCTTGATATGACAATTGACTATTGCAGTACCATCTTTTGGAGCTACCCATCTTATAATATTGTTATATTGACTAGCACTACCTCTGGTGTATTGAGGGTGTACATACCATTGATTCTTGCTACTATCATAACCAGCCTTCGGCCAAATGGTTCCAGCTGAAGTACGTGCCCACCATTTCCATGTATCATTCCAGTACATGGATGAATAACCTGCATTATTAGCAGCACTCGACAGAAATAAATAATTTCCAGTGCTTGCTGAGGTTTTAGACACTTGATTGTCGAGTGTAAACACGTTGATACTAGCTGCATTAGGTAATATGCTGTCTCTCTTGAGATCAAAATAATCTGGCGGTTCACACGTGACGCGTTGAACTAGTATCTCTGCATTGGTTCTGTTCTTAAATTTTATGTTTTTTAGTGAAGCCATTTTATTTGTTGATTCGTCGTTGCCATAAATGAGTTGGAAAACCTAGCCCACTAGGAGTCAATTGACCTCCCTTACCAGAACCGGTCCACGATTGCTTGATTTCTAACACCCATGAGTTGTCGACAGAGGTGGGTGTTAATTCTATAGTATTATTACCATAGTCACCTATTGACACCCATCGATCGCTACTGGAAGTGGAAGCCTCTTGTAGACCTACTTCAATTAAAGTATAACCATCACTCTTGTTATCAAATGACAATCCTATATTAGCAGAGGATTGATCTCTAGATCTACTGGATACTACTAGTGGTGCAGTAGGTAGCACTATGCTATCCGCTGCGTCGTCATTCAATATATCTCGAACCTCCTCTCGAATCCATTGATTGTCTCCAGTGAAGCCAAACCGGCTGGCTGTACCTCCTGGGGCTATGAAAGAGACTTGAGCACAATTGATGGTGTATGTTTGCTCACTAGCCAGAGAGCTAGGACATCTAGCAGACCATTGACCAGGTTTGACATCTCCAGGAGCAAGTGAACCAGAGTATATTGATCGAGAGTATATGTTTATAGTGGATCCAATCGGTACAGTGGTGTTCAGTACAGTCTCGCCTCCAGCTGGTACGTCTATAGTTGTCCACGGGACTGCCTCTGCAAGAAACCCATCCACATCAATCGCGTCAATTTTCCATTCTATGTCATCAAAAACATGCCATCTAGGTGCAGTTCTCTCGTTGAACTGAATACCAATACTCAATACCTCTCTGTTAGCTCCGGTTCTGGATCGCAACGCGATGTTTGGAGGATTGGGTGTATCTAGCAGTCTTCTGACCAGAGTGGTGTTGTTGTACCATATAGATTCTTTATTACCTGGTACACCTAAACTATGTTGCCATTCAGCTTGAACCACCAAGTGAGAGTTAGACCACTTGATTCCGCCATATGGTCTGACACCGTCTGCAAGTACTTGTGTGGCTTTCACAGTGAAGTATGCACTGGGTACCCATGAAGGTACACTGAATGTGTATCTTCCTGTTGTCGATTCTCCAACCAATGTCCATACATGCTTGGTGAGTAAACTTGTTCCATTTCTTCTGTACAAACTGTAACGCATTCTCTTTCCAGCATGACTTGGTTGATTGACTATGATCTCAGACACTGCAGAAGATTTACATACATATGCTGCTCCATCAGCATCAAAACTACTTGGCTTCCAGTGGATAGTCACATTCACAGAGTTGCTATGCACCCTACACACCCACGGGTCTGCTGAATCACCACGCACCTGTATGGTGCTTCTGTATGTGCCAGTACCCCAGCTACTCTGTATGTGAAGATTGTTGCATCGTTGAGAGTTCAACGGAAACGAGCTACCATCACTTGAGAAGTAAGATTCAAAGCTACCTACCAATCCTTTAGCTCCATTTACTAGATGGAAATAAACATCTGCCTGTGAGTCGCTGTTGATCGGAGTCCAGGTGCTATCAATTAACTTTTCCCATTGATATCTGATCTCATACACATTATTGTCTGTGGCTTTGCTAGATGTAAAACCAGGTTCAGTCGGATCCAGCAGTGATAGTGTTGACTTCACTCTGATCTCTTCTTCATCTTGTTTGTCAAATGACGTCTTCCTCCGTTGATTCTTAGCTCTTTGACCTTGCCAGTACACTCCATTCCGACCTGAATCTGGTGAGTAGTTCTTACCTTGAATTGCCACCGGTAGCTGCTCTGGTATCCACAATTCATTGTCCCATGCATGATCAGCCGTAAAATTGCCATTGTCCACATGAAGAACCTGATTGACTAAATTTATATCACTCACATAAACAGTCATGCTATGCACCGTGTCATAACCTTGTGCAGGTGTCAAATTGTTGTTGAACTCATCTTTGAATCTACAAGTCACAACTACACTAGCAAGTGGAGGTAGATTGGATTGTCTACATTGATTCCATATGTTCTTCAATGTGATCTTATAAGCTCTATGAGAACCATCAGTGTAAACACCGCTGGTGCTAGATGTCTCTAATATTCTCACCTTAGATTCATCACTCACAGTCCATTCGAAATTCTGAGGAGTGTATCTAGTTTCATCTTCAAAACCTTTTCCCATTCCAGTGAATTGTAATTCAATTGTGGTTGTCTCGCTTCGTTTTATTCTGGATTGGTATGTGTGCAATCCGCTGACACTCTCAACCACGAAATCACTATGCTTGACAGGTGACTGACTCGGATTGTTCTTCCGAGCCGACAGGCTTATATTGGTTTTACCTATAGACCCAGGATCTACTCCTTCAGTCGCTTTGAATAGCGATGAAGATTCTCTATGTGTTGAGTCATTATCAAGCGGAGGGGCCATTAACTTGTTGCTCCAGCTGAATGATTCTGTTGTTCAATTCTTTGATGTTCTCTACTAATAGTGGTATCAATCTGTCATATTTAACTGCTAATGATCCGTCATCTCGTGTGGTGACCACTCCGGGAAGTTCTGCCTGCTCTACATCTTGAGCAATCAACCCTGTGTCTGCTCCTTGGTGAGCTGATTGCTTGTCATTCCATACAAATGTGACTCCGTTCAGTCTTTGCAGCTTCTCCATCGGTTGATCGATCAATTGCACATCATCTTTGAACTTCATGTCTGATGTGCAGTATGATATTATATCCTTCTTACAATTTATATTATCCCCGCAGAATATTCCACCAGTCTCCACTATCAAAGCAGCGCCAGTAGTGTGGTTTGAATTGCATCCAGTTCCAGAATTTGTAGTTATGATCCTACCACTGGTCTTGATGTCTCCGGTTTGATTTGGATTCACGGATATCACATGATGATCTACACCATTAGTGCCAACTGGTAGATCTTTTATGATACCATCATTAGGATCTACTCGCTTGTAAGCGAAGTAGGCTGGGTCGATATCGATCACAGGTTGTCCACCAGATGACTCTCCATCACCTATATAGAATCTATGCGTGTCAGTGGTGAAGATTGGTTCTCCCATCGTAGGAATTATATTTTCCCTATCAACTTCTGGACCTCTTCTTACTAGTATCTTAGTGATTGTAGTGTTAGCCATATGAATTATTTATATCAGAGTGCTACAAATACAAAGAGTTGAGTTTTAAAACAATCAATATATAATTATAGCATATAATATGAGCAAGAAGACAAAGAAATTAAAATGCGTGGTAACTGGTAGAGTATTAGTGGCAACATTGGATTATTATAACAAAAAACTTGAGGTAGCTGGAGACGAGACAAACCTTCACAGATCGTATATATGTAAGGAGGCTAAGAGATTGTTGCTCAAAGGGTACGATGTGGACACATGCCGAGAGATGTTGAACATAGACTCCACAGATTTAGATTCAGTTGATAGTGATATAATCACAAACTTAACAACCACTGGAAACAAGTACATGAGAACCAATCAAACATATGCAACAAATTTCAGCATGATCAATGCTAGAACCGATCCAATTCTGCATGACCTACTAAATAATCTTAGAAATGACTCAAAGTAAAGCATACTCTGTAGTGTTAAGTACAACCAATAAACTCAACATAATTGATGTTGTGTCTGGTAGAGTTCTTAATAGTATTCACATAAATGGTCAGATCATCAACGGACCAATTGTGGTTGGTGATAAGTGCACAGTGGTTGTCGATAAATCTGGCAATCGTAGTGGTAGTATATACACTCTTCCATCCGGGAGGCTCACACAAACCTTTCATGTATGAAGGAGGTTAGTTCCAACATACCATCAGTATCCATCCCGGTGTTTGAAGCATGCATACCAGAACATTTGCTTCGAGGTGTTAAGTCTGAATCCACCAAGTGGATGATAGAGCAAGTGTCAGAGATGCAGCAAGGCAATCAATGGCAGAACAAAAAGATTCATGATATATATGAATACACTCGTAAGATCAATGGACAGGTTATTATGTTGAAAGAGTTCCGATCCGATTTGTTGCGACAGATGGAAGCTGAACACAAGCTTGATCAAATCCGAGAGACTAACAAGAAGCAATTGACCAAACTTCACAAGATAATTATCGCTATGTTGCTCACAGTAGTGTATCCATTGTTCTTAGCACAGTGGACATCTGAAGGAGTTTCAAAAATAATCAGTTTACTCTGGTAATCTGAATATAGTAATATACTATATACTTACACATGATAACAATTGATGATACTGAGTTAGACTGCATTCCAGAGAGAGACGAATATACTCTTCACAAGACCGGGAGAAAGCCCAAGGTTGTGATAGGTTACAAACTAGAGACTAAGTATGATCATGAACGGCATCATATAAGTGAATCTGTAGATCCACAGAGGATAAGATTCTTATCCAAAGACTTCAACGATGTCAATGAATGGTACTATGTATATGGTGTTGTATTCGATCCAACCTCTGATATACAGCATCTGTTCCACAGTACACTCACAGTCGAGCAGCTGGATGTTGACATGTACTATGATTTCCTCAAACTGTTCGATTTCACATGTGAGGATAATTACTTACTTGCCAGAAAAAATGTATACGTACTAGATTCACGTCACATACCACATGTAACGCACGATCAATATACAAGTTACGCAACTCTCAAGGAGGTAATGATATCTAATGATGTGTCATTTTACCAGAATTGTGACGCATTAAAGATTTTTTTAATACTATAACATAACAAATAATGAATGTAACAAAGAGAAACGGACAACTAGAGGAATTTGACGAATCTAAGATAAAGCGATGCGCTGAACGCGCATGTAACAACATACAAGACGTTGATTCTGTAGAGGTTGTATACAATGCTCGTATCAAATTATATGATGGTGTACCTACTGCAGAGATAGACCAAGCACTGATCAGATCCGCTAGAAGCTTAATAGAACAAGAACCTATGTATAGATTCGTAGCAGCTGGTTTGTTGCGAGCCACTATATACAAGGAGGTGTTCGGAGAGAATGCTGATAGTGATGCCTTTGAACTACAATACAGAAAGACGTTCATAATGAACATCAAAGAGTTGATGTCATCCAAGATAGTAAGTAAGAATTTGAAGAACTTCGACCTCAAGTTTTTATCTAGTCAGTTGGATATTTCTAGAGACAACAACTTCGCGTATCTAGGCTTGCAGACATTGTACGACAGATATCTGATGCATATAGATGAAAAAAAGATGGAGACACCACAAGCCTTCTGGATGAGAGTAGCCATGGGACTAGCCATCAAAGAAGCCCCGGAACACAAGAATGATTATGCTGTTAAATTTTACAACATATTGAGCAATTTTGATTTCATGAGCAGCACTCCAACATTGTTCAACAGCGGAGGTACATTTAATCAGCTGAGTTCATGTTATCTGAACACATTCGAAGATAGTATCAACGGTATATTTGATGGTGTGCATCAAGAAGCACTCAAGAATAAATACGCTGGTGGATTAGGAATGGATATCACATCATTCAGAGCTGCTAATAGTTACATAACCGGTACAAATGGATCCACACAAGGAGCTGTGTATTTCTGGAAGTTATATGGAGATATGCTAGCTGCTGTAAATCAAGGTGGAAAGCGTCGAGGAGCTGGCTGTGCTTATCTTGAGTGTTGGCATGCAGATTTTGACGATTTCTTAGCATTGAGAAAGAACACTGGTGATGAGAGGAAAAGAACACACGACATGAACACCGCTAGTTGGATTCCAGATCTGTTCATGAAGAGAGTTATAGATGATGAAAAGTGGTATATGTTTTCTCCTAATGAGACACCAGAACTCCATGAAATATTTGGTGCAGAGTTCAACAAGAAGTATGAAGAGTATGTGAAGAAAGGTCTCAAGGGTGAATTGAAAATATTCAGAGAAGTTAGCGCTAAAGATCTGTGGAAGAAAATGCTCAGATCATTGTTTGAAACGGGGCACCCATGGGTGACCTTTAAGGATCCATCTAACATAAGGTACAGTAATCAACATGAAGGAACAGTGCATAGCTCTAATCTCTGTACAGAAATATTATTGCATACAAAACCTACTAGATACAAGAATGAAGCATCTAGAACTATTAAAGAGTATGGAGAGACTGCTGTGTGTAATCTAGGAAGTATTAATCTGAGAAATCACATATCAACCACAACTGATAGCCAAACTGGTGTAGTTAGTCATGTAATTGATTATGACAAGATGAAGAACACTATACGAACTGCTATGCGAATGCTTGATAATGTAATTGACATCAATTTCTACCCCACTGAAGAGGCTAAGAGAAGTAACACTCGGCACCGACCTGTAGGTTTAGGATCTATGGGATGGCATGACATGTATCACAAACTAGACATATCATTCGATAGTGATGAAGCAGTTAATATATCTGATAGTTTGTATGAATTCATATCATATCACAGTATATTGTCTAGTAGTCAGCTTGCCAAGGAGAGAGGTTCATATGATAGCTATGATGGTAGCCTTTGGTCGCAGGATATATTCCCAATAGACACATATAGTAAGTTGATGAAAACTAGAGCCGCGAAAGGATGGACAGCTAAAGAGACGTATAGTGATGGAAACAAATCATGGCAACATGTGCGTGATCATGTGAAGCGTCATGGAATGAGAAATAGTAACACCATGGCTGTTGCTCCTACTGCTACAATATCATCCATAGTGGGGTGTAGCCCGAGCATCGAACCACGGTACAGTGTGTTGTATGTTTATAGCACACTGAGCGGTGAGTTCACAATGGTCAATGAATATTTTGTTGATGAGATGAAGAAGGTCAATCTGTGGAGTCATGATATGCTGAACAGCATCAAGCAAACAGATGGAGATCTGACGAACATCGACAACATTCCAGAGTCGATCAAAGCTCAATTCAAGACTGCATTTCAACAAGATCAATTCAAAATGATTGAATGTGCAGCTGCTAGACAGAAGTGGATAGACATGGGTCAGAGTTTGAATCTATACAACAGTGAGACTTCATTGAAGTATATGAATGACATGTACATGAGCGCATGGTCTTCTGGTCTCAAGACTACATATTATCTGAGAAACAAAGCTGCTAGTAGGGTTGAGAAATCAACAGTTTCTGAGTCACAACCATCTGCATGCTCGATAATTGATCCAGACTGTGAGAGTTGTCAGTAGATCATTTGATCCTGTTGGGTCGACTGGTCTTGACTATCTTGATGATAGACTTTGGATCTACTTTACTACCGTTAAATTCCTTGTGAATTAGATTGGTCCAGTATCTCGCCTCCTTCAACGCCTCCTCATATGTATCATGATTCACCCGACAGACTCTACGTCCATCGCGTGTAACTACAAATACGATATCTTCGTTCATTTAGGAAATCCGGAGATAGTGGCTAGTGATACAGTGTATCAAGAGCAACCTGTGGATATCTTTCCGACTTTCTTAATTTTTGATAATGCTTTGAACACTGTTTTACTCATACAATTACTTATGTCATTTCAGATGAATATTGTGGATAAAAACAATCTATATTTGATTGCAATATTTAATACTGATGTTATACTAAGTACAATTGCATGAGTAATAAAACAGGAAATATTCTAGGACTTGAGTCTGCCGGTGTTAACCAGATACTACCCCACAAGAACATGTGGGCTTGGTCGTTGTACAAACAGGGAAAAAACAATAATTGGAACCCGGAAGAGATTCCCATGACCAAGGATGTACAAAACTGGAAGAGTGATAAAGCCATAACTGATGACGAGCGATTGTTGATTCGTAGATGTTTAGGATTCTTCGCCGGTACAGAAAGTTTGGTAGGTAACAATCTATTCACATTGTTTAGATACATCACTGATCCTGAATGCCGGCAATATCTCGCTCGACAGATGTATGAGGAGTGCTTACACAACGACACCATAGTTTATATATGCGACAGTTTGGATCTAGACATCAATGATGTTTATGAGGCGTATGAAACCATACCCAGCATCAAAGCCAAAGATGAATTTTTGATGAACATAACCAACAATCTGAACAACCAGGACATCGATGTCACAACACCTGCAGGAGTCAGAGAGGTGATCAAATCATCATTCATGTACTGGGTTGTGTGTGAGGGTACATTCTTCTTCAGTGGTTTTGCGATGTTGTTGGCTTTGAGTGAGAAGATACCAGGCATATCAGAGCAGATTCAATACACATTGAGAGATGAGAGCATCCATATCAAATTCGGAACAACAATGCTCAACAAGCTGAGAGAGCAGCATCCAGATGTCTGGGATGATTCCTTAGATGAAGAGTTGACATCTTATCTAACAACTGCAGTCGAATTGGAGATTCAATATGCTAAGGATGTTCTACCAGTAGGAGTTCTAGGATTGAACTCTGATATGTTCGTAGACTACATGCAGTTCATCGCCAATCGTCGGCTAGAAGGATTGGGAATGAAGTTTAGATATGACTCTGATGTGAATCCATTCCCGTGGTTGAGTGAGGTGATCGATCTGGACAAACAAAAGAACTTCTTCGAGAGTAAAGTGACAGAGTATCAGAATGCTGGTGCTTTGTCTGATGATTTTTAATCAAATCTTTAGTTGATTTACAGAAAACATACTGTATAATCATTAAATCATTTCAATATGAAAACCAAAATCATACTAACCGCACTATTATGTGCACTCAATATTAACGCCACAACTGCTGCAATCAAAGGTAATGTAGGTGCATCTTATGCTACTGACTATTACTTCAGAGGAGCAGAGCTTGGAGCAGAATCTATCCAAGCGAAAATCGGAGCAAACACTACTGTAAAGAAATTAGAAGTGTTCTTGGATTTGTTCACCAACCAGACAACCGGTACAAACACCGCAGACACCAATGTAGCTGTGCTAGGAGTAGGAACTACATTATCAGATAACTTGTTATCAGTATATGGAGGAGTCATCAATGTTGACGTTGATGCATCTGAATCACAACTAGATGTGTTCGTCTCATTAAATCTGAACACATTGTTATCTCCCAGTGTCACGGTGTATCGAAATTCTGATGAAGACTTGTACACTGTAGAAGGTAGTGTGTCTCATCTGATCAACACCAATCTGTGCGACTTAACCGTCTCACTTGATGCAGGAACCACCGACATCACTCCATCAACCAGCAGATCATATGTTGGAGCTGGGTTGAAAATCAGCAAGGAGATCGACAATATCACACCGTATGTAAGTGTGTCGTTGATTGATGCTGATGATATGTCCAGAGACACAATCACGCAAGCTGGTTTAACATTCAAATTCTAAATATGAAAGATACAATAGAAAACATCCGTAGTCTCACAGCCGGCATCGCCTCGTTGCTGCTATCCATTGTGGGACTCCTAATAATCACGCAAATTGTATTCGGCCCAAGCGCTGGATTCAATGTCATCGGCAATCTACAATCCATCCTGGATGGATTTGTAGGAGAAGGCGCAAGCCTAGCTGGTGTCATCACCCTGGTCGTTCTGTTCGCATTGTTTCAAAAGCAATCGAACGAGAAGTAACTGAATCCAAACAGTCACTTATGACAAACCCAAGACGTTCTGCGTCTTGGGTTTTTTTTGTCAATAGAATAAGTATAGTAAATGAGAGACGACGACCAAACATCAATTTACGAAGCTTACGACAGACATCTTACAAGATTACAAAAGATATCATACCTCCGCGAGGATTTTGGAGATGGAGGTAACCCTTTCACATCTCAGGGAGACGATGAATCTGATGAATCTGACACAGATGATAAAGACACCAACGATTCACCTTTTGACAAGAAGTCTGATAGTGATAGCGATAAAGACGATGGTGACAAGAAGTCTGATTCAGATAGCAAACCTTCTCCTAGCAAATCCAAACCAGACAAGAAGGATGGCAAGATGTCTGAAGAAGAGTTAGATGAAGAGTTGGAAATTTTAAGCACAAAGAAGGATAAGATCCAGAAGTTATTCGATAGTGAGTCTATTGACAAGGAAGTAGCTGCAGAAGCTCTAGACAAAATAAAAAATCTCACAAACAATCTAGTTGCACAATACATATAGTACTGTATAATTAAAATTTAAATCGGGCCTGTACTGGATTCGACGTTCATTGAAAATTAATTGCTGCAAGTGAGAGATGCACCAGGCTCTCCAACAAGGTGCAAAAGTCCTAAATGGCGAAGGTTATAATACCGTAGAGTCTCTTTTAGAGGCTGCACGTGAAGAGTATGATCAAATGATCTCCTCTGAAGCGTCAGTTCAAGAAGAACTCGCATTGACAGCATAAGCTGTCACGTGTCACCTCAGACGCTTGATATGAGGATGATGCGTCATTATCGAGCAAAAAACTAGAGAAGATTGCTGATAGAAAAACTAGACGAGTGAGTTCACTCAAAGATGATCAGTCAGGTTGTCAACCACCAGTAAAAATTGACCAAACTTGTGAATGAAGCTTTTGATGCAATATGTAACGGACCCGGGTTCGACTCCCGGCAGGTCCACCATTTTTTTTCCACTTAAAACATAAATAAATATATGAACACTAAAGACA
>ENA-UOXV01006563-UOXV01006563.1-marine-metagenome-genome-assembly--contig:-NODE-6563-length-12142-cov-6.254985_pt1 | contig 12142 bp, 9 predicted proteins | sample MGYA00238165_ERZ766961 | MGnify/ENA primary metagenome ERZ766961 (study PRJEB28924, sample SAMN03173240) | marine metagenome | biome: Marine; feature: Water; material: Subsurface seawater | place: North... | reverse complement strand
AGTTCTTGCGCTTGAACGACGGCTAGACACGGACTGCGAGGGTCCGTGGAAGCCGCAAGGTTCTGTTTGGTGAAGGTGCTGATTTTGGAGGGAAGCGCTTTCAAACAACTGCGAGCGGTTGGAGACTAAACGAACAGTCAACTTCAGTTCAAAGTGTTTCAGGACTGGGAACACAAGATCCTCTTGCGATTTCCCCTGACTGAAGGTCGGGTGCCAACCGGCTGGGGCCCCACCGCAAACGCGCATGTTCAGACCCTGAGCTGTCTCACGGTCAAGGGCCGTTCGCCGTGACGATTGACTCCAATGCATAGCTGGCAGAAGGCAGTCGCAGCGCCGAGCTCGCCGGCGGGGAGGGGCCATCTAGCCGAAACCGTCGAAGCTTCGCCAGTCCCCCGTAGCTCGGCTGTTCGCACCTATCACAGTGAGGAGCTTAGTGGCCAGCGGCTGCAGGATGCCAATAATATTGCCTCTACCAGCGCATCGGCAGCTGGGGGCACAGATGAGCACTATCAGGACAAAATCCACCGGGTGGCGCGCAATGCTATGATGGTTGGGGACTGGAAGGACCTCTTGGCGGGCGATGGACATTACATGAAGTCCACACCGTGGAGCGGCGAATGGATCCAGACGCGCGGAAATATTCGGGCGTGGCTTGAATTTCAGTGCATGATGGACAAGGACCTGTCCGAAGCCAAAAACGACCCGGATCTCCGCCGCAATACCTACTTCAACGAGGTGCGCCCACCCTCGCTGGCAGTGCTTGTGTCGAACGCTGTCGCATAACACGACACGCCGTCCGTGCCCAGGTTGCAGTGACGCAGGAGAAGAGTGTCACGACCTCGCGCGCGCTGCAGCCGGCGGCGGCCAAGGGGAGGATCCGCTGGGCGGACCAGGCTGCTGCGCCTGACCCTTCGCCGCGCCCGCCCTCGACGCCCCGCGCCGCGCCGCGCCCGCAAAACGACATTGCATCCACGCCGAACAGTGGGCTGGGCTCGCGTGGTACTGCCGCGGCGAACGCAGCGACTTGGGAAGCGAGGGAGGGCGGCGACCCCGACGGCCGCGCTCCGGCGCCCGAACTAGCCTTCGCCGCGCTGCCTCTCTCGTCCGGCACTCTAGGCTCCGAGCAAGACTGGCAGCAGTCGTCGGCTAGAGGCGTCGTGCGCGTGCCGCGGCCGCTCTTACCGCCGGTGTCGCCACTCGCCGGCTCTGACGGTGCAGACAGGCTGGGCGGGGCCCCGGCTGCTGCAGCTCCCGGCGCGGCGCAGATCGCGCAGATTATCTACGACCGCACGCGCACGAGCTTGCACTACCACAAGCTCGCGCGGCCACCAGGGCAGGGCACGTGGTGGGCGCTGGAGGCCGAGCGCCGCCCGTCAGAGACGACCTCTCGCCTCGACCTGAGCCCCCTGGAGCCTTTCCTCGCCCCGCCTCCGTCCCGGGACCCTTCCCGCGCGACGTCTTTGGCGTCGTCCAGGGCACCCTCCCAGGTGGAGCACTACCAGCGTGCTCCCTCGTTCCCGCACCAGCCGGCACCCTACCACTTGGCGCCGCCACCCCAGCAAATGCAGGCGAGCAGGGAACGCGGACTTGCGGGTGTTCTGCCGCGCCCAGCCCCGCACGCGGAGGCAGTAGAAAGGCAAGCTTCGGAGCTCGCACTTGGCACTGGAGCTGCCAGCGTCGCAGGTTCACAGGCAGTTAGCCAGGTGTCGCTACCCCTGGCTCCCCTGAAGCACCCCGTGCAGGATGCTGCCTGGGGCAGCCCGCGTTTCGTGCCCTGGCCTGCCTTCATTTCCCGTGGCCCAGTGCAGGAAGTGCGCGAGATTCGTCGCATCATTGTCCCACGGGTCGTGACTCGGGATTGACATTGCCAATCGGGGCAGGGCGCTAAAACGGAGAGTACCCGAGAAGGCACAACGGGGTCGGGAAAGATTGCAGGCTGGCTGTTTCCTGGCGCGAAGGCGAACCAGCGCGAAAGCAGAAAGAATGACACGGGGGGCGCGGCGCCAGAGGTCTCGCAGGTGGGCAGGCAGATCCCGCTACAGCCCCAGGCCCTCCCACCTTCGATCGCGGCGTCATCGTTTGTCCATGCCGGCGTCCATTTAGATGCTGGCCATGACGATGAATACGGTATGCACGTTTAGCCAGCGCGCAGTGCAGCAGCAACTAGGCTAGAGCATGGGTTTTTGGCTTGAAGGGGAAGCGGCAGGTGAAATCTGTGACCGTTCATTACATGTCACACCATCCCACATTTACATGCATATCTACAGCTGATGGACAGCAAACTCGCCCAGTCTTCACAGCGCAAAGGTCACCGGGCGGCGTCTAGCTGCCGTAAAGTGCCGCTCGGCCCAGGCTGGGAGCTCGCGGCGATGCGCAGGCTTCGGCGCCCCACGCACCATGCTTGATGGGTTGCGCCAGCTCGCCCCAGCGCCCTCCGCAGTCTCCGGAATATGCCAAGCGACTCTTCCCCTCCGATCGACGGTGATTGCGCGTTCTCCCTCTTCCGCGCCCAGAAGAAACTCACGAAGTGCACTACACATGTTCTCAGCAGGCGCATGCCGCTCCATGAACTCAAGCACCCGCCACCGCTGCAGCTTGGGGAGCGTTTCGAGAGGCGCAACCGTCACCACATGCGGGTCATGCGCCAGCCCCTGGTTGTCGTCGAAGAGAACCGCGTGCTGATCAGGGACTCCAAGCTGCCGCGCTGTTTTCACAACGTCCTTGTCTTCGGCAGTCACCACGACTGTCGGGGGACGAGAGAGCCCGAGCTCTTGTGTAACAGCGTCACGCGCCGCGATCAGACGCTCAAGCAGTTTAGTGACATCCTGAGCTTCATCGTCAAGGAGTGTCAGGCCCGAGTAGTGTGCCATCGCCTCCTCCGCGCTCGCGATGTAGCCGGGGAGCAGCAGCTGACCGTCCGGTGTATGCCACTCGGGATGGAACCGGAGGTCGAGTGTCTCGCGGCGAACGTTCGAGTGGTAGTGGATTGTCTGAGGACGCCGCGTATAAATAGCAATGGAGGTACGATAGGCGCTGTCCATAATATCTTGCACCGCAGGCTTGATGTATGGCGAGAGGAGTAGACGGTACAAATCGCACACCAAATCTGCCGAAGCATCAGCCCATTGCAGCGCCATCGGTAGATCGTTGCCATCATTTCCGTAGATGCAAGTCTTGTCAAGATCCAACATGACTGTGGCGTGCTCAATTTTGGCCGCCGGCGTCCATCGTAGCGCCGTACCGTCCTGCAACCCGTGCGGTACCGTGATGGATTCCCGCGAGAAGGACTTGCTCGGCCGCGCGCGGTTGTTGTTGAGGTTTGCACGAAGGTCACTCTGCGATCGTAGCGATACTGGGGGTGACGGCTGGAACATACAGCTCTCTGTGGCAGACGCAAGTCGCACAAAGGGCGACATGAAGCTGAAGATCGTAAAAATGAAGAAAACGCATCGTTTGTGCATTTTGAGCAGCTTCTGGCATTGCGGCGAACTTTCGACGATGATGCTGCTCCCGCAGTTGATCTCTACGTACTCGCACATGACCAGTCCAGGTCAAAGTTGGCCGTGAGGAGAAATTTCCAGCAACAGAAACGGTTTACGAGAACCGTGAGGGCGGCCGCCGTGGCCGGGCCCGACGGCTCAGTGCACTGCTGTGCCGCCGCGCAGACTAGGATACCAATCGGAGGGAGCGAGCTGCTGAGAAAATTCCGAAACGTTGTGTTTTGGGCCAGCGTCCTCCACAGTGAGGACGTGTGAAGGCTGAAATGCCGGTAATGATTGGACGCGACAGCTAATTTCGGGTGCTGTTACGACCCTGGTCCTGTTTCCGAACTCTCTTGCGCCCGTCACAAGTCGTCTCTAAGATTGTCTGTTCCCTCAATTTCGCGGTTCCCGGTGAGCGCGTTTGAGGCTGTTATCATTGAACGGGTATTCATTCGAGTATGCAGCTCTCAGATCCCTAGCGGTGTTCTTTCGGTCCGATTTGACGGCACGGTGCGGTGGGGCCTTTCATTCAACAGCCACCCCGCGCGCACATCACCCGGCTTTCAGCGCGGTCAAATCAGTCGAGCTCATCGAGATCTTGCGGCTTTCCCGGCGTGCATCTCTTGCGGCCTGGCGTGTACGCCTCAACTGCTGCCTGCGTCGCAGGAGATACTTTGTCGGCCAAGTCGCGAGAAATGCGTGCGCGAAGGTCGGAAAGGTCGAGGACGCACATGGCTTCGTCCCTCCTCCCATCGTCTGCACTGCTCCCATCGCTTTCCCCGCCGCTGCCCACCTCGTCGCCGAGCTCCGGTGGTCGGACGGCCAGCTGCACACGCCGAGTGCTCTGCTGCCCACCGAAGTCGATCCACTCGCCGGCCATCATCGCGTCCCATCCAGGCTGCTCCTCCACGAGGCGATCGGCCGCTCCGAGCGGCTCCGCATCGAATCCGCGCATGGGGGCGTATCCGCGCATCACGCGCTCCGAAAGCCAATCGTCGGTGCAGTCCTCGTCCGACTCGTCCGCACCCTCATTGTCCCCCGGCGCAGCCACCGCCCCCGATCCTGCACCGCTGCCACCCGCTACAGCCGATGCACATCCACTGTTCTCCTCCGCCTTACCATGTCGCTCCCCCATGTCACCGCATGACAGCACTGCGGTACACCCGCGAAGGCTAACGCGAGAGTCGGCGCCTGCAATGCTGGTGCCTTCCAAGCCGGCACACGGCGAAGAGATACGAAGTCCTGAGTCCGCGCCCCGTTGGCGGCCTTCAGCAATTTGTTGAACGGAGAAGTGCGCGATCATGTCCGCGACCGTCGCGCCCTGCGCCGCGTGTGAGGGCGTCCCACGGCATCTCGGCGGCGGCAGCGAGATGCGGGTGTTGCCGGCAGGGACGAGAATCGGGGGGGCGTCGACAAGCGGGCGCAGCTCGTACAGGTGGATGGTGTCCTCGACAAAGTTCGGGTCGAGATCGGCGGCACACGTAATCTCCTCCACGGCAAAGTACGCAGACGCTGTTTCGTTGAAGAATTCGTGGCGCAGTCGATGTCCAGCTGGAACTGAGTCGTCATCGTGCGCCAGGATCACACGTGTGTGCGGTGACGCGAGTGTCTGAAGCGAATGCAGCAGCGGCAAGAAAGAGTCCTTGTGGAACGTCAGGTCGGAGCCGAGAATGACTCCCCATTCGCCCTGAAGAGACGGCGAAATCGCAGTGCCCCATTGAAGAGCCACTGCTCGCACCGATACGTGCGGGTTGCGCGCGATGTTCGCCTCTAAAAATGGCAATACTGCCTCCTGATCGGTCGCGAACACCTCCGCCGCTCTGTGCGCAGCGGCCGTCATTGATACCAACCCTGCGGCAGAGTGCCCGGTGAGATGGGGCGAGACTGCTTCAATCAAATTTTCAGAGTGGGCGGGAAGCGTTTGGACCGTGGCTAGCGCCAAGTTCGAGAATGCGGTGCCCAAACACGGTGTAGGGAGCGCGGTTCAACAGATTGGCGAGGGCGAGACTGGATGGCCAAATAAAGTGGTCTCCCGCATCGGTTGCTTTATTCGGGTCCTCGTAGATGACCTGCGCGACGCAAGCTCTTGCTGTCTGAGAATACTGTTGGGGTGTTGAGCGGGTGGTCGGGCTGTCGAGAGCCTGCACTAGTTCTCAGGCTCCGGGGTTTGGGACCACCAGTGGGACGTTCTGTTTTGAGACTGGGAGCTCGCGGCGCCACATTCGGAGCTTTGAGTCAAACCAACCGAATTTACTGAGCGATGCAACTCCCGTTATGCGCTCCTGGGTTTCTGAACCCATCGGCTGCACGGGATCACCCGCCATAACTGGCGGTTATGTTGACAGGTACACTTACATCGATAGTTGTGCTTGTCAACTTGATCTTTAGTCAACCTGCAAAGAATCCCGAGCGAGCGCTCAGACTCGGCAATCGGGCGCGCAGCAAGCCCTGCCGTAGTCGCTTGCGGCAGAGCGTGTGGCTGGGTGGATTTTGCGGGGATCCGCAGCATCCCATCGAGCATCTTTCCCCTCCCGGGCGAGCTGTCCGGCGGGGGGAGCTGCCAGGGACTTTCTGGAGCCTGCGATCGGGACGGAGGCCTCTCGGCGGCGGGAAGGGGGGTAGTTGCTAGCCGTCGCAGCGGAGCCTTCATACGGCAACGTGGATACGATGGCAGACCAAGATATGATGGAAGATGACGAGATCGTCCAGGAGGATACCTGGGAGGTCATCCGGAAGTACTTCGACGAGAACGGTCTGGTTCAGCAGCAGCGCTCGAGTTACAACGAGTTCATCTTGCAGAACATCCAGGAGGTGTCTTCCCTGCCCGTCACTGGCATCAGTTTGCTCCTCTTCACCTATAGAATTACGCTGGGCAAAGCACATTGTTCTCGTGGGGATTTGACACGAAGTGAAGGCTCAGGCCTCAGAGAACTTGGTGCCCACGTGGAAGGAACCTTGTGTGTGCTAGCTGCGCCTGCGCTCGCATGCGGCTGCTGCCGGAAGAACGCACGTCGCCATCTGTTTTTATACTGCGAGAGTGTGTCTGGCATGGCGTTACCCATGTTTCATGGCGCTGCTAATAGCTTGCCGCTACAGATAATCGACGACTACAAGGGGCAAATTGAGGTTAAGGAGCAGAGGCAGTACATGACAAGCAGGGACGAGGGACCGCTAAAGAAGGTGCAGGTGGAATTCGGTAAAGTTCGTATTGCGCAGCCATCAGTTACTGAGGTCAAAGACAACCACAAGGTATTTGAACCCTCCCTGATCGCATTGCAAGGTACTGCAGAGTGTCGCCTTATGGGCAGTGTTTTGCGAAAAGTTCTGGCACAGCACTGAGCGCGCTGGCTCCGCAGAGTCGTCTGGTGCCGCACATGGCACGCCTGCGCAAGCTCACGTATTCCTGTCAGCTGTTCGTAAACATCACGAAGCGCGATTTCAAAGTGACGAGGGACGGCGCGGAGACGTTGGTGGATACGCAGGAGTACGAGCGCGTGCCGCTGGGGAAGGTTCCCGTGATGTTGCGCTCTGAAGTGTGCCGTCTGTTCAACAAGGATAACAATTCCATCATGGGGCTGAACGAGTGTCCGCAGGACCAGGGCGGGTATTTCATCATTAACGGTTCGGAAAAAGTTATCCTGGCGCAGGAGCGGCGAGCCAACAATCTCGTTTTTGTCTTCAAGAAGACAATCGGGAAGTTCGCATACATGGCCGAGGTTGGTTCCCAGGTGGAAAGGGGGAACAAACCGCCCTCGACGCTGTACATGAAGCTGTGGAATCGCGAGAACAACAAGAAATTCGGTTCATCAGTGGTTGTCACGTTGCCGTACGTGCGTAAGGAGATTCCAATCGTCATTGTATTCCGCGCGCTGGGAATTGAGTCGGATCGCGAGATCCTTGAGCACATTGTTTACAATCTCAAGGACATTCAGATGATGGAGGCGCTGCGCCCGTCGCTCAACGAGGCGGCCGAAGGAAAGGACCTCACGAGCCGGGAAGATGCTCTCTACTTTATTGGCAAACGCGCGATCGACAAAATTACATCGCGCGATCAGTGCATCAAGCACGCGGAGGAGATCCTGGTGCGCGAGCTGCTCCCGCACATTGGAATCACCGAAGAATCGTGCACAAAGAAGCAGTTCTTCTTGGGATACATCTGCCATCGTCTACTTGCGTGCTCGCTCGGGCGCCGCGGCCAGGATGATCGTGACCACTACGGCAACAAGCGTGTTGACATGGCAGGACCGCTTCTTGCAGGACTGTTCAAGGGCACATTCAAGAGACTCGTTAAAGATTTTAAGAAGTCGCTGCAAGAGGCTGTCGACAAAGGCAAGGAGCCGTCAGTCACCTCCTCCCTCAAGGAGGACGTCATTACCCGCGGCATCAAGTACTGCATGGCAACGGGAAACTGGGGAGTCGGTAAGTCTGCAGTCGCAGGACAAGCAACCAAGACCGGTGTTTCGCAGGTGCTTTCACGTCTGACCTTCGCGGCGGCACTTTCTCACCTGCGGCGCGCCAACACGCCCATCGGCAAGGAGGGCAAGATCGCACAGCCGCGGCAGCTGCACAACACTCAGTGGGGCGTCGTGTGCCCTGCGGAAACTCCGGAGGGGCAGGCATGCGGACTGGTCAAAAACCTTTCGCTGATGACGTATGTGTCCGTCGGTGGCAACTCGCATGTCATCCTCGAGCTGCTCGAGGCATCCGGGATGGAGAGCCTCGAGGAGCTCTCGGGACCCTCGCTGTGCATGGAGGCGAAGTGGTCCAAGGTGTTTGTCAACGGTACGTGGGTTGGCATGTCAGACGACCCGGAAGGCCTGACGCGTATGCTCCGGGATCAGCGCCGCGAATGTTTGATTGGCGGTATGATTCACGAGGTCGGGATCTGCCGTGACATCTCCGAGCGTGAGCTCTTCATTTCGACAGATTATGGCAGGCTGATGCGCCCGCTCCTCATCGTTGGCAAAGACAACCACCTCAACTTGAAGCGGTTGCACATCATCGAAAACGAGATGACGACGTGGAGCGAGCTGCTGCGCAAGAAGTTCATTGAGTACATTGATGTGATGGAGGAAGAGACCTGCTACATTTCAATGCTTGTGAAGGATGTTGGACGCAACGACCTCGACCGCTTTACGCACTGCGAGGTACATCCTGCGATGGTGCTTGGCGTCTGCGCGTCCATTATCCCATTCCCCGACCACAATCAGTCGCCCCGCAACACGTACCAGTCGGCCATGGGCAAGCAGGCGATGGGCATCTACGCGACCAACTACCAGGTGCGCATCGATACTTTGGCACACGTGCTATACTACCCGCAGAAACCGCTGGTCAAGACCAACTCCATGGACTTCTTGCGCTTCCGTGAGCTGCCGGCAGGGCAGAACCTGATCGTCGCGATCGCTGTCTACTCGGGGTACAACCAGGAAGATTCCCTCATCATGAACCAGTCATGCATCGATCGCGGCATGTTCCGCTCCATGTTTTACCGCTCTTACGTGGACGAGACCAAAAGCGAGGGCGATCTTTGCTACGAAGCGTTTGAAAAGCCCAGGAAGGAGGAGCTTGAGTACACGCGCTCCAACTACGACAAGCTCGATTCGGACGGCCTGGTGTTCCCTGGGCAAGAGGTGGCGGACCAGGACGTTATCATCGGCAAGACCTTGCTGGTCACGCAGATGAGCGAGAAAGACTCTGCGCCTAGGGCTGCCAAGCGCTGTGCATCGACAAAACTGCGTCACAACGAGCACGGTGTGATCGATCAGGTGATGATGACCAAAAACAACGACACGGATCAGCCCTTCGTGCAGATCAAGGTGCGCGCCGTTCGAATCCCGCAGATCGGCGACAAATTCGCGTCGCGCCACGGGCAGAAGGGCACCGTAGGCATCACGTACCGGCAAGACGACATGCCTTTCACGTGTGAAGGCATCTCGCCGGATCTCATCGTGAACCCACACGCTATCCCGTCGCGCATGACCATTGGTCACTTGATCGAGACGCTTCTCGGCAAAGTTGGCTGCCTCACCGGGCGCGAAGGTGACGCCACACCCTTCAACGGCGTGAACGTCAAGGACGTGTCGGACATGCTGCACGTGCGCGGCTACCAGCGGCACGGCAACGAGCGGCTCTACAACGGGCACACGGGGCGCCCGCTCTCGGCGATGATTTTCTTCGGCCCGACCTACTACCAGCGCCTCAAGCACATGGTGGACGACAAGATCCACTCCCGCGCGCGCGGACCGACACAGATGCTGAATCGGCAGCCGATGGAAGGCCGCGCACGTGACGGTGGACTTCGCTTCGGTGAGATGGAGCGTGATTGCATGATTGCGCACGGTAGCGCCAACGTGCTCCGCGAGAAGCTCTTTATGCAGTCGGACGGCTACATGACGCACGTCTGCCAGGACTGTGGGCTCATCGCGATCGCGGACCTGTCCGCCAACAAATTTACTTGTCCAAACAAGACGACGTGCAAGAACTCAACGATCCAGATGATCGAGATCCCCTACGCAGCCAAGCTGCTCTTCCAGGAGCTGATGGCCATGCAAATTGCGCCCCGTTTAATGTCAAGCCTTCCGGGGTCGTGGAAACTCTACGACAATTAGGTGGCGATGCGCGTAGCCTGTGCCGTGTAAGACGAGTGCGGCTGTCGCGCCGTATTTTGTCTCCATGCAATGGCCGATCGTGGGCTGGTGGCCGTTGGCTGTGGGTTGGGCAGCTGCTTGTCAGTCTGCATTACATCTGGAACTTTCAGGAACTGGCCCCAAGCTTTGCTGTCTTGGCGGTTTTCCGTGCCCACTGCGCCTAGGCTAGCGTCTCTCAGGATGCGCCACTCGGGGAACGGTCTCCTCCCCCTCAAGGCAGGGGGGAGGCCAGAGAATGTAAAGTGGTTGAGAGACTGCCGCTGCGGCCGCGCTCGAGGCACCACTCCAGAAAGGCCTCCGAGTCCAGCGGCATCAGCGCCCCGTTCCCCCGCACGCGCGCGTACATTTCGCCGCGGGGCATACGGAGAATGGTGTGGCGGTCGCCTGGCGGGGCTACGAACCACTGCCCCGCCCGCACCTCCCGCTCGAGCTGCAGCGGCATCCACGCCGCGTAGCCGTGCAGCAGCAGCCCCGTCTCGCCCCGCGCCCGCTCATCCCCTGGCGGATTCGGGGCCCCAGGCGTGTTGGGCCACGCGTCCTGGGCCGGTAACTCGACGGGCCCGCCTCGCCGGGTCTCGGCCTGGGTTTCGGCTGCTGAAGCCTCAGCTGTCGGGGGAAACGCTGCCGCCAGCGCGGCCATAGTGTGCTGCGACTGCACCACACGGGTCGCTTGCGCCACCACTTCATGATCTCGCATGCGCTCATCTGCCGCGGGTGCTGCTCCTTGTGCTACTCGTGCGGCCTGTGCTGCTTGTGCGGCTTCCGTTCCTCCGCCAACGTTGTCAGTGCGCGGCTCTCGCATCTCACTGTGTGATGAAGAGAAGACACTCCCATCGTGCTCAAAGGGCTCCAAGGCTTCGTCCCCTCCGAGTTGCATCTCTGACCCGTCGAGCGAGCTGCGGTCGCTCACCATGCCGCCTTGCGACCCGACCATCGCCCCGCTGCTCTCCTCACCGTCGTAGACCTCAATGCTGGACCCCAGGCTGGCACTGCTTGCACCTGGTTCGTCGTCCTCGCCGCTGTCCCCGCGCGTCGGCGCAACCGGTGGGAAGAGAAAGACGCCCGGGACGAGCTCGAGATGGCCCACGTGGCTCCCTCTTGAGCCCCCAAAAGGCTCCGACGCGCCTTCGGGATGGGACCCCGCCAGCACGCGCGTCCTCCCGCGCCCTCGCCCAAGCTCCACCGGTCCGCCGTACATGAGGCGCAGCGCCCGGTGCCCCGCAGGCATGCGGGCGGCTGCTGCAGCCACGGCGGCTGCGGCTTGTGCGGTGCCGTTGGGGTAGAGCAGGGGGGCGAGGGCACCGATCTCCTGATTGACGATGAAGCCGACGGAGCCCGTGGGGCCGTGCTCGGTCAGGAGCACCACGCTCCCGCCAAACGAAAAGTCCGGCTCTTCTCGCGTAGATACTAGCAGCGAGCCCCGCTCTAGGCGTGGGCAGCGCAGGCGATCAATCAACTCGCGCACCGCCTCAAGGCGCTGCTCCGTGCTGGTCATGGCCAGTAGGTGGCGGTGCACGGCCATCGATGTGTTGGTGACGGTTGAAATCGCATAGGCAACAAAGAGTGAGAAGTCCTCAGGCTGGGACGGCAACTCGTCGTCGAGGACGATGTTAGCCAGCACCATCGGCAGCACCCGCCGTACGGCAACCATCGATTGCTCCAGCTGCCCATCCGCCACGCCCGCGCGTCAGCGCTCATCAAAGTGATGCGTTCGCCGTGGTTCGGCCTCGCGAAACCAAAAGGGGGGCGGTTGGGGCGGGAGCAACGGCGGAGTAGTTGGTTATGTGAGGGCTGTCGAACATGCGCCGGCCCCGCGCCCGGATCATTCCCTTGGGAAGAGCGTCGCTGCCTGACGCACGCAGCTCGCGGGAAACCTGCGTGAGCGCCACGCGCGCCTGCGCGTGCAGCGAGATGAGGAGCTGGTCGCCTACGCCGGGCGGCAGCAGGGAGTCGACAGCCGAGGAGTTGAGAAGCTGCAGCTCACATATATCAGTATAGTCACCGTCAGCCTTG
>ENA-UOXV01006561-UOXV01006561.1-marine-metagenome-genome-assembly--contig:-NODE-6561-length-12144-cov-7.418149_pt1 | contig 12144 bp, 26 predicted proteins | sample MGYA00238165_ERZ766961 | MGnify/ENA primary metagenome ERZ766961 (study PRJEB28924, sample SAMN03173240) | marine metagenome | biome: Marine; feature: Water; material: Subsurface seawater | place: North... | reverse complement strand
GGCGAGCAAGCTCAACTACACCGGGGAATATCGTGTCCTGCTGTAGCTGCATTCGGAAGTATGCCAGGGTGCATTCGTCCATTCTGATTGTAGGGAAAGTCGTAGACTTGTTGGCTCCGTCCGGCTGAAGAACTTTGTCCTTGCGACGGGTCGTGCGCCAAGCATCCACCTGCTGTGGCACGGCACGAGGCCGTTCCAGCCTGATCCCATCCAGGGTCACGCCCCGCTGGAGAGCCACCCTCCGCGCGGGGGCCCGCTGGAGAGCTACTCTCCGCGCAGGGAAGTCACTGGAAGGTTCTAACCCTGCTGCGAGAGAGCCACTCCGCGCGGTGGAATCCACGCATCTACGCTCCCAAAGGACCCCCGAAGGCCATCTCGCCCGGGAGACCCCTCCAAGCTCACCCACGGCCGGGAACCCCTTTTAGCTTTACAATTTTTTCGGATCTTGCGGGAACCAGGTCTGCAATGAGCCGCCTGCTTCTGGGATGTGTTCTGCCGGTAGCCGCAGTGGGCTTTGCGGTAGGCAGACCGTGGCAGTTATCAACTGCCAATCGATCCATGGAGAATGCAGAGGGGGATTTTCCTGCAAAACGGCAGGGAACTGGTGTCCTCCGCAACTTCGACACCACCCAGCGCCGTGCCACGATCGAGGGCGCGCCCACAATGGGATCGCCGGAGTGTCCCTGCCTACCGGTCAATTCGCCAAAGTTGGCGAGTGCTCGCCCGCTTTTGCAAAGTCTTGGACTCCCTGCAGGGTACGGCGAAGGTGGCTGCAAGCAGCATTCCAGGGATGTCGATAAGGTCGGGTGCGCGGGCAACACAGCTTCCTTTTGCACGCACACGTGGTGCTATGTTGATCCTGAGCTTTGTGCTCTGGACTTGACCAAGTGTGAAGCAGCAGGGGGCAAACCAGGCTCCTCGGTCTCGCCATACTGCAGAACACGCGGTTCAAAACTCTCGCCCCATGTGGTCGCCGCTGGCAATACATCGGCAGAAATTCCACTTTACTTCAGCTATGAGACGTGCGGAAATCTTGACGAGTGTGGCCCACGCTCCTTATCCGAGAATGATAACCCTCTTGGATTGTGACCACGGAGAGATCAAAGCCTTAGTCTGCGCCACCCGACAGGTACAGCCCGTCGCGCCTATCGAGCAGCATAGCAGGCCACGTCCTGCGAGTCGCCATCACAGACGGGATGGCGTACGCGCAGAAAACGGGGAGGGTATCTCCCCTCCGATACATTGGGAATCCCACTATCCTAGGTTCCTGCTGCTGCTCTGCCGTAATTCTTCCTGGCGCTGATGCTGCTTGACTGCACCTTTGGCTCCGTGCTGGGGTGCTTAATCGCCGCGGCCTGGAGCAGGTAGACTCGCTGCGGCCGTGGTGGGCTGGTTGGGAGGGAATTTTGCCAGCTGCTGTCGACGATATGGCCCAATCCTTCTCACCGCCACTCAATCTATCCCTGATGGATGGTTGGGCAACAATCGCCTCCCGCGCGGTCTTTCCGGGTCACACCCGCCTCCTCGGCAAGAGTCGTAAGAGAGCTGGGAGCAGCACCCATAACTTATTATGGACGCTGCTGGATACTCTTCTAATCCAGTCTCAGCAAAATATTGATCTGCAGAGAGGACGAGCTGATGACGTTAATCACCCAACGCCGTTGCAGAGTCCAGTTTCACTGCGTGTGTCCACGATGTCGCCGTCGGCAATTACGATCTCTGCATCGGCGACTTTTGGGTGCGTCCGAATGTGGTCTACTCATTGCGATTGTGCCGGTCTCTTTTCGGTCTTTGTGGACCCACAATCAATTGATATGCCACTCATATTTGGAAGTCACATTGGCTGCATGACATGCTGCAGGTCACTCCCGAGCGAATGTCGATGGTGCAATTCGTACAGTCATTTGGACAGGATTACTTCTATCTGGTTGCCCACCCCGAGAAACAAAACACCCCACCTTGGGCTTCGATGCAAGAAGCTGAGAATGTGACACAGACAGGCTCCTATTTTCAAATTTTGAAGCTGCAACAAATTCTGAAAGCTGCCTGATTACCAGGTCACGCCATCGGTTGAGAAGGCGACCCTGGGAGAGACGCTTGGAAAACCATTTTTACCATTTTCAAATGAACTTTGGGCCATCGTGATCAGTTTCCTGATCTTCTCAGCACTAGTAATGGCGGCCACTGACAAGAACAACATCGAGGATTACGACAATCGCTCGACCATAGCCATTTTTTTCAAGGCATTATACTTCGTGCTACTCGGCTACGTCTCAGGAGGGGCTGTAAATGGCCCAGCGTCCGTCCCAGGACGCACCGCAGCCATTGGCTTCGGTTTCTTCGTTCTCATCACACTCGCGTCCTATACTGCGAACCTCGCAACCATACTTGTCTCAAAATCGACAGGAAACGGTATCCAGTCTATTGAGCAGGTGAATCGCTCTCTAGGCGCCCCTTGACTGTATTCATTCTCTATGCGGCTTCAGCACAGCTAATTGCAATACCTCCCTGGACGTGTTTCTGGTCCTTAGTAGACGTCGTGTTCACCGGTGCGGTGTCCTGCCAAGCGCAGGCAATCGCGGAGCAGGTGACGATATGCGTGTCGGATGCTGTCAAGTCGCTTTTTCTTTCGCAATACCCGAGTATGCTTTATATTCTGGCCGACTATTCGCACACAGGCCGAATGATTGCTACCGGGAAGTGTGGCGCGGCGATTGTGCAAGAATCTGCGTACGGCGAGATGCAAAGGGGGGCGTATCACATGGCGGACTGCCGTGCGATGGACGCGGGACTGCTCACTGCGGAGGAGGCACAGTGCTATCGAGACTCGAATGGCGGCATAGTACCATCACGTGACTGCTGGATTCAGAAGGTCCGATTTCCCTGGACTTGCAATGTAGGGAGCTCGACCAACTGAACGTGACGATTGCCAGGTTGGCGGGGTACTTGCCTCCGTGCCGATCGCGATGCCCGCCAGAAACGATCTCATTCACCCTTTGTCGCACAGAATGCGCAATCTCATATCGGCGGTGCCTTCTCTCACCGCGGGACCCCTGCCGTTGCAACCGGGGAAAGAGCTGAATACCGGCTAGTTTTGAACTCCCTGTTGTTTTCTGATACCCCGAGTCCTTCAAGCAGGGCCGTATGAATGAGTACTACGCGACCTACGAGCGCTTGCTCTCACCGTCTCAGTGCAGTGAATCAGCCTCTTACCAAAAATATCAGAATCAGTCTCGCCGCACCCTGCACAGCAGTGGATGGGTTGGGTCACGACGTGCTGCTGCGGGCGGGGTAGCGGGAGGAGTTGGAACGGCGGCGGCCTCCGCAGCGGGAGGGCTGGCGGGGACGGACGTCCTTGAGGAGATGCGCCTTCCGTACGACTCTATGGCTGGAACGATGTGTACGAGTCCCTTTCTTCCGTATTGAAAATCTGATGATTTCTGGATAGTTCCCGCAACCAAGGGATCACACTTGTCATTCCTTGCGAGCAGTCATTTCGGTGTTGTTGATGATGGCGGCTCTAATCCTGGCGGCCATCGAACGCTTTTCGGGGAAGACAATTCAGGTTACGAATCTGCCCAGAAATTGGCGATTTGTCCTCCTTGTATTCAGCTGCCGAGGACCGTGAACCCTTTGCCGAACTCATCTCGTGCTATATCATGTTATTCAATGCAGGGCGCTGAGCAAGTCACGAACACAGGAACTGCTCCGACTCCAGAATCCAGATGGTGACAACGACATAGTGCAGGGCGACATTGGAATAAGCAACGAGCACCATGGGCGCAAGCACGTCGCCCCCTCGTGAGTCTAGTCCTCGAAACTCACAGCCTCCACCCGCTTGTCGTCTAGGACGTACCAATCGCATCCCTTGAGCATCGTCATTGGAGCTCAGTCCTGAATTGTGTTGCTGGCTCACTGTCCATTTCGTTGCAGGCTACACATTGCGAGGGTGTCAAGCAATGATCTCGCGCACGAGTCAAGGGACAGGGGGCAGGGAGCAAAGCTCGATGAAATGTATGCCATGCTTTGCCGTATTCTCGAGGCCCAGCTTGCCGCGGCAGACCGCCCACCGGTGATTTGCCCAAACCCTGGTTTTGACGGAATAATTTGTATGTCCTAAGAACTCTGCGTGGGTACAGGCCATGGAAGTTGTATCCGCCCTTGCCGCGCTTCGGCGGCCTGCGGCGGCCTCGCTTGAGGCCTCGATCGTTACCTCACATTCCAAGCCAGTATGATGCGGCAACGCGCCAGGTCTCAAGGTCAGATCTATGGATGCTAGGTTACGACGATAGATCTAGATCAGGTGAAGAGGCGCGCCTGTGAGGCAAGAGCCGATGCGATGGTGGGGGTGGCGATGGCGATGTTGGTATCGAATCCTTCCAGTCGAATGCACGTGTCCACGTGCACTTCACTGAGTGCTGAGTATCTATCTGCGATAGAGCCAATGTGCCCTCAGGCTGCCTCTCACACAGTGAGCTTCTGAATATAATCCTGTACACGCCGTGCCCACACGACCGCATCTTCTTCCTTCCATTCCTTCCTATCCCAAACAGTGACTAGCAATAGCATTCGTTTCTGCAAGCCAAGCTGTCCCACCCCAACCCTGCTTTAGTCATCGCTCTGTGCCCACATTGCCCAGGGCAGCGAGCAGCGCCTTTCCCAACCCTTCCTGAGTTTCCCACGTCTCAAGTAGTACCTCACCGCAAAGCGATCCATTTTCTCGCATCTGCATACAGCAAAAAACATTTAGCGCCAGTCAAACTTGTTCTACCTTGGCCGGGGAACTGGCACATGCGTGCTGTTTCGTCAGTCGCAGGCCCTACCTTCAAAAGTCCTTGGTGCAGGCTCCAACCATCCCGCGCCAGTACCAGTCCACCAGAAGGTACTTTCATAGCGCCTTCCAAATCACCTCCACCGTCCCCGCAGTACACCACCTGCTCCGTTCCTGCACTTCAACGACAGCTGGAAGCAACAACTGATAATGGCAATAGCCAATCGCAAGTTTCCTAAGCTTCCCCTTGCCGTCACCGTCCAACCTCCGTACGGGTTGGAGCGGTCATGGCACGGCGGGCTGCACCTTGGCCCAGCTTTTGCCAGCCAGCCACTGCTGCATCACTCGCCCCTGTTTCGAAGAAGGGGAAAGAATGTGAGGTGTAGACCATGCTGCTGCTGCATGGCAGCAGTCAGATCTCGTTAAAAATACTTTCTGGATGAGCTCCAGGCTCTGGACCTTGCAGAGATTTGGGGGTGATGTCGATGTGGCAGGATGAGGGTCAGTGTGGTACGGTGCCACCCTCAAGCGACCTCCATCCTCCCAGGCTGGATTCGTCACCACCTGACGAACATGTTCGTCGATGCTGTTTGCCTTGAGAATTGTGTTTATGAACCAGGAGTTGGCATCTGACAAGATGCGGACCTGTCGCAGCGGATTGGCTGAACTGTCTCTGCACGTTGTTTCAACGATGCACACAACGCTGCAAAACGCACACAGCAAAGTTTCGTGCATTTTTGAAAGCGCGCTAGGGGTCAGTCACACCTCTCCACCTGATACGCGAGAGTAGCTTCTGATAGCGTCCGCAAGGCTGGAGTCAATCTGAATCTTGGCCATGAACTCCCTTAGGATCTCGATACTTACCCCCTCTGCATGAAGCTGTCCAAGCTCATAGTCCACTGCGCTCGTCCAAGCGTTCGCCTCTGCTGCCAATCTGCAACGCAGTGTAGAGGTTAGTCAGAGAGCAGAAGTCTTTCCTGGGGTTGAGGATAGATGCACTACCGAAGACGGTTCTTGGCTGCCCTACGATCCTCCGTGGAGAGCAGATCGAGGAAGATGGTGTCTGCATTTGTTTCGATCACCGTCCAGTCGAAGTCGAGCACCAGCAGTGTCCCCAGCGTTGCGGCGGGTACCATTTTCAACTGGGAGTCTGGTGGTGATGTTCAAAACTGTGAAAATCCGCACTCGAAAAGAGGCCGGAATGTTATGATTTTCCTCTCGGCCGGATCGGGCAGACAGGACAGGCTTCACGGGTCATAACTAGGCGGCGCCTATCATGTTGCCCCTCTCGCTGCACCACCACCATACCTTGGCATTCACAGCGCAGCCCTGCATTTCGAATTTGGCAATCGCCGGCTCAGCGGCATTCACTTCACGCAAAACGCGATACGCTCCTCCGACGCTGCTGCAACCAGCCTCGCAGAAATCGAGGCGGATGCGTTTCCTTGGCCCCATGATGCAGGGCGTGATTACAACATTTGCAGAAAAGGTTCCGAATCCACCACCGTTGCTGCCGTCAGCTAATTCTGATATCAGACGTTATGTCCACGTCTGTTTTCACCTGGTTGTCGACCTGACGGGAGGCTGTGCTGACAAAGGTATCGATTGGCGCGGGATCACTGTGCATCTCGCTCATCCTTCTGAATCGTTTTGCAACGGAGTCCCTCAGCACGGCACAGTACGTTCCATTTCTTTGCAGTGGTCCTTGCTTGATGATTCTTCTTAGCGATCCTCGGTTGACGATTCCAACGATTGGTTCGAGTGAAATCTGAGGTGGAAGCAATGATCAAACTACTGTTATGCAGAGCACGATCAGACTTGCTTGCGCTGTTCGTTGCGTCAGCGCTACTTCTGGAAGCATTTTCGAGCATCGACGTGACGGTGCGTGAGAAGGAGGAGGTCAGACTTGCTGGAGTTGACTTCCAAGAGGTGACGTGACTTCTTATCCCACCAATGATTGCGTTGGCGTTTTCATGAATCCTCATGCTTTCTTCAGTGAGCGAAACAATTCGCAAGACGCAGACAGTGACAGTGACGATCATGTGCAGTCACCAAGTGTGGATGTGCTCTGGGCACTTGATGCAGTTCTCGCTGCAGTACCGAACGTGAAGTCTGCTGCTGTGGTTCCATGCCCCATCCTACCAAGCGCAGATTCCTTGTTCGAACGACACAGGAACCATCTGAAATTTACCGAGAAAATCGTTGTGATACGGACTTGCCCAAGCTGGCATGGCTGATGCTGAAGCGTGGCCTGCAGTACGGAGGGAGAGGCGAGACGCTCGCGCGGGTGGGGACGATGGGTCGGGCACAACAGATTGAGGTGGGCTCTTGCCAAACTGTGATGGTTGTGGTATCTGCGGTTTGAGCTTTTCTATTCGGGAATGCAGGCGGGACCAATCCTCGATAAGGCGATTGCAGAGGGTCAGCAGGCATACCTTGCCGATCTCCAGATTCTCCCTGGCAAGAGCGAATTCACATACCTTCCCGTCAACACCCAGGCACCAACCCTTCTTATATGCTGCCCACCCCGGCCGCTGGCAGCGGGACCAACCCTTCCTCTGGCAGGCTGTTTTGGTTCAACCTCTGGGAGGGGGCCGGGCACTGGTGCTCGGTGGTAACAAGGTATGCTACCGACAAACACGCGTAGCTTCCAACCGTCAGGGCCCTCAGCACATGAAGAAGTTGTGCTGATGTGGCCCCGCTTGGCAGGTGCGGCCATTTACAGCGCGAGACCTTTCAATGGTGTCAGCTCTCTCCTCCTTCCTCTCTGAGACATTACCATGACGCACTCGTGTGGCCCGGAGCGGCCTCCCGCAAGCCCCGCTCTATTGATGCCGAGCGAGCCATACTTCCAAAGTTCATCCGCGTAAGTGAATTGGCTGCAATTGCCTGTAGAGCTGTTTTCACCTCTTGGCTCTGCAAACGTTTCGAGCGACCTGCAGCATTGCCAGCCGCATTGCCCTAGCCTCCGCTGCCATTTCCTCCTCGCTCCTGCAACCCCCCTCTTCGCAGTTTGAGGCAGAGCGAATGTATCCCGCTGGACAGCAGCCACGATACAGCACGCGGCGCATCTGGGGCACCTGTTGACTCGCTCAGCGTCATCCGGGATCTTGAGCCGCCCCGTTGACTGCCCACAGCTCATGCCCCCGCTGTTTCCTGCGCTCCTGGCACTACTTCCATAATCAAAGTCTTCCAGGCGCTCGTACACTTCGTCGTTTCGCGGGAAATCCTCAGCGCAGCGCGGGATGAGGTGGACATGCACGTGTGGAACACTCTGTCCCGCGGCTTCACCATCCTGCTTCACGGATCGGTCAGAATCCGAATCGCTCCTGCACTCTTTGGTATACCATCGCTGCACGCTTTTTGGTGTTTAGTCTGACCTGGACAGCAATATTGAACCCACTCGCGTTCGGGTGGAGCGTTTCCAGCGCTGCTTGGACAAGTCTTGCAACCCTCCATACATCACAAAGCTCTGTGTCGGACAAGAGTGCCATTCGTGCCTCCGGTCGCCGTGAAATAACGAGCACATGCCTGCACAAGCACGCACAGTCAGCAGCGGGGTACGACCAGCTTGCCCTTGACGATCCTTAACGCTACCCCAAGCAGGAGTACGCACCCTGGCACGATCGGGCGGATATTCACAAATGCAAGACACAGTCGTCCTACGAAGAAGGCTTGACTGGATCTGCAGGAGAATCTTCCGAACGTGAACGTATCTCCGATGCAGCTTGTAGCACATACACCGTCCTCCAACTGCTCTGCCAGATAGGGCCCCTGTAGTTCAGCGCTACACTGTTCAGCATACCATAGCTGGCACTCTTTCTTCCGTGCTCCAGCCGCTACAGCTTCCCACTGTTCCAGAATCTCAGCTGTCACCCATTCATCATGATTTGCAACCGCGCTTACGCCACAGTTGCTGCGAATCTCCTCGAGAAACGCACGGAATGGGGAATGGCGCTTCAGCCCTGGATCCTCGTCGCATTTTGGTCCCGATTCCATGGCGGCTCGTAGCTCCTACACTGCTCCCTGGCTTCCTAGGAAATCATATACTGTATGCACTCTATACTGTGTAACATTTCCGTACTTGATGTACAGAGAAAAACTCAGCACGTTGTCTGGAGAACCAGCCGTGCTCCCCAAGGTGAGTTCCCTAAGCTTCTCTGCCGCATCAGATTTTTGTCCTCTAGTCGCTCGAGGCACATTCCCCGAAGCCAACATCCAGACGCATCCCCTTCGTCTTTCCCGCACGGAAATTTGTCCCAAAAAACTCAACTTTGGCCACGTGTACCGCTGTGCACAGCTCGATGAGGTTCGAGAGTAGTTTGAATCTTAGCTCTGATTTGGACCGATTCCCATCAACTTTGCGAATCAGTTAGGTTGTTGGAAAGCCAAACTGCAGGACCTATGGGTTGACATAGGTCGTTTCGCCACCATTCACGAGTCGTGTTTGGCTCTGTGGAGCAGATGCTGATGAGGACGTGACGAGATTGCTAGATTCGGCAGTGGAGCTAAGGATGTCAAAGGAGGCGATGGGACTCCTAGATGGCGGCTTTGCACAAAGAAGCCAATACCATTCGATAGAACAAGATGAAGATGGTGCCCGCCCTCTCGATACGCCGCTGCTCGGCGCGTCTGCGGTCGTTGCACTCTACTTGTCTAGATGCGAGCAGCTAGTGCAGCACTTTTATTTGTCCGCTGCTTCACAATTATTCTGAGCGGTACTAATTTCAATCTCCTTGAAACTGCACCCCAGGGGCGAAGCAGTCGCGCAGGCGCTGGGGAGATGGTGAGGAGGACCAAGAGCTGCAAGACGTCCCGGATTCTGTGCTTGCAGGTCAGCTGGGCGGGAAGACGCTGGGGTTGTGGTCGTCCATCGTCATAGTGACAAACAATGTTGCTGGACCGGGCATGCTTGTGCTTCCCCGTGTGTTCCAGGTCATCAGAAACTCTTCAAGAGTTGTCACAAGTTCACGTGTGCATTGCTCAAACCCTCAACATCGCTGACAACCTTTCCTCGACACCTAAATAGGAGGCTGGTTGGGTATTGCCAACCCTTGTGCTGCTATTCATTTGCATAGGATCTTCGCTCGTCACCCTCTTTCTCGTCGACGCTATGGCCCGAATCCCAGGTCCCCGCTCCACCTGCAAGCCCATGTCCCTATGCCTCTGGCTGAGCCGTGTGCCAGCTTCCGAGAAGTAAAGACGATTATTTATCTAGCGCGCCGCTGAATATGTGCCTGCGGCGCAGGCAATTCTAATTTTGAGCGCCGGATTGAGTTTGTAAATGTATTCGAGCACTACTGGGGCAAGAAAGGGATGGCAATTGCGCAGACGCTCTTTCTGGTGAACATGATGGCGCAGATCGTCTCCTCGATTGTCTCCAACGCGCAGGTCCTTGCTTGCCCTTTCTATTAATTGATCAGTACTGAAATGTGCCGGGGTGGGTCACAGCGCTTTTTGCAGAGCGGGTGAAGGCTTCGGCCCTGAACAGGTGATGGACGGCTTCATTGTGTTCATGAACCCGTCCCATACAACCTACGCGCTTCAACTACGCCCCACGGTAGGGCTGGTCTCATGGTCGCCGCCCAAGAAGTTGCTTGAGAGCATCGAGCACGCAAGAATCGACGATTCGATGGTGCTTTCTGCGTCGGGAAGCTGCCATAACGCCAGGGTCACCCCCTTCGACGACGGACCACAGAGTGACTCACGGATACTTATTTCCGCTGGATACATCTCACTTGCGATAATTCTCATCCCCATGAGTCTTATGAATCTCGAGGAAAATATTACTGTACAGAAGGTCTCCTTCTATATCCTTGTTCTCCTCTCCTTCGAGTTCATGTTGCAGTTCTGGGTTGAGGGGCTGTCCACTCATACCGTCCCAGCTTTTGGGGACAACTACACCCGTGTGCTGGGTTCAATTATTTTTAACTATGCCTTCATCGTCATAATTCCCTCATGGATAAACGAGAAAAAACCGGGCGTCTCGGTGCAAAAAGCTGTCTGGATTTCGACAATCGCGTCCACAGCTCTGTACTTGATTGTGGGCTGGATGGGTGCGGTCGCTTATGATCGCGCCGGCGGCAACATTCTCACCACGCTCTCTAATGCGTGTTCGCCGCCCATTACCCGTGTCTCTGCCTTCCTCTTCGCATTTGGCATGATTGGCCTTGGTATTCCATTCATGAGGTGAGGAACTGCGAGGCCCCTTCAGCCGGTCACCAGCTGTGATCACTTGGCGCGCCCGTGCGTCCAATAGATTGGCACTGAAACGGACGTTTGATGTGCAGTATCGTGACACGCTATTCGTTGTTGGTTGGGCGCGTGTGTTCGCCGGCATGGTCGCAGTATTGGGCAGTGTTCTTTCCGTGGATGCTCTCATGGCTCTTTTACCAGGGTGGTCTTTTCAATGAGCTGATCGCCTGGAGTGGTGACCTCGCAATCGGGCCCATCAACTACGTTCTGCCCCTCCTCCTCGTCCTTACTTCTCTCGGCGTCCGCGGGCTCATTCCATCGTCCTGGTCGCGGGCAAGTGATTCCTTTTCCCCCCGGGAAGTCTCCTTGTCCTTCGGTCGGGATTCCGAGCCGTCCTGCTGTCAGGTTCTCCCGCATGCCCGTGAACGTGTCGTTCGAGAGTACCGAGACAGCATTCTCTGATGACTCAGCGGTGGTTTGCCGTGGGCGAGCAGGGCATGGTAGACGCAATGACTCCGGCGGACGAGGAGGACTCCTCGGACCCTGCAAACGCACCCACTGTTGTTGAGCCGCTTCCATCGCACCTCAAGAGGTCGCCTTGCGCCCTTTACTAGAGTGCCTTTCAATACTTGCATTCCCAGTGGAGACAACTTAGACCTGCACGCACGGACAGGTTCTATCGCCCGATCGCGGCCATACTGTGCAAGATGCTAATGCTTCTTATAATCGGTTCTATTTTCACCCACACGTATTTTCCCGCCCAGACGAATGTAGTTCTTCGCTGCTCGGACCGGAGCAAACTTGCACGCGCGGTTTACACACCGTATTGTCAAACCCCTGAATTAATGCCAATCTCGTGCCGCTGCTGACAAAGCGCGTCTCCAGGAGGCACTACGTTACGGCAACAACTTTGCGCCATGCCATTCACTTCTTCGAGACCGCTCGCTGACCACAACTGTCACAGCACTGAGCGGCCGAGCCGCGCGTCCACAAGTATTATTTTGTCGTCCTATTGTTTCGCGCCTCCAGACTTTAGACGCAGGTGCCAGATTGTGAAAGCCTACATCCTTACAGAGCTGCTGTTTCCCCAACACTGGTCCGAATAGCGCTTCACGCTCGCGCTTTCGTGCTTCCCCACGTTTCCGTAGAGAGAGAGAGAGAGAGAGAGAGAGAGAGAG
>ENA-UOXV01006557-UOXV01006557.1-marine-metagenome-genome-assembly--contig:-NODE-6557-length-12147-cov-4.755789_pt1 | contig 12147 bp, 8 predicted proteins | sample MGYA00238165_ERZ766961 | MGnify/ENA primary metagenome ERZ766961 (study PRJEB28924, sample SAMN03173240) | marine metagenome | biome: Marine; feature: Water; material: Subsurface seawater | place: North... | reverse complement strand
GGGTGAGGGACGCGGCGTGTCCGATTAGTACGGGGTGAGGGACGAGACGTGTCCAATTGGTACGGGAGGGGAGGGGGGGCACGCTCCACCTGCGCCTCCAGGTAGCGGTTCACGCCCTCGTCCCCGCACAGGAACCACGCCACCCGCACCTCCCGCAGCGCCTGCGACGTCGCGTCGCCGGGCCCCGCCTGGTGCTCGCCCCCCGCAGGCGGGTCCACTTCGAAGCGCATAGCGACGGGCCCGCCGCAGAGGTAGAACCGCAGCTCGAACTTGCGCCCAAAGGCCAGCAGCGCGGTGGGCGCCTCAACCGACGCCACCTCGACGAACATCCCCGCCACGAGCAGCTGGGTCGCCGAGAGCCCGCCGCCGGGCGTCGGCGCGCCGCCGGGCGGGAGCGAGCGCTCAGCGACGCGCGGGAGGGCCGGGTCGAGCACCGCGCGCGCAAAGAGCTTCTCCTGGTCCTCGAGGTTCGCCTCCGCCACGTACACCTCGTACGCCGCGGGGCACACCGTCACGTCCGCCATCAGGTTCACAAACGACAGCTTCCGCGTCAGCCAGATCTCGCGATCAAACCCTGGCTGCGTCGCGCCGCGCTCCCGCAGGTGCAGCGCCGCCCCGCGCACCTGGCGCCGCTCGAGCGTGCGCTTCTGCGCGAGCGGGAAGCGCTGCCCGGTCACCGCACACGTAAGGAACCGCTTCGTTTCAAGGAACCGATTCGTTTCCTTCTGCCCAAGGCCGGGTGGGCGGCGCAGCGCCCCGCGCCAGTGCGCCGCGGTGCTGCCCTCGCGCGAGGGCGCTGCGAGCGGCGAGAGCGCGTCGCCCGAGTGCCGGGAGAAGGTGTCGCCCGGCTCGACGCTGGGCGGCGCCGCGCCGCCCACCCGGCTCAGCTCTGCGGAGCTCCGCCGCCGGGGGAACTCTCCATGGTCGCTCGAGGGTGGAACGCCGCCACGCGCACGCCCAGCGGACGCTGGGCCCGGCACAGGCGTGTGCCCTGCGGGGTTCAGGCCCGTCCCGGAGCCGAGCGCCGCCCACGGGTCGCCTAAGCCCTCCGCCTCCAGCGTCGCGGTGAGGAAGGTCGCCCCGCCCGCGGGCGCCGCCGCCGCCAGCGACGGCCCGAGTTGCAGCAGCGCGTCGCCCACGGTGCTGTCCGGGCGCAGGCTCTCCGCCTCCGCGTCGTGCAAGTCGTTGGCCGCGCGCTCCCACGCCGCACGCGACACCTCAAGCAGCTCCAGCGGTGCGTCCCCGACTGCGCGCGCCGCGCCCGCCTCCTGCAGGTGTTGGCCCGGCCCGACGGTGGCCGCCACCTCCGCGCCGGACTGGTCGCGGTGCCGCCACTCCGCCACGCCGCTGAGCACGATCAGGAAGCGCTCGGGCGCGAAGCCCTCCTCGTCGTCCTCGTCCTCGGCCTCCTTGGGCAACGGCTGCGGGCAGTCGAAGAGCGCGGCGCCCGGCGGGGCGACGCGCCGCGTGGCGCCGCGGAGCAGGACGAGGTGGACTGCCGTGGGGATGTTCTGGAAGAAGGCGAGATTCACTGTCGCGGCGGCGGCCGCCTGCACGTCCACCATGCTCCGCTCGCGCGGCGGCAGCGCGAGCACCTTGCGGCAGCGCTCCAGCTGCATCCGCGTCAGGCGGAATCGGGCGCGGAGCCCCTCGGCCCCGCCTCGGAGCACCTCCTCAAACGCCGCGCGCGGGAGCACGAGCAGCTCCGTGTCTTCGAGCGCCATGGCCTGCATGCGCATCGGCGTCCCCGGCCGCGTGATGGCCTGCTCGCCAAACGTGTCCTTGTCCGACAGGTCGATGGTGCGGTGGTACGCGCCCGCCGCCGGCTCGAGGATCGCGCGCACCGCACCCGAGACGATCACGAGGAGGCAGTCGAGCGGGTCGCCGGCGAAGACGGCCTCGACGCCGCGGTCGACGCGGCGGTGCTCCGCGCGCCGGCAGAGCTCGCGGTGAAACGCCGAGGGAAGCTGCGCCAGGAAGCGGTTCCCGCGCAGCTCCGCAAAGATCGCGTGCACCTCCTGCGGGGTCCGCGCCTCGGGCGCCTTCCGCAGAGCCGCGAGGCACCCCGCCCCGACCAGCTTTTCCCGCGCCAGCGCCGACTGCAGCCGCCGTGCAAGCCGCGCAGCCTCGGCGGGCGCGGCGCCCTCGCCCGACGCGGCCGACTCCGCGCCCCCTGGGCCGGGCGCCAGCGCGATCCGCGAGGCCCCAACGAGCCAGGGCACGCCCCGGTCGTCGATGGCCCAGTGCAGCCGCGCGGCGCCCATCGCCACGCCGTGCGCGCGCTCCGCGGCGCGCACCGCGCGGAGCGCGAGCGCCCGCAGCGCCGCGCGCTGCGTGCCATGGTCGCGCAGCGTCTCCTTGCCCACCTGCCCGCGTTCTGCCACGGGCGCCGCGCGCGAGGCCCTGGCTTCGCCGCTGCCCGAGGCGCTCGGCGCCCGCCCAAGCGGCGCGCCCGCGCCCGCCCCGGCGCGTGGCGACGTCGCCTCGCCCTCTGGGCGCGCTGCGCGGTCCTTGGCCCCGCCGCCTGCCGCCTGGAGGTCGCGGAAGGACGGCGCGGCGGCGCCGTCGGTCGTGCTCATGTGCGTGTCGATCTTGGTCGGGCCCAGCGAGTACTCTTTGGTGTCCGCGAAGCGGAAGCCGTGCCCCGGTCCGCGCAACAGCTCCGTCTTGTACACAATCGTCGGCCGCGGGCCGCGCCGTGCGCGCGTCGCGCAGCGGGGCGCGACGATGGCCTGGATGCCCACGACGTGGTTGCGCGCCATGGCGTCGCCCTTGGCGAGGTCGAGCAGCTGGCGCGTCGAGACGTGCACGCCCTGCATCCCGTCCACCAGCGCGGAGTAGCGGATCGCCACGGGTGTCTCACTGTCCTCCCGCCCCACCGCCGCAACCCGCCGGCACGCGCGCACGAACTTGTCCCAGTCCTCCCGAGCGAACGCCTCGCATTTTGCGGAGCACACGCGCCCAGCCTGGTTGCTCCAGATCCGCTCGCAGACCTCCCCGTTGTCCAACACCAGCACGTCTGACACCCGCAGCTCACAGCCATGCCCCTCCGCAGCTAGACCCTGCAGCAGCCACCTGGCCACGTCCACACCAGTCAGCTGACAATCTTCCAGGAATCGCTCTGGAGACGGAGTCTGTACGCGTTAGAGTTGGTGGGATATCTCTGATCGGGGCGGCCAGGGATCGGGTCAGACTTGTACGCCTCAAAGCTGTCGACTTTCTCCTTCAGAAACGCATCCAACCCTTCGTGTAAGAAGGGTTCGTGCTGCCGTGACAGCGGACGGGTCTCGGCAGGAAGCGGGCTCCTGCTTTCCCTTGGATCCGGGCCCTCGGCAGGCGCAATCAACTCGCGAAGCCCAGGACAGTTTGTCACTGAAAGCCCAAGCTGATTCCACGACATACCCGTGTCAAACTTTGGCGGCTCGCTGGCCATGAGGCGCTGGAGCGCCCTTTCCGTGCGCCCTGAAAGTCTGAGGTCGTGCTGCTCGCCATCGGAGTCATTGTCGCCGAACCCGGCGTACATCCCTTGCCGGGATTCAAGTTGAGCCACACGGCCGATGTGTTCCGGACTGGGTCCGCTATGTACAGCTCGCCACACGATGTGTCGTTCTCCTCAAGATCTCATCCCTTGTATCCACCGCGCAGCCGGCCACGGCCTGATGCGACCAAGCTTCAAAAAGCAGATCAGCCAAGTCAGTTTGCCGGATTCTCGCCTGAATGAGGGGCAACTCTTCTGCCTTCAGTTCCTTAAAACGTTTGCAGGGAACCGATTACACTGCAGGGGTCTAGCTCAAGAGCAAGATGATCTGCGCAGTGCGCCACGGGCGCGTAAAAGATGTCCGACGGCTAATTGCCGCTGGTGCAGACATATCAGAGACGGATGAGGCAGGTTTCACGCCGTTGCATCACGCAGCGCTGCGGGGCTATTTTCACATTGCAAAATTGCTAGCAAGGGCAGGAGCCGACGTCGATGCAGAAGAGGACGAAGGCTTCACGCCGCTGCACTTGGCTGCAGGTGGAGGATGCCTGGCGCTATTGAAGTTGCTTGTCGAGGCCGGGGCAGATACTGAGGCCAGTGCCGAGGGAGGGGGCACGCCCTTGCACATGGCTGCTTCGCTTGGCAAGATTGAGGTGGCACGACTCCTCATCGAAAAGGGCGCGTACACGGATGCAATCATGCACAACGGAAAGACTCCGCTGCATCTAGCTGCTGATCACGATCGTGTGGAAATGGCACGCTTGCTCGTAGAGGCAGGGGCAAACATCGAGGCAAAGGAGGACACTGCGTGGACACCACTCCACATGGCCGTTTGGCAGGGGAACGTTGACGTGGCGCGGACGCTGGTGAAGACGGGTGCAGATACTGAAGCCCAGGCCATCAACGAGGTTACGCCCCTGCACCTTGCAGCAGGTTGGGGGGGGTCGAAGTGGCTTGCATGCTTGTCGAGGCTGGCGCAGACACGGACGCCGAAACGGAGACCGGCTTTACGCCGTTGCACATGGCCGCGGGGCAGGGAAATTTGGAAGTTGCGAGGATTCTTGTTGATGCTGGCGCAGATCTGGGCGCTAAGTGCTGCAACAGGCAGACCGCGGAGGACCTTGCAGAGGCACGAGGAATGGAAGTGGTACTCACGTTCCTTCGTGAGGTGCGAGTGGAGCGGGCCGTCGCGTTTGCAATGGCGCTGCACCCGCGCGTTGGGGTACGGTCCCTCTACGCCCCCTCGTCCCCTGTGCCTGTCCCCGATCTGAATGGGGCCGTGTGTGAGCACGCCGGCGAACCTGATTCTTCTACCTCAAATCAGGCTGGGTCGAGGGCGCGGGTTCTGCAGTCAGATTTGGTGCGATTAATTGTGGCCGCCAACTTCTTGCCACGTTGACAAGTCCGTGCCTCGGCGGTGTTCGTAATCAAGATTGACCGCGCTGTAGTGGTGTGTATGTTCAATGAAATCGCTGTGCGGGTTCATCTCTTGCTGCAGCAACTGGCCTTGTAGTCTGGACTGCCCAAAGCACTCAATCACTCGCCTGCTCTCCTGACCCCCACTTATGCTTGACAAGAGGGTGACCTCTGCCTACTTCATCGATAGCGCGCACAAAGTCGGCGTAGCCGATGCCCTGGGGGGTGTCGAACATGTCGAGGATCTCCTGGATCTGTTCCTCCTCGAGGATGATGTTGTAGCGCCCCAAGAAGCGCCGCAGCTCGTCCGCGTCTATGTACCCCGACTTGTCCGCGTCGAAGCGCGCGAAGGCGAGGTAGAAGTTCTGCACCTGGTGCTCCACCAGCTTGTCCGCAATCAGCCCGAGCAGCCGCTCGCCGTTGCTCCGGTAAAGCCGCCTCCCCATGGTGTCGTACCGGTCTGCGTGCTCCGCCTGTCTCCACCCCGTCCACCCCACCGCTCCGCGGGGGCGCGCGGTGTTTCCCGCCGAGGCGGAGAGATCGACCGAGTCGCGGTTCGACAGGTCTCCCGTGCGCTGGAGGAAGTCCGGGTGCTTGGCCTGCTGCACCACCGAGTTGAGCGTCGCCTCGCCGGGCCCCGCGAAACGGGTCCGGTCGAGGCCGTAGGGCGTCGCGCGCTCCATGCTGCGCGCGACAGCCTCGTCCACACCCGCCTCGTCTGGCGCCGGCGGCCAGGGGAAGTCCGACCACGACGGCGAGGAGCCGAGCTGCTCCTTCCGCCACGGGACGAGCCTCTTCTGGAAGTTGCCCAGCCAGATCTTCTCGACAGGCCTGATCGGCCGGCGCTTTGCCTCGCGCCCAGACATCACGCCAGCCCAGTGCTGGCTCCACCACGCAAAGCGCGCCTCCTCGGCCTCCTCCCCCGTCATCCCCGCAGGCGGCGTCATGTCCACCTTGGCGCCCTCGCCCGGCTGCCCCTGGTCCCAGTCGTCGTGCTCCACCGCCCAGGGGCACCGCGAAAGGGTCACGTGGCGCGCGGCGCCCTCGCGCCGCGCCGCGCTCTCACGCCCAGGGAAGCGGAGGATGCCCCTACCCCTCGGCGAAGTCGCGGCGCTCTGTGGCGCCTCGCGCTGGCCGTCCTGCCCGCGCCGCGGCGTGCGCAGCGCGGCAGGCGCCGCGCCCGCCCGCGGGGAGCCCCTGGGAGACCCCTGCGGCGACAGCGCCCAGATGCCTGGGCGCTCGCGCCGCTGCTGCACACTGCTCGGCGGTCGCAGGCTCCGCGGCGCCGCGGCAGCCCCGGACGGCTGCCTGTCCCTCGGACCGTCCCCGTCGCCCCCGCCTGCAGCCGGGACTGCGTGCCTTCCCCGCTTCGGCGACGAAATCTCTTCGCGAAGTTGCTGGACATGCGCGTTGCGCTGCTCGCATAGCCGAACGCTCTGCTCAAACCATTCTGGGGGATCCTTGACATGGTGTATCCGCGGGATCGACAGCCGCCGTTGCTGGGCCTCGTCATGATTTCCCCGCTCGAACGCCGGCACCAGAAAGGATCCTGGCCGTTCCGTCGTCTCCTGGCACCTCTCAGCGGCCTCACTGTGTCCATGCACGCGAATAGTAGCCGCACGCGAAGTCTGCGGCCGTTGTTGCTTGTGATCTGACTCCTCAGCGCTGTGCGATTTGCTGGCCACAGCGGCGGCGTGCTTGCTCAGCGTTCCGATACCGCGGTGTACTGGTCGGAACGGGTCAGGGCGCGAGGCCACGTTTTTGGTGTCGATGAATACACGTGTACTTCTGCAGCACACGGGGATGGAAGATCAGTAATATCCATATTGCGCTTTTCCACGTTGCATCGCCCGTTGGCGATACAGGGTTGGTCGGGCCGGGGGTTGAGACCTGCTTGAAGGAGCACGCGTGCGCAGCGAACCGAGCTCGCGGTGCCCGACACTATCTATCTGTTGGTTTGCCAGGCGAATTTCGCGTGCCAGCATCTTGCCGATCAGCACTCGACCACGGCCGCCACGCCTGGCTCCGGCCTGAACAAGTTGGATACAGACAGGTCACGTCCTATTTTACCGTAGGAGCTCCTATGGGTTTGCTAGGCCAGTTAGGTCTCGGCCGTTTGGTACGTCGCTAATCTTCTTCTGTATCTGCTAGTGCGTGAACGCATCTCGCCGGCGGAGGTGCGCGCCCGTCTCCAAACGACTTCATTTCAGTACATTTGCATCTCCAATTAGGACTGCTTTCTCTTCACCCGTAGAGTCCGCTGGGCATGGCGCCAGCACCATGACACTCCGCCACCAGCTAAAACATAGACCCCAGGTCTTTCGCCCAACCCCCAATCACGTCCCCCGCTGTCGGCGCTGCGCTCGGCGGGACCACCGCAGCGCCCTTCCTACCTTTCCCGGCGTTTGCGGCCCGCAACGCGGCTGCCGCTCCGTAGCCTCCCGCCCCTCCTGCCGTCGCAGACGTGCGAGGAGCCCGGGCTCCTCGCAGGTGCTCGCGCAGGTCCCCCCCGTCGCCGGTTCGGTCGACCACGGACTCCGCGTCTCTTCCGCCTCGCGCCCTCTCTCTCTCTCGCCCTCGCCCTCCCTCGCCGCGCCTCTCCTCGCGCCGCGCGCGTGGCCCTGCCGCCGCCGGCTGCCGGGGCGCCGCAGCGGGCTCGCGAACCACGCGCGCCTCGCTCGAGCACTCGCCGTTCTCCAGCATCTCGATCGAGCAGCGCAGGGCCGCGCTCTGCTCTGAGAGCGCGCCGCGCCGCGCCTGCGACTGCGCGATGCGGTTCTGCACCCGCGTCTGCGCTGCGGAGAGCTGCGCGGAGCGGCGCTGCATCGCCTGGTGCAGCGTGTACTTGGGCGCCCGGAGCACGTAGCCGCCATGGAGCCATTCGTGGTGCCTGCAGCGCGCGGCGCATTCAGAGGACGGTTCGCACGCCGAAGCCGGGGCAGGCACCGCGCGATCTCAGGCGCTGGGACCTCCACTTGACGCCCCTTGCCCTTACACCTCTCCTTCAGGCGCCGAGCTTAGGCACGACAGTTATGACTCAGAGCGGGCGGGGCTCCGGGTGTTGGCGGGGGCGGACCTGCGCTCATGGGAATTCCCGAAGATGGCGTCGGTCGTGTCCTTCATCCGCTGCTCGTCCTGCGAGAACTCGGCCATGACCAGGTGCTGCATCCCCTTCTGTCCAGCTGCGAACGGGTGCCGGTACGCGTACGACGTGCGGGCGTGCCCCGCGTCCTTGCCCTCTTGCTTCAAGCGCTCCTCGTGGTTCTGAGACCGCAGCTCCTCGTGAAGCTGCTTGAGCGTGAGTGGCGCCGGCGGCGGGTGTGCCTCGCGGGCGGCGCGGCTCGCGCGGTGAGCCTCGCGGACCTCCCGCTCATGGCGTCTCACGCGCGCACGGGCCTCCGCGTCGCGACGCTGCTCCGCCGCCTCCTCCATGCGCTCATGCCGCTGTTCCGATTTCACTGCCCTGTTCTCCTTCTCCGCTGCCTCGCGCCGCGCGCGGTGTGCGACACGGGCGCGCTCTGCGGCTGCTTGCATTTCGGAGTGCGACGCCTTCTCGCCGCGGTCTATGCGCTCGTTCTCCGCTTTGAGGTCCCCATTAACGTCTGCTGACTGACCGTCTTCGTACCAGTGTGGGTCCGTGTAGTCGTTCTTGACAGGCTTGGCCCGCGCCGACGCGCGGTCCGTGGCAGAGCCGTCGTCCGCCAAGACAGCCCGCGGCAGAATGTCCTGCGAGCACGCATCGCATCGGCAAAGGCATTGATGGCAGCTGGGTTTGAAATACGGCGTGTCACTCTCGGGCGCGGTCACATACCGCGTCTGCAGCAGTGTCGCCCGGGTCGAAGAAGGAGACCGACGAGTCACGGAACATGCTCAGGTCCTCCTTCTGCTCAAGCATTCGCAGGTCGGGGGTCAGGCGCATGCTACAACTCAGTGTTCGTACGGCACTGATGCACATCCCACGTAATACTGTAACCTTCGCGGCGTGCCGGAGGAGGGCGGCGCGAAGCCGCAGAAAGCCAGCAGCGCGGAGCGACACCATCGCTGTTGGACAGCCAGGCGGGTTTGCTTATGGCTTGGCTTCTTACCGCCTTAAGCGAAACCGGCAACGGCGTACTAGCATTGTAGACGACCAGAGCTACGCAGAGGATCACGCTTGCCCCCGCGAGGGCGGTCAAGCCCCGCCCCATCACACCAGTGTGGGCACGTCACCTCCTCGTCGACGCTTCTCCAATCCAATCGATGGCTCAAGTGTCAAATCCTGGCTGAAGCGATGGCGTCGCACACAGCGCTGTGGGGCAGCTTGTGCGCGCGGTGGGTCCAGGAGCTGGCGCGCCGCCCATCTTCAGTTAGACAGAGATGCGTTGCACTTCCGGGGCTTGCCACGCGGGCTGTGGGAGCGCAGCTCATGATCAGGGCGTTCTCAGAAAGGACGAGGTGAGTGCCCGAGATCTTGCCTGTGCTGCGGATAGCACCCGAGTCAGCGCGTAGGGGACATAGTGCACACGTGGTACAACAAAGCAATAGCAATTGTGGTGCACGCACGGGGTGATGGCTCTGTACCTTGCGTGGCGTCGGTGACAAGTGCGGCGAAGTCGTCCGAATTCCCCTTAACTGGCCAGATCCTCACCAGCTAGCCCGTGCCCCATCAGATCAAGCTTGCAGCGGGAGGCGTACCGACTCCAGAGCGAAGTGGATCTGTTCCCCGCAAACGAAGCGCGGTGGGTGTCTGCCTTGTCCTGCTCGGGGATGCACCAGCGAGGCCCCACGCGAAGCCGGCGAGCGAGCGAGCGCTGACTTGTGGCTGGCCAACTCCACGCAGTCGTGTGGAGCTTCTCAAGGTCTTGAACCAGCTCGACCCAGCGAGCGCGATACAGCACGTCGAAAAGATGCAGCGGCGGATTCCCGAGGGTGTGCTCTCGGAGTACATCAAGGCGATCGTCGGGATGTCGCTGCGCTCCTCTTGGGCGGCTAGGGCCCGCGAGAGCCGCGCGGCGCGTGCTGAGGCGCGCACTACAGACAACGACGTAGGGGAGTGGAGTGCGGGCGTGGGTGCAGGCGTGGGTGCGGGAGCAGGTGCAGGTGCATCCGGCAGCACGCACGGATATCAAGACCCAATGTTTGTCACGATGGCGGAACCCTCCACGCGCAGCGAGATATGGGCCACGCTGCGAGTGCTCGCGGGCGCCTATGTCTTCCTGCTCGTGATCACTACCATAATCGAGGAGCGCGGCATGACCCGCGGCGTCAAGCCGTCGTCCATCTCCCAGGCCGACAAGGTCCGCGCGCAGCCAGGGCAAGGGTTCAGGTTTAGGTTCTCTGTTTAGGCTGGGCGGCGACTAGACCCCGGCTCCCAGGAGGCGGTCGCTGCGCAGGACATGCCCGTGCGGGTGATCGGGCGCGCACGGCAAGTGCTGACGGTTTTGAACGGGGCCAGGCCGGAGCGAGCAGCAAGACGTTTGCGGACGTTGTGGGGGTGGACGAGGCCAAGGCGGAGCTGCAGGAGATCGTCGAGTTTCTGCGGAACCCGGACAAGTTCACCCGCCTGGGCGGCAAGATGACCAAGGGCGTGCTTCTCACGGGCCCGCCGGGGACAGGTAAGACGCTGCTGGCCAAGGCGATCGCCGGCGAGGCCGGCGTGCCGTTCCTGTACGCCTCGGGCTCCGAGTTCGAGGAGATGTACGTGGGCGTCGGGGCGCGGCGCGTGCGCGACCTCTTCCAGCAGGCCAAGCGCCTCTCGCCGTGCATCATCTTCATCGACGAGATTGACGCCATCGGCGCGAGCCGCAACCCCAAGGACCAGCAGTACATGCGCATGACGCTGAACCAGCTGCTGGCGGACATGGACGGCTTCAATCCCTCGGAGGGCATCGTGGTCGTGGCCGCGACCAACTTTCCAGACGTGCTCGATAAGGCGCTCACCCGCCCGGGGCGCTTCGACCGCCTCGTCGTGGTGCCCAATCCCGACGTGCGCGGGCGCCGCCAGATCCTGCAGCTGCACATGCGCGCGATCCCCGCGGCGCCCGACGTGGACCTGGAGGTGCTCGCGCGCGGCACGACGGGGCTCTCGGGTGCGGACCTTGCTAACGTGTGCAACATCGCGGCGATCAAGGCGTCGAACGACAGCAAGGACCGCGTCTCCATGGCCGACCTCGAGTTCGCCAAGGACCGCGTCCTGATGGGTGCTGAGCGCAAGAGCGCGCTCGTGACCGATGAGAGCCGCCGCAAGACGGCGTACCACGAGGGCGGGCACGCCATGGTCGCGTGCTTCACAGACGGCGCCATGCCGATCCACAAGGCAACGGTCGTCCCGCGCGGGCAGTCGCTCGGCATGGTGATGATGCTCCCCGAAAACGACGACAAGCACTACACGCGCAAGCAGATGCGTGCGAGCATGGCCGTCATGATGGGAGGCGCGACCCCGCTCCGCCCGCCCGCGCACCAGCAGCGCGCGGCGCGGAGCTGTGGGCGCTGAGGGTCTTACGGGGTGTGGCGTGGGCGGCAGGGCTGGCGGCGGAGGAGCTGATTTACGGGTCGGACGGGGTGACGAGCGGGCCGAGCAACGACCTCGAGCAGGCCACCAGCACCGCCGTGCACATGGTCGAGCGATGGGTGCGCCCCCCGCCCGCGGTGCGGCGCGCGCGCACTGCGCGCGCCGGGGGCGGAGTGCGGCACTGGGGCGGCGGCGCTTACGGGCCGATAACCTGTTGAGGTGTGAGCAGGGGATGAGCGAGCGGGTGGGGGTGGTGGCGCACCAGAACCGGACCGGCGAGCGCATGGTGGCGCTCGCAAGCGAGGAGACGCGCGCGGCCATCGACGAGGAGGTGAAGCGCCTGACGGACGAGGCGCACACGCACGCGCGCACGATCCTGCGCGAGAAAAAGGCACTGCTGCACAAGCTCGCGGCGGCGCTGGTGGAGCGCGAGACGCTCACGGGCGACGAGGTGCGCGAGATCCTCGGCGTCCCCGCCCCACCCCGCCACTCGGACCCGCCCGCCGCAGCGCAGCCTGGCGACGCCAAGGGCAAGCCCAAGGGGCGCTGGTTCTAATAAGACGCCAAGCGCCTCAAGCTGCACGCCCGCGCCACACACACGCACGCCGACGCTCTCCGGCGCCTGCGCCTGCGCGTGCTGCCCCTCGCGTGCCACACGCTGTTGCAAGCGGAGCCCCTCTCGCCAGGCACGTTTCGAGGAGCGCTCCTACGCGCTCGCGCCCCCCTACGCGCGGGGCGTCTTGCCCTTGTGCCAGAGCGGCGG
>ENA-UOXV01006550-UOXV01006550.1-marine-metagenome-genome-assembly--contig:-NODE-6550-length-12153-cov-6.397421_pt1 | contig 12153 bp, 13 predicted proteins | sample MGYA00238165_ERZ766961 | MGnify/ENA primary metagenome ERZ766961 (study PRJEB28924, sample SAMN03173240) | marine metagenome | biome: Marine; feature: Water; material: Subsurface seawater | place: North... | reverse complement strand
ACAACTTCTAATTCTGTTTGAAGACCTTTTGCTTCTTCAACAGTTATAACACCTTCGTTTCCAACTTTTTGCATTGCTTTAGCAATCATTTCACCAATTTCTTTTTCTCCATTGGCAGAAATAGTTCCAACCTGTGCAATTTCTTCAGTTGTTTTAACTTTTTTAGAATTGTCTTTTATTCTTTGAATAACTGCTTCTACCGCAATATCCATTCCTCTTTTAAGGTCCATTGGGTTCATTCCAGCAGCTACATATTTGCATCCTTCTTTTGCAATAGCTTGAGCTAAAACAGTCGCTGTCGTAGTTCCATCACCAGCTTCATCATTAGTTTTGCTAGCAACTTCTTTTACCATTTGAGCGCCCATGTTTTCGAACTTATCTTCTAGCTCAATTTCTTTTGCTACAGTTACACCATCTTTTGTAATTCTTGGTGCTCCATACGATTTATCAATTACTACATTTCGACCTTTAGGGCCTAAAGTAACCTTTACTGCGTTTGCAAGAATATCAACGCCACGAAGCATTGCATTTCTAGCATCAGTATCAAATTTTACTATTTTACCTGCCATTATTATTTCCTCCTAAATATTGTTTGATCTTAATTATTTTCCTACAACTCCCATGATGTCACTTTCTTTCATGATGCTGTATTCTTTTCCATTAACTTTAACTTCAGTTCCAGACCACTTTCCAAAAAGAACACGGTCACCTACTTTCACATCCATAGGAATTATTTTTCCGTCTTCAGTTTTGGCACCAGGACCAACTGCTATTACTTTTCCTTCTTGTGGTTTTTCTTTAGCTGTATCTGGAATGATAATTCCACCAGCTGTTTTTTCTTCGCTTTCCAGAGATTCAACTAAAACTCTGTCATGTAAAGGTCTAAAATTCATTATAAAACTCCTTGTGTCTTGTTAATTGTGCGGTGTTATATGAGTATCAAATGTATATTTTCAAGGGGTAGAATAGGTTTCAAAACCTAGGTTTTTCAATGTGATTATAGTAGACACCTGTATGCAAAAGTTAAAAACAGAAAAATTATCAGGCATTCAACAAATTTTGGCAAAATATGATATTTTTTTCATCGATTTATGGGGGGTCATGCACAATGGAGTTGAGTGCTATAGCAATGCTATTAAAGTTTTAACAAATTTAAAAAATAATAATAAAAAAATAGTTTTAATATCGAACGCACCAAGGCCAAGCGAAACAGTTGAAATTTTTTTGGACAAAATCAATTTATCCAAAACTTTATATGACAAAGTGATAACTTCAGGGGATGTAACAAGAAGTTTTTTACAAAAAGAAAGCAACAATCAAGATTTTTTTCATTTAGGTCCAGATAAAGACAAAGATTTATTTAAGGATTTGAATTTAAATTTTGTCAATCAAGATAAGTGCCAACAAATAATTTGCACAGGACTGTTTCATGCAGAAAAAGAAAATATTGAAGACTATCATGACATGTTAAGCCACTTTGTAAGCAGAAATATTAAAATGATATGCGCAAACCCGGATGAGGTAGTGCATAGAGGTTCTAAATTAGAATATTGTGCCGGAGCTATTGCAAAAAAATATGAAGAAGCGGGTGGCGTAGTTAGATATTTTGGAAAACCTTACCCTGAAATTTATAATTTTGCTTTACATAAATTAAATTTACTGAAAGATTTTGAAGATAAAACTATTTCAGTATTTGTTATTGGAGATAATCTTAAAACTGATATCAAAGGAGCTAACTTATTTAATATAAATTCTTTATTAATCCTTAATGGAATTTATAAAGATTTTTTTAGAAACAATGAAGTTGATTTTGAAAAATTAAAAGCTTCTGTAAATTTAGAACTTTTGAAAATCAATTATTATCAAGATGAATTAACATGGTAAAATCAAAAATTATAAAAAAGTCCGTTATAGCAATTGGAAATTTTGACGGTATTCATAAAGGACATCAAAAAATTTTTACCTTAGGAAAAAAATTAGCAAAAAAAAATAATACTAAATTTGGAGTGGTTACATTTTCTCCCTTACCAAGTGAATTTTTTCGCAGACAAAAAGTGTCAACTAGGCTAACCAGAGATGATATTAAAATTAATTTGTTAAAACAATATAAAATAGATTTTTTTTTAATTTGTAAATTTAATAAGACTTTCTCGTTAACTTCTGCTGATAATTTTATAAAAAATATAATTGTTAAAAAAATTCAAGCAAAATTTGTTTTAGTAGGAAAAAATTTTAAATTTGGTCATCAAAGAAAAGGAAATATTAGTCTTTTAAAGAAATATGGAAAATTATTTAATTTTAAAACGATCGACTTACAATTAATAAAAGAAAAAAATACCAAAATCTCCTCCACAAGAATTAGATTAGCAATTCAAAAAGGAAATATGGAGCTTGCAAGTAGATTGCTGGGCCGCCATTGGAGCGTAAAAGAAAAAGTAATTCCTGGAAGGAAGATTGGAAGAAAGCTTGGTTTTAGAACAGCAAATATTGAAATGAAAAATAATATAAATCCTAAAACTGGTGTTTACGTAGTCCGTGTAAAAATTGGCAATAAAGCATTTGATGGTGTTGCAAATTTTGGCTTTGCACCTACTTTTTTACGAAAAAAGCTAGTTTTAGAGATTAACTTATTTAAAAAAATTGCTCCTTTTTATGGAAAAATTGTAGAAGTTATTTTTATTAAAAGACTTCGTGATGAAAAAAAATTTAAAAATAGAAATTTATTAATTACCCAGATAAAAAAAGATATAACCAAAGCTAAATTAATCCTTCAAAATGAGCGACACAAAAGTTAATTTACCCAAAACTCAGCTTGGCATGAAAGCCAATTTGCCAACCAAAGAACCAGAATTGCTAAAATTTTGGAGCGAAATAAATCTTTATGACAATTTGCGATCCAATTCCCTAACAAAGGAAAAATTTGTTCTGCATGATGGGCCGCCATACGCCAATGGAAATATTCATATAGGTACTGCTCTAAATAAAATTTTAAAAGATATTATTATTCGGTATCAGCAAATGAGTGGAAAAAATGCTGTTTATGTTCCTGGTTGGGATTGTCATGGACTACCGATTGAATGGAAAATTGAGGAAGAGTATAAAAAAAAAGGAAAAGATAAAAAAAACATATCAATTATAGAATTTAGAAAAGAATGTAGGGATTTTGCTTCTTCTTGGATTGCTAAGCAAAAAGAGCAATTCAAAAGATTGGGCGTTGAGGGAGATTGGAAAAATCCTTACATGACTATGAGCAAGGAAGCTGAAGCTCAAATTGCAGTTGAAATTTTAAAATTTTTACAAAATGGAGGTTTGTATAACGGTTATAAACCAGTTTTATGGTCAGTAGTAGAAGCAACAGCTTTAGCGGATGCTGAAGTCGAGTATGCCGATCATAAATCCAATACAATTTTTACCAAGTTTCCAATTCAGGGAAAGCTAGAAGAGCTAGATGATGTAAAAATTATTATTTGGACGACAACACCTTGGACCATTCCTTGTAATCGCGCTTTAGCTTTTAACAGTAATTATGAATATTCAATTTTAGAAGTATTACAAAATGATAAAAAAGAAAAAATATTAGTTGCTACACAATTAGTAGAGCAAGTTTTGAAGGAATGTAATATTAGCGATTATAAAATTCTGCACTCTCTTAAAGGAGCAAAGCTTTCAGGAGCAAAATGCTATCATCCATTTAAAAAATATGGATATGATTTTGATGTGCCATTATTAGATGCTGAATTTGTTACTTTAGAGCAAGGCACAGGTATCGTTCATATTGCACCAAGTCATGGACCAGATGACTTTAATTTAGGTTTGAAAAATAATATTAGAGCAGAAAATACCATTGATGACAATGGACACTACACAAATGTTATTAAAAAATTTGAGGGAATACATATTTTTAAAGCTGACAAAATTATTATTGAAGAATTACAAATAAATAATTCTTTATTAGGTTCTGGGACGCTGCTTCATAGCTATCCTCACTCCTGGCGATCAAAAGCACCATTAGTCCATAGAGCAACACCACAATGGTTCATTTCCATGGACACTAATGAATTAAGAAATGTATCGCTAAAAGCTATTGATAATACAATTTTTTACCCTGCAGTTGGCAAGAACAGACTACGATCTATGATTGAAACAAGACCAGATTGGTGCATTTCAAGACAAAGATTCTGGGGAGTTCCTATTCCTATTTTTGTTCATAAAAAAACAGGTAAACCGTTAGTTGATAAAGAAGTATTCGATAAAATTGAAGAAATTTTTAAACAAGAAGGAAGTGATGCATGGTTCACAAAAAAATCTCAAGATTTTTTAGGAAGTAGATATAATGAAAATGATTTTACAAAAGTTAACGATATTGTTGAAGTTTGGTTTGATAGTGGCTCAACTCACTCCTATGTTTTAGAAAAAAGAGAAGACTTAAAGTGGCCAGCTGACATGTACTTGGAAGGATCTGATCAGCATAGAGGCTGGTTTCATTCTTCACTTTTACATTCTTGCGGAACAAGAGGTAGAGCCCCTTATGAAAGTATACTGTGTCATGGATTTGTTGTGGATGGCAAAGGTCAAAAAATGTCAAAATCGCTTGGCAATGTAATTTCTCCAGATGATGTCATTAAAAAATATGGTGCAGATATTTTAAGACTCTGGGTTGTCGCATCAGATTATTCCGATGATTTAAAAATTGACGATTCTATTCTGGAGCAACATTCTCAATCTTATAGAAAAATTCGAAATACTTTTAGATTTTTGCTAGGAAATTTAAATGACACTGCAAATTTAGATGTAGAAGTTAATGAGCAAGACTTAGAAGAAATTGAAAAATATATACTACATAAAGTTTCAAGTTTAGATAAAACTTTTAGTGGTTTAAATACAAAATACGAGCTTCATAAAATTTATGTTGATTTATTAAATTTCTGTACGGTTGATCTTTCTGCTTTTTATTTTGATATAAGAAAAGATATTTTATATTGCGATGATTTAAATACAAAAAAAAGAATTAATTGCACCAAAGTATTATCAATTATTTTAAAATTTCTACTTAAGTGGTTTTCACCTATACTAGTATTTACTTGTGAAGAAATTTATCAAATAATAAAAAAAAATAATTCAAAAGAAAGTATATTTTTATGTGATTTTCCAAAATTTCCTGAACAATGGTTTAATGAAAAAATTAATGAAAAGTGGATATTTCTAAAAACATTGAGGTCTGAAATTAATAATTATATAGAGCAAAAAAGAAATGAAAAAATAATTGGTTCCGGCCTAGAATGTAGTGTGCATATTTCTTTAGATAATAAATATAACACTCACTTGTCTGATATTGATTTAGCTGAGCTTTTCATTTGTTCTGAAGTTACCATTGACAATAAAGAAAAAAAATTTCAAGAAATAAAATCAGAAGGATCCATTGATACGTTAAAAGTAATCGTCGAAAAAGCGGAAGGCAGCAAATGTACCCATTGTTGGAAAGTTTTAAAAAATAAATGTTATAGAAACAATTGTGGAATTAATTAAAAATAAATTAAAAAAAAATTATATTTACATACTCATTATCATTTTGATGTTTGTGCTTGATAGGGCTAGCAAAGAGTATGTAATTAAGTTTTTTTTATCTTATCAGGAACCATCTTATTACTTATTTCCATTTTTAAATTTGACGTTAGTTTGGAATAGTGGAATGGCCTTTGGCTTATTTGAAAGCGAAAGCAATACTTACCATATCATTTCTGCCGTTATAGCTTCAGTCATAATTATTCTTATTATTTGGCTTTATAAATCGATATTACTCGTTGAAAAAATTGCATTATCTATTGTGATAGGTGGCGCGATAGGTAATTTATTTGATAGAATTAAGTATAATGCAGTACCAGATTTTATTGATATGCATTATCGTGATTTTCATTGGTTTGTATTTAATGTATCAGATATCGTAATTACAATAGGAATAATTTTGCTTTTATTAAGTGATATTTTAAAAAAAAATGAAAAATAAAATATTAATAATTTATTTTTTTTTGTTTATTTTATTGAGTGGCTGCGGAGCTGTTAAAAAAGGCTTGGGTATAGAAAAGGATAAACCTAATGAATTTTTAATAGAAAAAAGAGACCCATTAGTTCTTCCACCAGATTATAAAATTCTTCCACCGGACAGTAAGAATGTTAAAAAAGAAACACAAGAAAACTCTTTAAAATCAGTTTTAGATCAATCTTTAAATAAAACGAAAAATTCATCAGACACTACTGCCAAACCTTCTTCAAATTTAGAACAAGAAATTCTCAAGCAAATAAAATAAATGAAAATAAGTTTTGATCTCAGCTGCTTATTTGACGGAAGCCTTGGTTATGATCTAAAAAAAAAGGATGAGTATAAAAAAAATTTAGAGAAATGTATCTTTGCTTCTGAAAAATTAAGTTCAGAAGTTGAGCAAAAAACCAATTCAATTATAAGTTCTTTTGAATTAAATTATCAAAAACAAATACAAATACAAAAAAATAAAATAAAGAAAAAAAAAAATAAATTAATTATTGGTTTGGGCGGATCATCTGCTGGCGCCAAGGCTATCAATGGATATTTAGGACATGATTTTTATTTTTTTGATAATTATGATCTAAGATATCTTTCTAATTTTTTGCAACAAAATGACCTTAGCGATTTTACTATTTATGTTATTTCAAAATCTGGAAATACATTTGAAACACTTGCGTTATTTAATTTAGTTTATCAGCACCTACTTCAAAAAAATAAATCACAAGAAATAAATAAAAATATTTATTTTATTATAGAAGAAAATAATAATATTTTATTCAATTTTGCAAAAAAAAATTCAATACAAGTTGTATTTCACAATCCAAATATCGGAGGAAGATTTTCAGTTTTTTCCGAAACTGCTATGAGTTTATTTGATTTTAGTCCAAATATTATTGCAGATAGCGCAGCAAGAGCTGTAAAGAAATTAAAAGAAAATAATTTAGAGGATTCGATGAATCCTGCAGTAAATGCTGCAGTTTTGCTTTCTTTAAAAGAGATTAATAATCTAAATTTTAACATTAATTTACTCTACGAATATTCATTAAAAAACTTTTCTTATTGGTTTCATCAGCTATTTGCTGAAAGTTTAGGAAAAAATAATATTGGCTTAACCCCCTTGACTTCGATTTGTCCAAAAGACCATCATAGTATGATGCAATTATATTTAGATGGTCCGAAAGATAAATTTTTTAATATTTATGCACCATCAGATGAAGTTTACTTTGAAGAATTTGCAAAACTTGAGTTAGGACCCATAGAGAAAAAAAGTCCTGAAAAATTAATAAAATCTCAGTTTTTAGGTCTCGTTCAAACTTTTAGAGAAAAAAAAGTTCCTTTTAAAATCATTCAAATGAATCATCGACAATCTTTTCGGTTAGAAAATATACTTGAGTTACTCTCATATAATATTTTAGAGACAATCATTTTAGGCTACGCACAAAATATTGATCCTTACAATCAGCCAGCAGTTGAGCAAATTAAAATAAATACTTTTAAAGATTAAATCTTGCAAAATTAATTAAAGATATCCCATATTTTTTTTGCAGTAGTATATTGAAATAATTTTCATATATAATTTTTTTCCCTGATTCTTGATGAATGACAATTATACATTCAGGTGAATTTTTTTTTATAAAATTTATTTTTTTTATTAATTCATTCCACAATTCATAATTAAAAGGGGGATCTAAAAAAATTAAATCTATTTTGTCCTTAAATAATTTTATAAAATCAATATTTAGTATATCTTTATTGATAATTTCACATTTATCTAAAGAATTAATAGACCCAATATTTTTTGTAAGAATTTTTAAAGCCTTTATATTTTTTTCAATAAAAAATACTTTAGCACTCCCCCTAGATAAACATTCAATTCCAAAAGACCCACTTCCTGAAAAAATATCTAAAATATTACTATTGTGAAAATTAAACTTAATATTTTTATTATGTAACAAGAAATTAAATATACTTTCTTTTACATAGTCACGTAATGGTCTTGTAATATTTTGATCTGGAAGTAATAATTTTTTTTTTTTAAAATAACCTGATATAATTCTCATATTCTTTTATTTCTTTTTTGTCTGCTAGTTTGATTTCGCCAGATTTAAGTGTGCCTAATTTAAATGGACCAAACTCTAATCTCACTAGTTTATTAACCCTTAAATTTATGCTTCTCATTAACTCTCTAATCTCTCTATTTTTTCCTTCCTTTAACTCTATTTCTAACCAAAAATTTTTTTTATCTTGATTGAAAATTTTATATTTAAAAGGCTTGTAGTTTATTCCTTCTATAGTTGTGCCTTGGCTCAATGTTTTTAGTTTTTTTTCGTCGAGTATTCCGTAAACTCTTACTTTATATTTTCTAATAAATTCATTTTTAGGTAATTCTAAACTTCTTGAAATTTCTCCAGAGTTTGTCACAATTAATAATCCCTCTGAATTGATATCGAGACGACCAGCAAAAATAAAATTTTTAAATTGTTTTGGTAGCATTTCATAAACGATAGCTCTATCGTCTTGCTTTTGTTTTGAGCAAATATATCCTTGAGGTTTATAAAATTTATAAATTTGTTTGTATTTTTTAAAAATAACTAATTTCCCATCCACTTTAATAGAATCTTTTTCATTAACAAAATGCACAGGTGAGCTTAATTTTACTCCATTTAACTGAACCCTTCCTTCTTCAATCATTTTTTCAACTTCTCTTCTTGAACCTACATTATAAGAGGATAAAAATTTAGAAATTCTTGTTTTTGTAAATTGATCGGAAGACATATGGATAATTTTAATTTTTATTTGAATACTTTATATAAATTAGCGAACCAAGCAATAAAGGTAAATGAATTACCAATCAGCGCAATTATAGTAGATCCAAAAACAAAGAAAATTGTTGCAAAAGCGCATAACCAAACTATTAGAAAAAAAAATCCCTTAGCACATGCGGAACTGCTCGTTATTGAAAAATCTTTGAAAAAATTAAAAAGAAAAAGGTTGGATGAACTAGATATTTATTGTTCTTTAGAACCATGTGCAATGTGTTCAGCTGCTCTGGCTTTAGCAAAAATTAGAAGAGTTTATTTTTGTGTTGAGGATAAAAAGGGGGGTGGATTTATTAATGGAGCAAAAATTGCAATCTTAAAACAATTAAACCATAAATTTTCTTATTACTATGGATTTGATGAACTGAGATTTTTATCAGTTTTAAAAAATTTCTTTAAAAGTAAAAGAAGTTAATTTTTTTTAAAGGCTCTCCAGCCAATATCTTTTCTGTAGTACATGTCTTGCCAGTCTATAGCATCAAGCATTGCATTTGCTTTATTTTTTGCTTCTTCTAATGTTTTGCCAAGACAGGTTGCGTTTAAAACCCTTCCTCCATTTGCAAGTATTTTATTGTCTTTCAAAATAGTTCCGGCATGAAAAAGTTGCTCATGATCATTTGTTATAATTTTTTCAATATTTTTTATTTCAGTAAGAGTATTATATTTGTCCGGGTAGCCTTTTGCTGCAGCCACAACAGTTATGCACGGTTTTTCATTCCATACAATATTCATTTCATGAATTTTATTTTTTTTAACTGCATTAACTAAAGTTAATAAATCTGTTTTAAGCCTCATCATGAGAACCTGGCACTCCGGATCTCCAAATCTAATGTTATACTCAATTAATTTTGGTTCACCATTGCTAATCATTAGGCCCGCATATAGTATTCCAGTAAATTTGCATCCAATTTTATTTAATCCTTTTAGAGTAGGTTCTATAATTTTGGTTTGAATTTTCTTCTCAATATTTTCATCAATGATCAACGATGGAGAATATGCACCCATCCCACCTGTATTGGGACCAGTGTCACCTTCTCCAATTCTTTTATGATCTTGGGCTGTTCCTATTGGAATATAATGATCACCATCTGTAATTATAAAATAACTTGCTTCTTCTCCTTCTAAAAACTCCTCAATGATAAATTTTTTAGATGATTTAAATTTACCATCTAAAATTTCTTTAGCGCATTTTAACGATTCTTCAATGGAAGATGAAATTGTGACACCTTTTCCCGCTGCCAGGCCATCGGATTTAATTACCAATGGATGTTGATTTTCTTCTATAAACGATTTTGCTTTTTCAAAATTGTCAAATTCTTCATACTTTGCAGTTGGAATATTAAAATCTTTACATAATTTTTTCATGAATGCCTTAGAACCCTCTAGTTGAGAGGCTTTTTTACTTGGACCAAAAGCATAGATATTTTTTTCCGAAAGGAAGTCTACAATCCCCGCAACAAGTGGAATTTCTGGTCCCACAATCACAGTATTAACGTTGTTTTCTTGCAAAAATGAAGCAAGTAAATCAAAATTTAAGTAATCAATATCAATATTTTCACATATGGTTTTTGTGCCAGCATTTCCAGGAATACAAAATAATTTTTTAATTTCTTTAGATCTTTGTAATTGAAAGCATATAGCATGTTCTCTACCACCACTTCCAATTACTGCAACGTTCATGTTAAACTATTATTTATATTAAAATGAATAATATTCCAGAATATTCTGTATCTGAAATAACCCATCTAACCAAAAATATATTAGAAGAAAATTTTGGTTTAATTAAAGTAAGAGGTGAAATTTCCAAGGTAAAAGAATTTAAAGGTCATTACTATTTTTCATTAAAAGATGAAAACTATGTTTTAAATTCAGTATGCTGGTCAAGAAATATTGATTTTTTAAATATTAAACCAGAAGAGGGTCTCGAGGTTTTTGCTCAAGGAAAATTAACTACATATGCAAAAGGAAGTATTTCTAATTACCAACTGCAAGTTGAGCAAATTGATGCTCATGGAGAGGGAGCCTTATTAAAAATATTTGAATTGAGAAAAAAAAAACTAGAGGAAGAGGGGCTTTTTGATGCAAAGCATAAAAAATCAATTCCATTATACCCAAAAAAAATTGGTATCATAACCTCACCATCCGGATCGGTTATTATGGATATTATAGATAGAATTAAAAAAAGATATCCAACACATTTAGAGTTATTTTCAGTTACGGTACAAGGCGCAAAAGCAGCTAATGAAATTATTTCAGGCATTGATTATTTTAATAAACATTCAAATGCAGATATTATTATTATAGCAAGAGGCGGGGGCGGTGCAGAAGACTTCCTTCCATTTAATGATGAAAATGTTGTTAGAAAAGTATTCGATTCTAAAAAACCAATTATTTCAGCTATTGGACATGAAACAGATTTTACTTTAATCGATTTTGTTGCAGATATTAGGGCGGCAACACCTACAGCAGCCGCTGAAATTGCTGTTCCAGATATTAAAAATTTACAAAAAGAATTATTGCAACAATATAAGAGCTTAAATTTTGCAATAAATACTTTTTTAAACAAAATGTTAAAAAATTTATCCAATATGAAAAAGTTATTAAATTTCACAACTTTATACAGCTCGTTAAATCACAGTAAAAAAAATGTGGAAGTTTTAAAAAAAAATTTACATTATTTCTTTTTAAATATTAAAAAAAATAGAACTATACAATTAGAGAATACAAAAAGTAGATTTGAAAGCTTAAATATAAAAAATGTTTTAAAAAGAGGTTATTCAATAGTTAGGAGCCATAATAAAAAAAATATTATTAAAACTCATAAAATAAAAGCAGGCAGCTTAATTGATATTGAATTGTCTGACGGTATAGTGGTAGCAAGTATTAATTCAAAAACATGAGCAAAGAAGCAAAATTGAAGTTCAAAGCTGGTAGTTTTGATATTATTGAGCATGGTGATTATGTTTTGTGCTCAGTATCAGGTAAAAAAATTTTATTATCAGATTTGAAGTATTGGAATGTGGAGCTTCAGGAAGCTTATTACTCTCCAGAAGAGGTGGCTAAAAAATTTTTAAATGAATAAGAAAATTTTCCTTACTCTAATTTTTTTTTTATTTATTAATACTATTTCATATTCATTTGAATTGAACGGTAATTTTGTTCAAGGTGGTTTGATCAAGGGTAAAGTTCATCCCGGAACTAAAGTATTACTGGATAACAAGCCTCTTAAAGTATCAAAAGAAGGATTGTTTGTTTTTGGAATTAGCAAAGAAAGATTATCTGATGTAAAATTAG
>ENA-UOXV01006547-UOXV01006547.1-marine-metagenome-genome-assembly--contig:-NODE-6547-length-12158-cov-4.806907_pt1 | contig 12158 bp, 10 predicted proteins | sample MGYA00238165_ERZ766961 | MGnify/ENA primary metagenome ERZ766961 (study PRJEB28924, sample SAMN03173240) | marine metagenome | biome: Marine; feature: Water; material: Subsurface seawater | place: North... | reverse complement strand
TTTATCATTTATCATTTATCATTTATCATTTATCATTTATCATTTATCATTTATCCTAATATAATAGATTATTGATATTATCTACTTCCGTAAATCATTAATTCTTTCTATCGCAATTTCTTCAAGAATATCTATAACTTTAAGGACGTCTTCTTTTAAAATACACATAGGGGGTTGTATTCTAAACACATTACCCGCAGCAGAACCTCTTCCCAATGCTATACCCCTTCTTAATGTTTTATTATGTAATTCTATGGAATTTCTAATACTTTCTCCTTCACTTTTCCCATATATTTCTATACCTTGGAATAGTCCACTTCCTCTAATTTCTTTATATATCTCTGGATAAGTATCACATAATATATTAACTCTATGATTAAATAATTGACCCATTTTATAACTATTATTTAAAATATCTTCTTCCTCAAAAACCTTAAGAACTCCAAGAGCAGCGGTACAAGAAACTGGATTAGAACCAAATGTATTAAAAAACATTTTTTTAGTAAATGCCTCAGCAATAGATCTCCTACAGATTACGGCACCAATAATACCCATACCATTCCCCATTCCCTTTGCTATAGTGATTATATCTGGAATTGCTTCATTATTTGGCATTTCAAATCCCCAAAATTTCTCTCCTAGTCTTCCATAACCAGTTTGAACTTCATCCGAAATTGTAACACCACTATATTTCTTAATTAAAGAAAAAGCATCTTTCATATAATTTTTATCCAATGGATAAATACCACCATAACCTTGTAATGGTTCTATGATAATTCCAGCAACATTTCCAGAAGTTCCATATTTCAATGAATTTTCTAATTGTTCCAGATTATTTGCCTCCACATGAGTTATTGAAGAATACATTGTAGAATAACAATTTTGAGTAGATTTACCTATAGCAGTTAATCCCGCTGCATAACCCTGAAGACCATGATAACCCTTATATAAACCATACATTTTACTATTTCCAGTATATTCTCTTGCCATTTGAACAGCCAAATCAACTGCTTCAGAACCATTATTAACAAAATGAACTACCCAATCTTCTCCATTTTCATTTTCTGGTAATTTTTCAACCAATTTTTTTGCAAGTAATCCAGGTTTTTCATTATAATACATTGTACTACAATGGGGAAGTTTTTTAATCTGGTCAAATACCATTTTCTTAACTGTGGGGTGAGAATGCCCTACACTAACCACAATGTTATGCGATGTCATATCTAAATATTTATTATTATGCTTATCATAAACATACTGCATATTTCCTCTTTCCAATACTAATGGACTTTTATATGCTTCGAAAGTTTTTAATGAAGGACTCAAATACTTTTGCCTATTATGAATTATATCACAATAATTACCGCTATTTAATATTGAAGTTCCTAAATTTCTATTTCTACTATATAAATTTATAGGAGTATTCTTAAAAATTTTTTTAGTAAGTAGTTGAAGCATTATAATTATTTACAATTTAAAAAATTTAAATAAAAAAAATTTTATTAATTTTATTATTCATAATCCTATATTGAATATCTATTTTTAATGATTTAATAAATTATTGATTCTAATAAATTCTTTATCGTATAATTATTCTCCATTTATACATCCATAATATAATCAATAACCTTCTTGAAACCAATTGAGGAATCAATACATAAATCACGGACAATAATAGGATGACTATCAATCAACTTGATGAAATTAACTGGCTCTACATGATTATAATCCCACGAATAATAAGCATCGTGATAGTCACCAAATGAAGAATTGTATACAAATGGAATAATCTGCTGATAAAACTTATTATCCTTATGACTCCACTTTACAAAAATACAATAAGCGTTATTACCATAATCTGAAGACCTAACAAAATACTTCAATAAAATATCTCCATTGACCATTGTATTCCTAAAACCATCAGTAATTGGATCAAATACGTCACAATCATATAAATCACGCAAATCAACGCCATTAGAATAATGAATTGAAGTTCCATCCATAATAACCTTATTATTCCTATAACGCAATCCATTATCACTTTCATTAAACTCTGAAAAGTCCAAGACATTATTTGAAGAAGTATACTCTGTAATCTTGGAATTGATTGGATTATCTGAAAGACTAAACCTCTTCCAAAACTGATTGATTAACTTCTCCACATCAACCCCCTTCTTAACCAACTTATCCATCTTACTTCCCTCACAAGCAATTAACTCCCTTAAAAACTGCTTCGTCAAACCATCAAAGACATCCCCGGCATTTCCAGTAGTTGCCATTTTAATCTATATCTTTCAATTTATATTTTTGCAATTAGTAAAGTGGTTAAGTTATTTAATCTCCTTGTTTTATAAAATTGAAAAATATTAATCAATTTTATATGATTATTATAATATTAACTAAATTCTATTAATCTATAACTTTATGAACCATATAAAAGGTGTAAAAGGTATAAAAGGTGTAAAAAGTATTAAAGGTGTAAAAAGTATTAAAGGTGTAAAAAGTATTAAAGGTGTAAACAGTATTAAAGGTATAAAAGATATAAAAGATATAAAAGAATTACTAATAAAAATACGGGATTATGAACCAAATATAATATTACTTATTAAAAGTTTTATAGAAGAGGTTTTTAAAGTTGGTGACGGAGTTATAAAATTTAATAAATATTTAAATAAAATTACAAATAGAAATCATATATATAAAAATTATAACCAGTTTGTTATTATTGATGGAAGATTTTTCCAAAAAAAAAGGATTTATTATTCCTATTCATATAATTGTGGGTTAAGTGAAGGTTATGCTTATGGTTGTAATCTTAAAAAACTATCTGATGAAAAGAAGAAAGATGCTTTATTACGTCCTCATAAATATCCTATGGGAATGTTACCCTTTTAATATAGTTAAAATAAATATAATTATATTGAATTATATATTTTATTTAGTATAATTTATTTAATATAATTTACTTAATATTATTATATATAAAATTGATTTTTCTTTTTATAAATTGAGTATTAAGGTTAATCTCTTAAAAGATTACCCAAATGTCGAAAAATCAAATAGTTAAAGTTAAAAGGAATTTTGAAGAAGATGGGAAAATAGATTCATTATATACTTTCATAAAACAAATTGAGAACTATGAACCTGAAATACTTCTTTTGATAGGTAGTTTTTTCGAGGAAGTCATTCCAAACTACGATTACGCACTACTCTATATAGATTATCAAAAACAACTCATTCAAATAAAAAATCGTAGATTTGTTGATTATAAAATTATATACAATTACCATTTTAATTGGGAATATCCTTTTGACAGAAAAGAATTTACTGGTACTTCTCAAATAAAAAATATGTATCGTCTTTCTCAAGACGAACAATATTATGCTAATATGGCACCATTTTCTTTCAAGAATGACATAATTAGGGATTATATGAATATTAATAGCGATACTGGTAATTTTTGGGAAGATTTAGATATAGATTATTATTATTGAATTATATATAATCATTTAATTATTTAATCATTTAATTATTTAATCATTAAAATCTAAATCTATGTTATGTCTTGTCCTAGCAAAGAACCTTTTCATTAATTTTCTATTTACAATATCCCTGCGCTCATAGTATTCAATAATATCACCATATGCTATTTTAAATGTTAGATATAAAATTGCTATAATAAAAACAATAATCGTTCTCAAATAAATAACTCTATCATAAGTTTGAATTAAATACAATAATATACCCATAGTAATATAAATATTAAATTTAGAGTTGCCACTCAATTTGTCATAGTTCTTAAAAATAAACTTAATGTCTTCCATTTTGTAAGATTTTCCGTATAGGAATATCAGGTTTACTATTACCTGATTTCAAAAATTAAAAATCATTATTCAATTTTTATATTTTGTATAAAAATATTTATATATCCTCTACTCTATCTTAAATATTAAATGTCTTTTTTTTATTTTAATAAGAAAATTAAACCATATTATTATAATAAAATTATTATAATTTTAATTTATATGGTTTCAAAATTTTTAATATATGTATAGATTATAAATGGTTTTTTTGAATTCAGGTAATAGTAAACTGGCACTCGTTATTGGAATTAACTACAATGATAGTACCACAGCAAAGTTAAATGGTTGTATTAATGACACATATAAAATAATTGATTTTTTAAAATTTAAATGTGGTTATCAAGATGATAATATAGTATGTTTAACAGACGATACAGATATAAAACCTACAAAAAATAATATTTTAAATTCTATTAGGGAGTTTGTGGAAAAGGCACAGAGTGGAAATTTTAAAGAATTATGGTTTAGTTATTCTGGTCATGGTAGTTATATTAGTGCTTATGCTGCTGAAGAAACTGATGGACAAGATGAGGCATTAGTTCCTTTAGATTATAAAGATAATGGATTAATTAGTGATAATGATATATACTCCCAATTAGTAGAACCTTTACCAAGTGATTGTTGCCTTTTTAGTATTGTTGATGCATGTCACTCTGGAACTTCCTTAGATTTACCATTCGTATATAGAGTTGATGGTGGATTACAAAAAAATAATAATAATACTCCTCAAGCAAATGTTATAAAATTAAGTGGTTGTAGAGATAATCAAACAAGTGCTGACGCTTATATAAATAATAAATTTCAAGGAGCACTCACTTTTACTTTTATAAAAACTCTTAATGATCTTAATTTCAATTTAACACCACGACAATTAGCAAAGAGAGTTAAATCATATTTGAATAACAATAAATTTAATCAAATACCCACAATTACATTAAGTAGAGATTCCACTTTAGATGAATTGATTATGGGTTCAAACAATAACGAAAAAAATATTAATATTTTTATGGAAGGAGATAGTTGGTGTAGAGACGAATCTTCTTGGAATATATATTCTGTTGATGAAAATAAATTAATTTATCAAGAAAATAAAAGATTTTATATTAATAATGAAAAAGTTAACTATCCTTTATATTTAGTTGACGGCACATATATTTTAATATTCCATGATACTTATGGTGATGGAGGTGTTAAGGGTAATATTAAATTTTTAAATAGTGGTGTCAAAATTAAAGAGTTTTATTTTAATTCTGGTAGTTATAAATCATTGGAATTTAAGATAGATAATAAAAATGATGTGGAACCTGTTAATGTTATTAAAAATATTGATTATGAAGTAAGTTGTGATTATTATGGTATTCAGGAATCTTCCTGGAATGTGGTGGATAATTTGAATAATAATATTTTCAATAATGATAATAAATTTTCAACAAGTAATGAAATTATTAAATTAAGTGGTAAAATTAATTCTGGTAATTACAGATTAAAATTAATTGATACTTATGGAGACGGTGGTATTTCAGCAAAGATTAAAATTGATGGTGTTGAAGTTTTGAATTATCAATGGATGAATATGGATTGGAATAATACAAATGGTTATTTAAAATTTATTGATTTCTCTGTTTAAATATGGTCTTTATCTCTATTGTCTTTTCTTCTTTATCTATTTCATTCTTTATATTTACTTATAAAAATAATTCTTTTATATAATATTATATTTTATTATATTTTATTATATTAAATGAGTTTTAATCAAACCGGAGGGTATTTTCCTATAAGAAGAAAACCTAAATCTTTTAATTTTTTTAAGTTAGATACTCTTGCTCAAAATCCTAATAGTAGTTTAGTTACTGGCGAATATTCAATAGGAACATCTAATATCAATATTACTCCCACAAATATTAATTCAAATACAGATTATTTTAATTATTGGGAAGGCGTCGTTAAGGGATTTAGAGATATATTTTTTAATAATAAGAATACTGAATTAACAGTTTCAATAGAAGAACCAAAGTTCACCACTGTAGAAATAGATTTAAATGGAATAAATATAAATGGTGTACCATATTTAAATGACATAATACAATCCTCAATTCAAGAATATATTAGTGGTAATGATTCTACAGATTTAATAAAATTAAAGATGGCAATTCATAATGTATTATCAAAAGTAAAGGAGTATCTTTTTATACAAAAAGAATTAAAGGAAATATCAGAATTGATTAGCACTGATAGTAATCCTATTCAATTGAGTGCTTATATAGAAAGTTATGGTATAAAAAAACCTCAATTTCCTGTATCTTATGATGAAGATTATTCTGATATAATAGCGATGTATACAAATCCTTCAGAACCATTAAAATCTTTAGATGGAATTGACACTGATACAATTACAAGAGTAGAACAACTAACAAATTTAATTAATACAGTTATGGATAACAGTGGTATAAGTACAGGTACAGGTAAAGTCCCTGAAATAACATCTAGAAAAAATTATGAACCTAGTGGAAATCTATCAAGACTTACTAAAATTTCAGAAAGTTTAGATATTAATATATTATTAGAAAAATTAAATATAAGAATGAAATTAAAGGCATATAAAAATTTACAGAAATTATCTCTTTCAAATTATATAGGTTTACCACAGATTAATAGAAATAGTAGTTTGGGTTATATTTTAAAAATAACAGGATTATCTGTAATATTAGGAGCAGATATGTTATTATTGAAGGAAATGGATAAAAAAATTCATTCTATAAAACAAGCAGAAAAGACACTGGATTATAGAATGCACGCAAATGAATATAAAGATGAAATACAAGAAATAATCGCAAGGTCATTAAAATTAAAAAAACTCACTTTAAGTATGGACTTGGATTATCTTCATGATTCTATTTACGAACACTTAACACTTGAAGAATTAGATATATCAGGAAATAAAAATTTGAAAAGAGTGGAATGCCCGACTTCAAACACAATATATAAATTTACGGTTGATTTATTTGATGGAAAAGGTAATATTAAGGTAGATAGGAAATTATATGAATTAGCAAGTATGGGGAAAATAGAACTTATTTCAAAAATAAAGAACAATAAGTGAGTAAACAAAAATAATTTAATATTAAATTCAAAATTAATTATATAAAAATTTAATATAAACTATAATTAAGTAATAATGGAAAATATTGAGAAAAGATTAGAAGCATATATAGATGCCAAGTGTAAAATAGTAGATAATGAACCAAACCCTACGAAGGAAGATTTTATTAACGAATACATAAAAATTTATAATGATAAAAGTTTAGAAAATATAATTACTGAAAATCAAAATAGTTTAGAAACTATAATTACTAAAAATCTAGAAAGTTTGAAAACTTATAATGAGATAAAACCTAAAAAATTAGTATTAGTTGAAGGTCATGGTGCTCATCCTGGAGACACATTTACAATTCCTTCAAATGTTATTGTATGTTTCTTAACAGCTATTGATGAATATGGTGTTAGTCCTGTATTTACACACAGTACATTAGTAAGATTATTTGATAATGATAAATTAAAAAATCATATTTTTAATAACAAAATAAAATTAAAGACTGAAACAAGAAATATTAAAGTAGAAGCAAGTGAATTTACACCATTCAGTGATAAGTTTTTATTTAGTAGTTTTTATTATCCTTCGCAAATTTGTCCGGATTTTAAAATTGAATTAACACAAAATGAAGGACTTGGTAATATATTTATTGATTTTATCGAATCAGAAACAGACGAAAAAAATCCTACAAAATGGAAAAAATCTATAAAAATTGAGAAGGAAATAGATGGTAGTAAAAATTTTTCTTTAGAAAAACTGTGCAAAGAGTATGAAAAAGATAATGGTAAAGAAAATAATGGTAAAGCACATTTTATTCTTTTAACTGGTTGTAGAAAAATACATGCTACGTCAGAAGAAATTTTTAAAATAAAAAATTTAGATATTATGAATCAAGAAATAAATATTGAAATAGCAAAACCATTTGGAGATTTAAAAGTTGATAATGAAAATTGTAAAATGTATCCTTTTAGTATGGCAGAGGAATACAGATTGAATACTGAATTCTTTAATGTCAATATGGTTAAATTAAAATTAGACGAGTTTAGAATAGATAAACCTTTATTACCAGGTTGTCTTTATGATTCACTATATGATAATTATATTAGAGGTTATATTAGGGGTAGTGAACATTTTAAAGATTTATATAATAGAATAGAAAATTCAGATCAAGGAACCATACAATCTAGGATTTTATCTCCTTTCAATTATGTATCATATAAGTTACTGAAACAAGACGGAGGAAGAGATATAATTGATATGATTAAGTTGAATGGAGTCAAAGATCCAGAGTTACATAAATTTGTGTTTTCAAACATATTAGCGATTATATTTGACCAACCTCTATTAGACGCTTTAACTTTATTAAAAATGATGACAAATGAAGAAAAGTTACAAAATAAAAACTTCGATTTCAAATTATTAAAAACCCATCTTTTTATATATACACTTGAGAGAATAAAAAATATGAAAAATAGAGACCTCCATAGCAGAAGTAGTATTTTAGATTTTTATATTAAAAAGTTTTACTATGAAGAAATAATTTATTTTCAAAATAAGCCAAATGAACAAAATTTAAATAATATTTTTAAATCTATATTTACTGGTGTAAACTCCGAATTATTAAGAGAAGGAAATATTAATGAATCAGATATAGAAGTCCCTCATAAAATTTGTATAGTTAATCTAAATAACGAAACCACAGAACCCAGTTTTGAGATAAAAAAATTTTTGGGTGGTAGTAATATTATGGGATTAGAAATTTTAGTAGAATATAATTATAATATTATTATATATAATAGAGGTTTATTTGATAAAATTCCATATAAAAATATTAAAGAATTTACAATTAAAGATATATATGACTATAAACTATTAAATAAAATTTTAGAAAATTTAAAAGCAAGTGAAAATTTAAAAGCAAGTGAAAATTCAAAAGGAAGTGAAAATTTAAATAGTTTGAATATATATTTTAACAAAATATATTCAAAAGTCGCAGAAAAGAACAATACACTTATAAATACAGAAAACTTCAATGATACTTTGAATGTGCTATGTACCCAACTAGGCGAAAAACTTAAGACATTAACTTTGCATTTAGACGTGGCACCTTATTTAAATTATAATATTTTAAAATTTCTAAATATATTGGATTTAAAATTTACAACAGATAGACATCGTTTATCAGAAGCAAATTTTATTAATATAGAAAATCCAAGATTAACAATATTAAAATTAAACATATCGGAATTTACAGATGAAGTATTAAACCCTAATTCATTATGTATTGTAAGTTTGGATTGTCCAAATCTTAGATTTATTAATTTACATTCAGACTTAAAAAATGTAGAATATTATATTAAACCAAAACCAAATGAAGAAGAAGATTCACAAAATACTGAAAATATAACTTATAAAATATGTGTAAATAGGTGTATTTTAAGAATGGCACATGATGGAAACTACGTTAGTAATACTATGATATTTAAAAATTTAAAAATATTAGAATTTACAAAATCAGTCACACCCATAGATTTATTTGTTCTTAAAAATTCAATTACTAATTTAGAATCACTAAGAATAGAAAGTTCATCAATTACCTATCCTCCAGAAAAGAAAAATTCTGTTTATTTATTTTTAACGGAAATTTTAAAACTAGAATTTAATGAGATATTAAATGAAACAATAGATTTAGGACTTTATCTAATGAATTTCTTTTTAAGACTTTTACGAAATAAAGGTAAAATAGAATCTTTTAAAAAAGTTGGAAATAGAAATTTAAAAGAAGCTGAAATAATAAATTCGAGTATTATTTTTATTACTCCTTGTGATTTAACATACCAGGGTGTCCCTATATGTGAGCACCTATTTTTAAATATGTTAGCATTAGGTCTTATGGATTTAGACATGCTGAATATAATAAATTTTGAATTAAGTTTAATTGATTCGCAAGATGAAGACGATATTTTTCTATGGAATAAAACTCTGTATAAAAATTGTTATACTGAAAAAATAAGTAAAAATTCAAAATGGAATGAAAATTTTAAAAAATTATATATACCGGATCATATAATAAATCCCGGAGATAGTGAAAAGATTAATGATGAAGATTTAGATACTCTCATTGGAGAAAATCATATTTGTCATAATATAATAGATCAGTTTTTTTCTAAATTTATGATTTCTAAATTTACACTTTTATTATAGATTTTTTTTTAATTCTTAAAGTATCATAATTAAAATATTGTTAAATTTTAATATAATTTTAATATAATGTTAAATCTAATAGAAATATCAAGATTACTTTCACACAAATTCCATGTAACAGAAAATTTAATTTTTTATGGTATATTTTCAAGTTTAGTTTGTTGCCTTGGAATTTTATATGATTCAAATTCAACAGTTTTAGGTAGTATGCTTGTGTCCCCTTTTCCTATACCTGTATTGGCAGGTATCAATAATTTATTAAAGGGTAATAATAAGGAATTATTTAAAAATTTTAAATCATTCATATTTCTATGGTTTATAGTTTATGTATCTGCTTTCATAATTGGCTTTTTGAATGAATTTACGGGATATTTTAAACTTCCCACTGAACAAATGAATAGTTTTACTAAAATGACAAGAATTACTACAGAATTATTAACTTCTGCTCTTGGTGGTGGTATTATAAGTTATGCTGAGGAGATTGATGATTATGTATCAATGGCAGGTGTAAGTTTAATATTAACTATGTTGCCCCCTTTAGTAAATGGTGGTCTTTTACATGGTATTTATTTTTACGAACATATAAATAATACTATAAAAATTATTAATAAGGAAGAGGAAATAACAAAGAAAAAAGATATTGTTAATAAAGGTAATATATCACTTTTAATGTCTGCTATAAATATATCATTTACATTTTTAGGAGGATTAATAATTAAACACCAAATAAGACAAGGAAGACTCGTAAATATGTAATGATATTAAAATTAAAATAAAATCATTTAAAATAAAAATAAATTTAAATTATAATACAAATATGATTAGTGAAAGGTGTCGAGGTTCAAATTTAATAAATCATTTGAAACAGATAAATATAGAACATAGTGTGGAGTTTACACAAATTCTAGATAAGAGTGCTGCAAATCATTATTACTGGCAAGGTAAATTTAAATTTAATGGAGAAACTTTTGAAGGAGAGTATAGAAGTATTAAAGGTTTAAAGAAAATCCTATTTGATGAAAATAGTGATTACATCCACCAAGTATTAAAAAGTTTATAGTTTATTAAAACTTCACATTTTTTTTTTATAAAATTTTTCTTTATCTTATTTTTTAAATATTTATTCTAATAGTAAAATCTTCACATTTTTTTATAAAATTTTTCTTTATCTTATTTTTTAAATATTTATTCTAATAATAAAATAACTATTATATTTAATGGTAAAAAAAAATATTTATTATGTATTAATACTTATTTTATGTTTATTTTTATATTTTTTGATTGATAGAACATGTGAGAATTTCAATCTATTTAGTATATTTAATAATAATTCAAATAATAACGACTCAAATAATAATTATTTATATAGTAAAGATTCATATAGTAATGAATCTAATACAGATAATAGTATATTAAATAAAAATAATTCAAATAACAGTATATTTAATAATAAAATAAATATTAATCAACCAGATATAAATAAATTTTTTGATGAAACAGTTGTAAGGATTAGGTGTCAATATACTGATTTTAATTGGGTAGAACCACATATTGTGGGAACATATAAAGAATCAATAGGAACCGGTTTTTTTATAGATTTAGACGGGCATTTATTAACAAACTTTCATGTAATAGATCAATCTATAATAAATTACATACAGATACCTAAATATGGTAATAAAACATTTAATTGTGATATTATATCAGTATATCCTGATTTAGATTTGGCATTATTAAAAATAAAAGATTTTAAGAATAAGAAATTTTTGAAACTGGGTGATTCAAATAAAATAAGAAGAGGAATTGAATCCTATGTTATTGGTTTTCCTTTGGGTCAAGATAAGTATAAAATTACTTCAGGTATTATAAGTGGATATCAGGACGGTGATATTCAAACTGATTCGCCAATTAATAGAGGAAATTCAGGAGGACCATTAGTAGATGAAAATATTAATGTGATTGGTATTAATTATGCTGGATATGATGACGCTCAAAACGTG
>ENA-UOXV01006546-UOXV01006546.1-marine-metagenome-genome-assembly--contig:-NODE-6546-length-12160-cov-3.564312_pt1 | contig 12160 bp, 14 predicted proteins | sample MGYA00238165_ERZ766961 | MGnify/ENA primary metagenome ERZ766961 (study PRJEB28924, sample SAMN03173240) | marine metagenome | biome: Marine; feature: Water; material: Subsurface seawater | place: North... | reverse complement strand
GATCCATATTAAAGACGACCTCAAGCGCCCCTGGGCTCGCATCCCCCGCCTCGAACACAACGAAAGCGGGGACGAGGGCCGTTACACCCCGCAACTTACGGGTAAATACGCCCCGGAGAAGTAGCGGGGCCTTATGCCAGACTCAAATCCATCCGACCAAGGTACCTTCGACTACATCATCATTGGTGCCGGTTCGGCTGGGTGTGTGCTGGCCAATCGATTAACAGAAGATCCAAGCATTAGTGTGCTGCTGCTCGAAGCGGGCGGTAAGGATACCTATCCGTGGATACACATCCCGATCGGCTATCTGTTCACAATCAATAATCCACGCACCGATTGGATGATGACGACGGAGCCGAGCGCTGGGCTTAATGAGCGCTCGATTAACTATCCGCGTGGCAAGGTGCTCGGCGGCAGCTCGTCCATCAACGGTATGATCTATATGCGCGGTCAGGACGCCGATTACGATCAATGGCGCCAAGCGGGTAATACCGGCTGGGCTTGGGATGATGTGTTGCCGTATTTCCTCAAATCGGAAAACAATTACCGCGGCGATACAGAGATGCACAGCGGCAAAGGAAAGTTGCGCATCGAAGGTCAACGATTGTCGTGGGACGTGCTGAATGACATTCAAGACGCGGCCGAAGAAGTCGGCATTCCCAAGGTCACTGATTTTAACACCGGCAATAATGAAGGTTGCGGGTATTTTGAAGTGACGCAAAAAAGCGGCGTGCGCATGAGTGCGGCGAAAGCGTTTTTAAAACCGGCGGTAGGGCGGCCCAATTTGAAAGTTCTGACCAACGCGTACACCACGGCACTCTTGTTTGACGGCAAACGGGTCACCGGTGTTGCATTTGATGTGAAAGGCAAGCCCTCGCAAGCGAGCGCCTCCGGTGAGGTGATTTTGTCGGCGGGTGCGGTGCACTCGCCCAAGATACTTGAACATTCAGGCATCGGGCGCGGTGATGTGCTCTCAAAATTCGGCATTTCCGTGCGCCATGAATTGAGCGGCGTCGGCGAGAACCTGCAGGATCACTTACAGCTCCGTCTGTTCTTTAAGGTCAAGAACGCTGTCACCTTGAACCAAAAAGCAAATAGCATGCTTGGCAAAGTCGCGATGGGGATTGAATACGCACTGTTTCGCACCGGACCGCTTTCGATGTCGCCGAGCCAACTCGGGTTATTCGCAAAAAGCGATCCCAGCAAAGCGACACCCGATTTGCAGTATCATATTCAACCGCTCAGTACCGATAAGCTTGGCGATCCGCTACACGATTTTCCGGCAATTACGATGTCGGTGTGTAATCTGCGCCCGGAAAGCCGTGGTACGATTCACATTAAGTCTTCTGACGTGAGCACCCATCCGGCCATCGCGCCAAACTATCTCTCCGCATCAGCTGATCAGGATACCGCGGCGAAATCGATCCGCCTTACGCGGAGTATCATGGCGGCGAAAGCGCTAAGCCCTCTCGAGCCTGAAGAATTTATGCCGGGTGCGCATCTGCAAACTGATGATGAACTTATCGAAGCCGCCGGCGATATGGGCACAACGATCTTCCATCCTATCGGTACCTGCAAGATGGGCAGCGATAACCTGGCTGTCGTCGATGAGCGCTTGCGGGTTTATGGTCTTGAAAACTTGCGCGTGGTGGATGCATCCGTCATGCCAACGATCCCCTCAGGCAACACCAACGCGCCGACTATTATGATCGCAGAGAAGGCGGCGGATATGATAAAAGAAGATCGCCGAACATAAAAAAACAACGACTGATAACGAAGGACAACAGATGCCGGCACAACTTCCCGATATCAACAATTTTTCCGCTCTTAATATCGAAATGGTTGAGCCGATTGTGCTGCGAGCCAAGATTGACACACCAATCATCACATCCTTTGGCAACATTCCCGAACGGGCTGTTTTATTGGTCAAAGTTCAGGATAAAGATGGCGCCATCGGTTGGGGCGAGGTCTTTGGTAACTTTCCGGCACACGGCGCCGAAAACAGAGCGCATCTTATTCGCGATTACTTGGCACCCATTGTTCAATCTGAAGCGTGGGAGTCACCCGTGACGGCGTTCGATGTCATAACCCGTAAGACACACATTATGGCATTGCAAGGCGGCGAGCCTGGCCCGTTTGCGCAAGCCGCCGCCGGTGTCGATATTGCGCTGTGGGATCTTGTGGCACGGCGGGCAGGCGAGCCGCTATGGCGCTTAATGGGCGGGACGCGCGATGCCGTGCCGACCTATGGCAGTGGTCTTAATCCTCAAGGCTTTGACGGTATTGTCGAGAGCAAACTTGCCGATGGCTACAACGCGTTCAAAATCAAACTTGGCTTCGGCCAGGATAATGATTTCGCCACCCTGAAGTTACTCAGAAGCATGATTGGTGAGTGCCGCATGATGGCGGACATCAATCAAGGTTGGGATGTCGAGACGGCTTGCGCCAATTGGCCGGCTTATTCTGACTATGATCTTAAATGGATCGAAGAGCCATTGCCCGCTGACAGGCCGCTCGATGAGTGGCAACGGATTGCCGCTCTTGGTGGATCGCCCATCGCCGCAGGTGAAAACTTACTCGGTGATGAGCAGTTTGATGATTATATTGCCGCCAACGTTCTCGGTGTGGTCCAGCCTGATATTTGTAAATGGGGCGGTTTCACAAAAACGTTGCCTTTGGCACGGCGCATTGTCGAGGCCGGGCAGATGTATTGCCCGCATTTCCTGGCAGGCCCGTTCGGCATTCTCGCATCGGCCCATTGTCTGGCCGCGGTCGGTGGGGACGGTGTCTTGGAAATCGATGTCAACCCGAACCCACTGCGTGAGGAGCTGATCGGTGGCTTGCCCGCAATCAAAGACGGCATCATGACCTTACCGACAGGACCAGGGCTTGGTATTGAACCTGACCCGGCGGTGCTGAAAAAATTTCAAGTCACATAAGGAGAAGTGATTACATGTCTGACTACATACTGATGGTTCAACTCGATATCGATAAAGATCATGTCGACGAGTTCAATAAGCTCTACGAAGAAGAACATTTCCCGCACTTATTGGACGTGACCGGCGTGATCTCCGGCCAGCGGTATGAAATCGAATGTGATGCTGATGATCAAATGCGTTATCTGATCATTTATGAGCTTGAGAGTCCGGATATTCCCTCAGGCGATGAATGGAAAGAGGCTTCGGTTGCGCCGGCTTATATGAAGGTTCGCAAGTACATCACCGGTCGGCGGCGCGGCGTCTTTAAGAAGATCTAATTTTGGCGGTACGGATGCCTTAGTTGTGATAAAACAAGCTCACCATGCCAAAACATAACAACCAAGCCGTTCCCTGTACCATCTTGCGCGGCGGTACCAGCAAGGGGGTTTATCTTAAAGAAGCCGACTTGCCTTCTGATCCAGATGCGCGCGAGCAGGCGATATTAAAAATCTTCGGCTCGCCTGATAAGCGTCAGATTGATGGTCTTGGTGGGGCCGATCCGCTCACCAGTAAAGTCTGCATCGTCGGCCCGGCGCCGAAAGATAATCCACGTGCGGAAGGCGCGCAGCTTAGTTACACGTTTGGCCAGGTCGAGATTGATCATCCGATGGTCGATTTTCGTTCGCTGTGCGGCAATCTAACGTCTGGCGTTGGCGCTTATGCCGTTTGGGAAGATATGGTCGACGCCGTGTCGCCGATCACCACCGTGCGTATCTACAACACCAATTTAGACCGCATGCTTATTTGCGAAGTGCCGGTTGAGGGGGGCAGGCCGCTTGAAGTCGGTGCGTATGCCATTCCCGGTGTGCCGGGCACTGGCGCGAAGATCCAAGTCGATCTTGCCGATACCGCAGGCTCCAGCGCCGGCGCGTTGTTGCCGACCGGTAATGCGATTGACCGGCTTGATGTGGCGGGCTTCGGTGAGATCGATGCCTCCCTGGTTGATATCGGCAATGCCCACGTGTTCGTGCGTGCTGCCGACATGGGTTTGACAGGCACGGAAACCGCCGCCGAAATTGATGCCGACGAGAATTTGAGCGCAAACTTGGAACGTATCCGCGCCCATGCGGGGCACATGATGGGGATGATCGACGATCCCGCGCAAGGCAAACAAGAAAGCCCGGCGACACCACTGATTGCGATGATCGCACCGCGGCGCGATTACGAGAGTGTGATTGAGGCGCGCACGATTAAAGCGGCCGATTGTGATTTTCTCTCGCGTTTGATGTTTATGCAGCAGATGCACAAGACGTATGCTGCGACGAGTACGGTGTGTACCGGTATTGCGAGTAAGCTTGAGGGCACCATCGTTTATGAAGCGTGCCGCGCGGAGGCACAAAGCCGCACCGAAGTGCGCATCGGCCATCCGGCAGGGGTGATTTTAACCGAGAGCGATGTTGAGCTGGATGCTAATGATTATGTGGTGAAGCGGGCAACGGTTGGGCGCACGGCGCGCAAAATCATGGATGGCCACGTTTATGTGCCGGAATAGAGAAAATACATATAAGCGCCATAGCTTAACATAAAAGCCAATCCGACCGGCCGCCCGATGGATTTGAAGCGCCAGAGGATGACCAGCAGCACCAAACAAGTACCAACAAGAATAGGCCCATCGATCAGGCGGAAGCGGTCTTCAATGGTTATATCCGTAATGCTAGCGGTCACGCCTAAAACACAAAAGATATTAAAGATGTTGCTGCCAATGATGTTACCGAGAATAACATCATGATGCCGCCGTGCTGCGGCCACGATAGCGGTGGCGAGTTCGGGCAACGATGTGCCGATGGCAACGAGTGTTAAGCCGATGATGGATTCAGAAATACCAAAATCACGGGCAATGGTTATCGCGCCGGTGACGAGGAGGTGAGCGCCGCCAACGAGGACGCCGATGCTGCCGATTGACACGAGCACGGCAACCGTTGTCGTAAACGGTATATCTTCAAATTCATGAGCTTCTTGTTCATGGAGCGTATCGGGCGTAGATGCTTTCTGCGGTTTGCTCGATTTTTCCATCCAATACGTTGCCGTTAGATAGATGATAATAGCGGCGATGAATCCGAGACCCATTTTGAGGTCGATGACGCCGAGATAAGTGGCGCCAAGGAGTGTGAAAGAGGCTGCCACCATCACCAGCGCATCGTTAATCGCTGTTTTTGGCCAGGATGTCATTGGCGCGATCATGAGGGCAAACGCAAAGACGAGGAGAATATTGGCAATGCTACTGCCAATCACATTGCCTATGACAATACCCGGGGCGTTGTTGAGGGCGGCATCGATCGAAACACCGAGTTCGGGTGCCGAGGTGCCAAAGCCGACAACGATGAGGCCGATTAGAAGGGGTGAGACGCCGAGGCGGCCCGCAAGCGATACACTGCCACGCACCAGGAATTCGCCGCCGACAACGAGAAGAATAAGACCGGCGGCAACAAATGCATAGCTCATCTTTATGTTTTAGAGAACTTTATGTAGGCAAGCCAGTAAACAATGGCGACAAGCACGCCGCCACCAAAAATATTGCCAAGCGTTACAAACAGAATATTTTCGAAGAATCCGGGTACTGTAACGTGCTCAGCTCCAGCAAGCATGCCGGCTGGAATAAGATACATATTCGCGATTGAGTGCTCAAAACCGAGGGCAACAAAGGCGGATATCGGAAAGATGATCGCAAGAATTTTGCTGGTGACGGTGTGAGCGGCAAAGCAGAGCCATATGGCTAAGCACACTAAAACATTACACATGATGCCTCGAAAGAACGCTTGGTCATATGGGATTTTTACTTTGTACTCTGCAATACGAACGGCCGTCTCGCCAACACTGCCGCCGCCGAGTTCAAATAGGCCGGTCCACGATACGATCAAGGCGGTCGCTAAGGCACCAATGAAATTACCGAGGTAGACTATGGACCAGTTGCGCAATAGCTGAAGGGTTTTAACTTTTCCATCAGCCCAGGCCATAACAATGAGATTATTACCGGTGAATAATTCGGCCCCGCCGACGACGACGAGGATGAGTCCAAGAGAAAAAGCAATGCCGCCGAGAAGCCGTTCTGGCCCAAAGCCAAGGCCGCTTTTCGTGATGACCAATGTGTAAAACATAGCGCCGAGTGCAATAAAAGCACCGGCTAAGATAGCCAGGACTAGTATTTTCATATCCGGCAAATTTACTTTGCTGACACCGAGGTTTTCAATGTGATTAGCAATTTCTGCCGGCGCATAAGCATCGTAGGGGTTTTTTGCATTCATAAAACTCACTCGCAGCTTTGTTTGGAATAATAATCAGCGATGTCTTCAATATCTTTGTTGCTAAGATCGATGGCGGTTGGCGCCATCATCCGGTGAAATCTTTTATCTTTTTGGTTGTCTGTGCTGCCATGGAGAGCGGAGTCCCTAAAAGCTATTAATTGCTCAATCAGATAAATTTTCTTTTGACCGGCAATATTTGGATAAGTGGTGTAGGGGTTGATGCCATATTGTCCGTGGCAAAATGCGCAATTTTTTGTTTTTGCTGGCGCCGGTAACTGTTTCACAGCATTGCTGCGAATAGGAATGCATTTAAAGTCCGAAAAATATTCAGCGATTTTATTGAGCTCTTTAGGACTCATGGTCTGAATATGCTTGTCCATAAAGTAATGATGGCGTTCGGCAATTTTTTTCATATCGGATTTTACCGGCTTCAATTTCCGAAATCGGTTTAGTTGCTGAATAAGGTATTTTTTCTTTTGCCCGGCAAGATAGGGTGCTTTGGGGTGGTCGTTCTCGCCCGAAGGATTGTGACAAAGCAAACACCGTCGTTCGTTGGCAATTTTATAGCCATCGCTTGCATTGTCAGCCGCGGCGTGATGAACAAATGTGTTGAGCGCAAATAAGATTGTAGCACAGGTGATAACAGAGGCGACTGTTGTGCGGCTATTCAACATCTTAAAACCTTCATTAATAAAGAGGTGGGCTCAAGGTATCGAAAATGATGAATATTGATGTTGATGTAGATCAAGAAGAGGCGTGAAAGGCACGTGCTCTTTGACTATTCATTGAGCGTAATCCCAAACTCATTCTCCAGAACCGCGCAAATGGAATCAAAGCAAATGCCTTTGCGCACCAGACGCATGGTGCGGAAATCGATTTGTGTGCTTGAAAAATTAAAGTCGCCCTTGAGGCCGTTTTCCATATAGGTCGACGGGCCGTAATCGATGATGACATCGGCGGCGGCGCGAATTTCCGGTTCGATATCTTCGGCGCGGTATTTGGTGCCGCGTTGCGAGATGTTGGCTGAAGATGCAATCAATGGAAGACTATGCTCAAGGCTGAACTCGGCAATGTGATCGCGCAAAGGACCAGCGTTGAGCAGAAAATTTACGGTGTCATCTTTGGTCGCGAGGCCCGTGAGAAACGGCGTCAGCTGTTTCATCAGAGGATGATCATTCCTATAGGGTGCGATGACAGAGAGCGGGAGGTCGTGTTTTGTAACAATGGTACGAACGATGTGCTTTGCCTCATCAGAAAGCAGCTGGACCTCATCATGGGTACGGAGGTTCGCCACAACACCGCTTGGCTTATCGATGCTGCGTTTTTTTGCTTTGTAAACCCGGTGCAGTGCCTCTTCGCTGCCGCTCATGATGGCGTAAGCGACATCCATATAGACAATAGCGATGCCGCCGTCCTGCAGGCAGTTGAAAACCCGCTTAGCGTCGTCTTGATAATTACGAGAAGGGTCGATTGTCGGCATGTCTATTTAAGTCCTATAGAGTGAAATAATGTTGTAATTCTTGTACTGTTGAAGATCAACGCAAAGGGGTCGTTCAAAGTAATGGCGAGTTTCGTTTATGTGTTAGGCAGCGCCGATCGGAAGATGGGTCCGAAAACGTATGTCGGCTGGACGCTTGATCTCGAACGGCGCCTCGCCAAGCATAATGCCGGAAAAGGGGCCAAATCGACCCGCGGGCGCTCCTGGGTTCTGCTCTATGCGGAACGCTACGAGACCCAGCATGAGGCAATGAGCCGGGAATGGCACCTCAAGCGGGACCGAGCCTTGCGCAAACAGCTGCGGGCGGCGGCAGAACTATGCTACACATCATGCTGAAAGCGAGCGATTGATGAAAGACGAAGTCTTCAAGATCGATGACATTTATATCCCGACCAAGCGCCGTAGAACGCTTGAGCCGGACAAGGTCGCCGAGATCGCCGAGAGTATTCTCGAAGAAGGTCAGAAGGTACCAATTCAAATTCGCAACGATGGCAAGAAATTGATCCTCGTCGAAGGGTTTCATCGCCTCGAGGCGTGTCGGTCTTTAGGGGAAGAAACAATCGTTGGCGTTCTTGTCCAGGCAAAACGTCGATAATCATAAAAGGCACAAGCAGGGAACGATGAGTATATTTACGATAGGCGCGATCTTGATCGGGCTTTCTGCATTCTTTGGTTACCTCAATCATCGGTTTTTACATTTACCGCATACCATCGGCTTGGTGGTGATTGCGCTATTTGCATCGCTATCGATCATTGGCTTCGATATCCTTAATCCAGCCGTACAAATCGCGCCGATGATTACCGATGTGCTGCATAAAATCGATTTCAACGAAACCTTGATGCACGGCATGCTGAGTTTCATGCTGTTTGCCGGTGCGCTGCATGCTGATTTCTCGGCTCTCAAAGAGCGGCGCTGGGCAATCGGCGTCATGGCCTGTCTCGGCACGTTAATCTCGACCTTCGTTGTCGGTGTTTTGATGTGGCTTTTGTTGGGCGCCTTTGATCTCAGTATTCCCTTTATTTGGGCACTGGTCTTCGGTGCACTCATTAGCCCGACTGATCCAGTCGCCGTACTGAGTTTATTTAAAACCGTTAAAGTGCCGGCGACCTTGCAGGCGACAATGGCTGGTGAATCACTCTTTAACGATGGCGTCGGCGTGGTTGTCTTTACGGTCGTTGTGGCTATCGCGCTGGCCAGCAGCGGGCAGGGTGCCAGCATGGGCGCATTCGATATTGCCGAGTTATTCTTTAAGGAAGCTGTCGGTGGCGCCATTCTCGGCATTGTTGCCGGTTATATTGCCTATCGCGCTATGCATGGGATCGATGAAGCAAGCCTTGAGGTGCTGATCACATTGGCGTTGGTCATGGTGACGTACGCGATTGCTCTCGCGCTTCACGTAAGTGGTCCGATTGCGATGGTTGTCGCGGGGTTGTTTATCGGTAATACCGGCGTTCAGTATGCCATGAGTGAAGAAACCCGGGGTGACGTACAAACATTCTGGACACTGCTTGATGAAATTCTCAATTCCGTTTTGTTTCTGCTTATCGGTTTTGAAGTCTTGGTGGTCTCTATGTTTCTTGATTATTGGGAAGTTGCACTGTTGGCCATACCGGTCACGTTGTTTGCGCGCTCGCTGAGTGTTGGGATTCCGATCATCATTTTGTCGCGTTGGCGAAGCTATACCAAAGGTGCCGTACCGGTGTTAATATGGGGCGGCCTTCGCGGCGGTATTGCGGTGGCGCTGGCGCTGTCACTGCCGGATGTCGAATACAAAGCGCCTATTCTGACGATAACCTATGCGGTCGTCTTATTTTCGATCATTGCCCAAGGCTTGACCGTTAAACCGCTGGTAAAAATGATGGTGCGTTAACCGGGAGACCAATAATGGCATTAAGCGATAAAGATCACGATACATTCATGGGGCTGCAAAGCGGACATATCAGTGACGCCATGGAAGGCATGGGCCTGACGCGCTCCGTGTTGCATGGCTACACATATTTGGGTACGCCGGGCGGGCGCATGGTTGGCACCGCCTATACGGTGAGACAAGCACCAAAACATGCTACAGCGACACGAACCGACCCACTGGTCAGCCACGCTAAAGTTTCCGGCGGCTTGGCATCATCCGGTGAAGTCATCATCGTTGATGCCGGTGGGCGGATCGATAGCGGCACTTGGGGTGAAAATCATTGCATGCGGGCAAAACCCAACGGCGTACAGGGCGCCGTCATCAACGGGGCAACCCGCGATGCTCATGAGATTAAGTCTCTCGATTTCCCGGTATTTTGCAAAGGCGTTTCTCCGGTCAAAAGCTTGTGGGATTTGGAAACCGTCGGCCACAATGAGCCGCTGAGTATGGATGGCGTGCAAGTGCGCGCCGGCGATATCGTATTCGGCGATGAAACCGGCATTATCATCGTGCCGCCGGAATTGATGGATAAAATCCTCGCCGCCGCCCAAAAAATCCGCGATGAAGAAGCGACTTACGCCGAGCAATTTAAATAAGAACAAGATTTATCGATGCGCACCGAACTTATTTCCATTGAAACCGACACCGTGCCGCTCGACGGCGCTTGGTATATACCTGAGGGCAAGGACATTATTGGCGCCGTGATGCTGTGTCATGGCAACACCATGAATTTTTATACCGGCGCGCCGCGGTTTTTGCCGCCGGTGCTTACGAAGCTTGGCTTTGCCTGCCTGGCCTTTAACCGGCGCGGCCATGACATCCTTGTCATCCGCAACAGCAAAGAAAATCCGGTCGGTGCGGCGTTTCAAACCACCGAAGAAGCCATTGCCGATAATGAGGCTGCCGCTGGCTGGTTGCGTGAAAGGGAATTTGATGCACCTGTATTGATCGGCCACAGCAACGGCGGCTTCCTTGCCATGCAACACGCCGCATGCCATCCAGAAACACCGGCGATGATTTTACTTTCGGCGCATGCCGGCGGTGATCGAGAAAAACGCGCGAAACTCACAGGCTTTCAAGGCGGCGAGAAAACGCCGGCGCTCATTGCTAAAGCCGAAAAGATGATCGCCGAAGGGCGCGGTGATGACTTGATGATGTTGCCGGCTTGGATCTTCGTGACGTCGGCAAAAAGTTACATTGACCGTCAAAGCTTGCCCGATACGGTCGAGACAGCGTCGAAAATCTCATGTCCGGTTCTTTATGTTCGAGGCGATTTAGAATTGCAGGCGTCTTATCCGGCGGAAGACTTCGCGGCGAATTGTGCTGGGTCGTGTGATGTTGAGATCGTTGCGCAATGCGATCATTTCTATAACGGCTGTGAGGACGTGATCATCGATCTCGTTTCGTCATGGCTTAAAAAGACGGTGATCTCATGATCAAGGCTGCGGTGCTTGGGCTTGGTTGGTGGGGCAAGCATATCGTTGGGTGTCTTGCAGACAGCAAACGCATTCAGATCACTCATGTGGCTGAACTGGACTTAAAAGAAGCCGCAGCATTTGCCGCCGATCACGATTTTAAGCTCACCGATGACTACTCATCCGTGCTGAATGATCCGGCCATCGATGCCGTGATCATCACCACGCCAAATTTATTGCACGAAGAGCAAGTGTTGGCCGCCGCCGCCGCTGGCAAACACGCCTTTTGTGAAAAGCCGCTGGCTTTAAAAGCGGCTGCCGCCGAACGCATGTTGGCGGCCTGCGATGCCAATTCAGTATGCTTGGGTATTGGCCACGAACGCCGCTTCGAAGATTCCTTAGAAGAAATGAAGCGGATGGCCGATAGTGGTGAGCTTGGCAAACTGCTGCATTATGAAGTGAACGCCTCGTATAACCTATTTGTCGGTGCGCCTGAAGATGATTGGCGTCAAGACCCAGCGCAATCACCGGCTGGTTTAATGACGGCGCTTGGTGTTCATCAAACCGACTACATGCAAACGATCTTAGGGCCGGTAGATGAAGTCCAAGCGCGCTTGACCCATCGTTCGGAGAGTTATTCAAAAGACGATGTTTTATCGATTCAGTTTGTTTTCAAATCCGGCGTCATCGGAAATTTTAATTCCCTCGCGACCACACCGTTTTATCAACGCATGACGTTGTTCGGTGATCGCGGCTGGGTTGAGCTTCGCGAAACGGCTAACGTTGATAAGCCTGATCCGGCGTTACTGACTTGGCGCGGCATGGATAACGAAATTCACACCCGCACCTATGAGCGTACCGATACGGTGACGCAAAACCTCTATGCATGGGCTGACGCGGTGGGGGGCAAGGGTGAATACCGTTTTACCCGTCAGGAACTTCTTCATAATGTTGAAATTCTAGAAGCCATTGTTACCTCGGCGGCGACCGGTAAATCGCAGGTGATACGAGGGCAGCATGAATCCTAAAGAACCAAAAGCCTTAAAAGAAGCGAGTGGCGCATACCCCGTCGAGCGCCGCGACCGGCATGCCGAGCGGCCTGGGTTTTGCATGAATA
>ENA-UOXV01006543-UOXV01006543.1-marine-metagenome-genome-assembly--contig:-NODE-6543-length-12162-cov-4.667713_pt1 | contig 12162 bp, 8 predicted proteins | sample MGYA00238165_ERZ766961 | MGnify/ENA primary metagenome ERZ766961 (study PRJEB28924, sample SAMN03173240) | marine metagenome | biome: Marine; feature: Water; material: Subsurface seawater | place: North... | reverse complement strand
ATAAAATATTTCATTACTGTGCATACTTGTTGGTGCATCTGTAGACGAAAAGGCATTGAATAAGTAATAGCCACCCGAAATACTTATTTCAGACGAATTTTTAAAATTCTTTTTAAAAGCAGCCGTAACTCCTTCTGGTTGAATATCCTCATCCCAAACGTTTTCAGGATAAATCTGATTGGAATGATATGGCAAAGCATACTTACCTACCCACAAATGAAACCAATTGTATTTTTGGGGATGATAGTAAATAAACAAACGATCTAACCCTACTCTGAGCTGACCAAAACCGTCAAAATTCACATGTGTTGATTTATAATTATTCAAATCTGGCGATGTTACCAATCTAGCACCCAGCCTAAAGTCATCAGTTAATCGAATGTTTGTTCCAATACGAAATCTGTAACGACCTCTAAACCTCTCGTTTCCATTAGTGTTATCATAATTGGCACGAAGTCTAAAATCTCCATATAACTGAAAATAGGTTGATCTTGTCTTTTCTCGCAGCTTTCCAACAGCATTTTCTGTTTTATCTTTTGGTTTTCCTCTAGTGTGCAATACAGTGGTTTTTCCCGATAAAATTTCAATCAAAAACTCCTCGTTTTTTTGAGTTTCAGGTACAATTATATATTTTCCTTCAGGTAAATAAACAGTTTCTGGCAATTCATCATTTATTCCCCTATTATTAGGGAAATATCGAATTACGTTACCTTCTTGGGTTTTAACAGTAAATCCGGTATGTGGATAATAGGTAACTTGAGCATCTGTTGTTGGATTAACATCAGTGTACACCTTTAGCATACCTGTTTTACCTTCTTTACTTATCTCATATTGAGCTACACTGCCTGTATATAAATCGGTAGTCACTTCTTGCCCTTCTTCACTTATAACCCAGGTAATGAATTGCAACGCATTTTTATTGTTTTCATCCCACAGAAGAAAAAGGGGCCTTTTTAAAGGATAAGAAAGTTCATGATTCCATGGATTAGAACCATTAACGTCAACCACTAATTCCGAATTCTTCTTTATAAATGATCGGGTGATAAAACCAATCGCTCCCTCTTCTACGCTAATCTTATCTAATATTTCGTTGTCTCCAATTTCATTAATTGAAGTTCCATATTCACTTCCCTTAAGTATTTCATTTTTAAATAAATGATAGGTTGCCGAATTTGGCGATACTCGAAATGCTTTTATCTCACCATCCTCTTTTCCAATTTGATTCCAATTATTAACTTCTCCGGTATAAATCCTCTTCAATTCATCACTAGTCAAATTCGTAACTCCTGGCTTATTTACAATAACAGCAATAGCATCGGAACCAATAAATGTGGAGCGAATTCCTTTTTCTAATATTTCTTTCGAAGGAGAATTTGCTACTCCAGCTATATCGCAAGTGCCATTTAATATGGCTTTTTCTCCACCAGCACTTTCGGATTTGGTATTTATTTGATATTCAAAAAGCGGATAAACAATTTTAGATTCCTGTAGAAGTTCCCCCACCGTTGACGAACCAACATATGATAGTAAACCAAAATCATTTTTAGAATGCACTTGAAATCCACATTGTTGCAAATTTTGACTTTGCTCTTCATTCACCCACTTCACATATTTGTATGCACCTAAATTCTTTTTCCAATGTAACAAATACAAATCCCGCCCAATTGGATAATTCTCATTAAAAACGGAAGGAACTTGATCGTCAATATTTATGGATTTTACACCATCAAATGGTTTTAAAAAACTCAAACTTACATGTCCTATTGAAAAAGGGTTTGCCGACACTTTTTGAATCATTATTGAATCGGGCGATAGTAATTCATAATTTCCGTAGGCTTGGTTATTTAATATTTGACGTCTAAAAACAAAATGCGTTGCAGAAGACTCATCCATAATAAAAACTTCAATTGGTTTATCGGGTCCTCCTAATCCCTTCCAATTTGTAATTTCTCCGGTAAAGACAGATTTGAGCTGCTTTGAGGATAATTGTGATACTGGATTTTTTTCATTAATAATAACCCCTATTGCATCTCTTCCTATTTTTTCCTTAGCTATTTCCGACTCCTTTAAACTTTCTGGAAGTGCCCCCGCAAAACCAGCTACATCGCACTTACCGGATAATAAGTCTTTTAACCCTCCAGAACTTTCGGTTGAAGTATTAAAGCTAACTGAAGCACTATCATACTCTAAAGTTACCTTTTGCAAGCATCTACCAATGGTACTTGAGCCGGAATAATGAATTGGCACACTAGATTGAGAAAACCCAAAAAAATGAATAAGTATAATACTTATGAGTAAGATGGGTTTTATCACACGGCGAATGTCATAAAAATATTTTAATTTGAACATGACTTCAGTCAGAAATTAACTCTGCATTTTGACTTTTAGTGTTGTTTTAGTTCGAAATTTAAATTTAATGGAAAGCAGTTAACAAACCGACAGTTCGTTTTCACAAAGCTAAATTAGTTACCCAAGTAAATACGCCAAAACTAAAACCACCTAACAATATACTTATCAGCATGTTAACTATTAGTGCTTTCTTTGTAAATCCTAAATAAATATTGGTGAATTTCATTCTTAGTCACGCAAAATAGAGCTAGTAAGTTCTTTTAATACAATCTACTTTGGTCTTCTCAAAATTCAGATAATATGAAAATTTCAGGAATTGATTCAACAGAGATATTATTAGACACTAGTCTAGTTCAATATGTATTGAAACTCAAAGTGTTTTTTATTGTTTTACTATTTTCGATTGGTTTTACAAACCTTAATGCCTCACACATTTCTGGTGGTTCAATTAAATATAAATCACTTGGTGGAACAAGTTACTATATAGAAGCTGCTGTTTTTAGAGATTGCTCAGGAATTCAAATTACAAATACCACGGCTAGAATAACAGCTCAGTGCATGCCCTCTGGCACGCCGAGTTATTACAATTTGCCTTTATAACTTGTAAATAATGTAGAGCTTCCAAAATTGACACTTGAAGCTTGAACATTCCCATTTATTGCCAACCGAGGTGTAGAGCCATACAAACCATAATACTTTGTTCTATCATCATTCTCCGTTTTATTGTGTTGGTTAAATATGCAAGTAGCGTAAGGTGAGCTAGGATGAATACTAATGTGTAGGACATCAGGATTGCTGACAAAGTTCTGTATAAGCCCAGGATTACGGCTAGCACATACGCTGCATTTTGTATTAGTAAAATGTTCAGCGATCACTTTTTGTGATATTTGAGCTTCTGAATAGGTAAAAGACAATAGCGCGACTAGACTAAGGTAAAATCGTTTCATGTTTTAATTATTTGAAATACAAAAGAAGGGGATTCAGAAGATAAAATATGTAATATTTAATACAATTGAATCCAATATAACTTCACATGAATATCATGAAATTCATTCACTTTTTCACAAAAACAAACCAAGTATACATCTAGTTCAACCCTTCGTCAATTGGCTTACCAATTGGCCAATTAAATCTTATTAAACTTGTCCAAAATAATTCAGATGAAAACACTCGCTACTTTCCTAATGGTTTTAGGAGCTTATTCTATAGCTGCCCAAACCAAGATTGACACCACATTTAATTTCCAAACAGATCCAGCTAAAAAACTCTCCATTTATATTCCTTCTAGTTATAATAGCGCTAAGGCCAACGGTCTGATGATAGGTTTACATCCTTTCAATACGGCTCGATGGAATGCCAAAGCTTGGCGAGATACTTTAATGGTATTTGCCGAAGAAAACAACCTGATTCTTCTTTGCCCAGATGGAGGGGCAGATGGCCGGGTGAATGATGCTATTGATTTAGCCTTTACTGATGCCATGTTAGATTCAATTCGGGGTTGGTATAATACGGATACTACTCGTACTTTTTGTATGGGATTTTCATGGGGAGGTCAAACCACGTATACTTATGGACTTCAAAGACCCGCTGTATTTTGTGGTTACATGCCTATTGGTTCAACTCTAAATGTAAGGGAAGTTGCCGCTTTTAAGGACAACATTAAAGATGAGGCCATTTATATTATCCATGGTCAAAGCGATGCGCTTTCAACACGTTTTACTCCTTTAAAAAACGCTATGATATCCTATGGTGGAATTGTCAATTCTCATGTTCATACTTCTGGTCATACCATAGATTTCCCAAACAGAAATCAAGAAATGAAAATTGGTTTTGAATGGCTGGATTCAGTTTGTACCTATAAAGCACCACTCCCAAATTCGTTGGAAATAAAAGATGACAAAGCTGGATTCTTAATCTATCCAAATCCTGTAAGTCCTAATAGCTCTCTTAAATTGGAAGGTTTAGATAAGGAATTCACTTCCATTTCTATTATTGATATGAACGGAAAACTTGTGTATAAATCAAAGATTAATACTTTAAGTTCAGAAATAATGAGCCCCAATAAAAAAGGAAATTACCTCATCGAATTAACAGGGGAAGCTGGAATAGAAAGAAAAATTTTAATAGTTCAGTAGAAGACTTACTCTGGTTCTACAAAAACAATATTATTGTCTACATCTTCTGCTCCATGAGCTAGAGCTTTTAGCTTTTTCAAGAAAAGAAGAACGAGTAGGCCCAAGACCAATGAAGTTATTGCAATTCCTGTAAAAATCGCCATTTCTCCGGCATCTGTTGCAGCTTCACCCAACAAACCTGCAGCCTTATTCCCAAGGCCAACTACGGCAAAATAAGTTCCCATCATAAGTCCTGCATATTTCAGTGGAGCAAGCTTAGTAATAAAAGAAAGTGCCACTGGTGAAAGACTGAGTTCCGCAACAACATGCAAAAAGTAGGATAGGAATAGCCAATAAACTGGAGCTTTTTCCAAAGCTCCTTCAGATAAATCGTAAGCAGCTCCCATTAAGGCAACAAAACCCAAACTCATAATAATAGAACCAATTCCCATTTTATAAACCGAAGAAGCTTCTTTGCCTGAATTACGCCATTTTACCCAAAAATAAGCCATTGGTGCACCTAAGATTACTACATAAAGGGCGTGTAATGATTGAAAAAATGCAGTAGGGATTTCCCAGCCCAGCACTACTCTATCAATCTTATCTCTTGCATATAAATTCATTAAACCACCCGCTTGCTCGTAAGCCGCCCAAAAGAACATCACAATAAAAAAGGAAATGAACATAACTATCATTCTATCTTTTTCGATTTTAGTTAACGGCTTATCTAACAAATGTTTGTGCTCTTCAGAATGTTTTAATAAATCACCAACTCCAGTTAAATGACCTCTACCAAAAACATAAACTATTTGACCCAATATCATTCCGAAACCAGCCAAGGAAAAGCCTAAATACCAGTTAACTTCAGGTCCATAAAAGCCAACAATAAGTGGAGCTAAAACTGCTCCAATGTTGATACCGATGTAAAAAATAGTAAACCCAGAGTCACGTCTGGGATCTCCTGTTTTATAGAGGCTACCAACCATGGTACTAATGTTTGGCTTAAGTAAACCTACTCCACAAACCAATAAAATGAGCCCGGCATAAAAGGTTGTCATACCTTCAATAGCCAATGAAAACTGACCAAGAATTATAAAAACACCTCCTAATAAAACCGATTTTTTTTGGCCTAACCAATTATCGGCAATGTACCCACCAAATATTCCAGTGAAGTAAACCATCATTCCATACCAACCATAAAGCGCTAATGCTTCTTTACTTGTCCATCCTAAACCTGGATTATCCTTTGTCGTTTCAGCAGTTAGATACAAAACCAAAATGGCTCGCATTCCATAAAATGAAAAACGTTCCCACATTTCAGTGAAAAATAAAACGAAAAGTCCAGTTGGGTGCCCAAGTATTGTTTTGCCTTGCATAATTTCAATTTTGCGAAGGGCTAAAAGTAAATTGTTTTTTGGGATACTTGGTATTGGAAAGTGGATTTTGGATATTGGAGTGGATGCTAGATGTTGGATGTTGGATTAAGTCTTCTGTTTCTTTTTTCTTGCTGCTGGAAACAACACATTATTTAGTATTAATCGATATCCAGGAGAATTAGGATGTAAATCCAAATCTGTTGGAGGGTCACCTACAAAATGCTGATAGTCTTCAGGATCATGTCCTCCGTAAAATGTCCACTGCCCTTTTCCAAATTTTCCATGAATGTATTTGGCAGAACTAAGCGATTTATTTTCCCCTAGAATTAGAACCTCTGGCTTGATATATTTTTTGTGGAAAGCTGTTGTTTGTCCCATAAAACCTTTGATACGTGTTTCATGATTTTGAGTAAGCATGGTCGGAACGGGATCCCATTTGGCAGAGTATTCAAACAGAGTGAAATAATCTATGTTTTCTGGAGTACGAACATGTAATGGAGTTGCATCTATATTACTAAACTCATACTCCATAGGATTTTGAGAAAGCGTAAAGTCTGTAAATGCAAAAGTTCTTGAATAATCTATTTTTTGTTGAGCTTGAGGATCGGCAGGATCGGCATCAAACATGGTTTCACATATATCTACTTCTTCGGCAGAAAGGGCAATATCGTAACTATCGGTACCTGAACACATAGTAAAAGCAAATCCACCTCCAGCTACATATTCTTTAATTTTAAGAGCAACTCCCAACTTTAATTCAGAAACTTTATTAAAACCCAATCGAGCGGCTGTCGCTTCAAACTCTTCTACTTGTTTTCTGTACCATGGCGCATTTCGGTAGGCAGCAAAAAACTTACCATACTGTCCAGTAAAATCTTCATGGTGTAGGTGCAACCAATCATAAAGATGCAAGTCACCTCTAATTATTTCGTCATCGTATATGGTTGTGTACGGAATTTCAGCGTAGGTTAAAACTAGTGTTACCGCATCGTCCCAAGGTTGTTTTCCTTTTGGCGAGTAGACTGCAATTTTAGGGGCTTTTTCCAGTTTCACCACTTCCATGTTAGCAGCCGGATTAGCAATTTCAACCCGAATAGCCGTTGCCGAAGCTTCTGGAATTACACTAAACGTAACTCCACGGATTACAAGTTCCGACTCTATATCCTTTGAATATGGAGTCATAAAACTTCCTCCTTGGTAATTGAGCAACCACTCCACATCCACTTCATGGCTCAATACCCAATAAGCAATTCCATAAGCCTTCATGTGATTCTTTTGACTTTCGTCCATAGGAATAAGAAGCCGGGTGGCCATACCCGAAACGGAAATAAAAAGAAAGAATAGAATTACAATTTTCTTCATTGAATGAAACAAATGTAAGATTTAGAAATGTTTTGAAAAGTTAAAAAAGCTTCGCTAAAAGTCTCTTTTTATTGATTCAAAATGGCGCGTCTCCATCTTCTTCCTCATTCAATTTAGAACCCATAATCATGTTTCCTGGGTTATCAAAATCAGAATTCATTGAAGAAAGTGCACTCAAACCTGTGTCGCCATATTCTTCACGGTTTGTAAACTTAGCCAAGTGAGGAATAAATTTCATTTTCACAGTGTCCAAACTACCGTTTCTATGCTTAGCAATAATCAATTCGCCTAAGTCATCAGTTGGTGCTCCATCTTCATCCTCCATAATACCGTAATAGGCAGGACGATAGATAAACATAACCATATCGGCATCTTGCTCAATTGCACCAGATTCCCTAAGATCAGAAAGCATAGGTCGTTTTTCTCCTCCCCTAGTTTCAACCGCTCTACTCAGCTGAGATAGTGCAATAATGGGAACATTCAATTCTTTTGCAATACTTTTAATAGAACGAGAAATGGTCGATATTTCTTGTTCTCTATTACCATCATTGGCACCAGTTGTCATTAACTGTAAATAATCAATAATGATCATTTGAATATCGTGCTGGTTTTTCAATCTTCTACACTTTGCTCTTAATTCAAAAACTGAAAGAGCTGGAGTATCATCAATAAATAATGGAGCTTCAGAGAGTTTATTAATTTTTGAGTTTAATTGTTCCCATTCGTGCTGCTCTAAATTTCCTTTCTTGAGTTTTTCAGCACTCAAACTTGTTTCACTAGCAATGAGCCTGTTTATTAACTGGACAGCCGACATCTCTAACGAAAACACAGCTACACCTTTACCAAACTCAACAGCCGTATTTCTAGCCATAGAAAGAACAAAAGCCGTTTTTCCCATACCCGGCCTTGCAGCAAGCACGACCATATCGGCTGGTTGAAACCCAGCAGTTATTTGATCCAGATCTCTAAATCCTGTTTCAACACCTGAAACACCACCTTCTTTTTTACCTGCTTCTTCAATTTGTTGAATAGCTTGATAAATGAGATCATGCATTTTTTCAGAAGAACGTTTTAAGTGTCCTTCAGCTAATCCAAAAAGCTGTGTTTCGGTATAATCCAACAATTCAAATACATCGGATGTATCGTCGTAAGCCCCTTTAATGGTAGAGTTACTAATTCGAATTAATTCGCGAAGAAGGTGTTTTTGAGAAACAATTCTTGCGTGATATTCAACATTGGCCGTTGATGCAACACGATTGGTTAACTGAGAAATATAATAGGCACCTCCAACAGAGGCTAAATGATCATCTTTTTTTAGTTGTTGAGTTACAGTAAGAATATCAATTGGTTCGTTGTTTTGAAAAAGCTTGGTTATGGCCTCAAAGATTTTTTGGTGAGCTTCTTTGTAAAAACTCTCCACTTTTACAATATCAATTACATCGTCAACCGCACTTTTTTCGAGCATCATGGCTCCCAATACGGCTTCCTCTAAATCGAGAGCCTGCGGGGGCAACTTACCCATATCTAACCCAGCCGACTGTAAAGACGAACCCGTATTAGATCTCTGGTTTTTGTTGCTAAATTTCTTGATATTGTCCATAAGGCAAATTAAGACTTAAAGTTCGGGATTTCGTTTTCAAAGTGACTCTTAAATTCAAATTACTTATAAACTTAAGTTCTTAACAATTGTTCATAGCCTTAGAAGTGCAACAAGGTGAACATAATAGCCATTGAATTCTTAATTTTGAGGCAATATTTTGTTTGATTTTCGTTGCTCAAAATTCTTATAAACTCGGTTGAAGCACTTACTCTTAATAATTCTAATTATTCCTTTTTCTCTTTATAAACTGTTCGCGATCGCGTCCAGCGAGTGTGTCAATTTAAAAATCATTTTTCGCAATTAACGTAACAGACAACTCTCCAATTCCACCTGCATAATCGATGGCACTACTAAAAGGATAATCCTCGGCATGAGCAGTAAGATTAGCCTTCACTGGGTTTTGATGAATGTAATTCAACTTTTGATCTATTATATGATTACTCCATAATTCTATGGGATGATTATCGTGCTGCCAAAACTGATATTTTTTTACATTGCTTGTCTTTAGACCAGCCTTTTCGAATTGTTCTAACATCGATGACTTTCGAGTTTTTCGTGGGTTTTCTTTTATGGCCTTCAATATTTGTTTTGCCGTAAATCCTTTAAAGTCCCTAAGAATATCAGGTAAAGTTTGTTTTTGAGAAGCTTTTGCTATTAAATGAATATGATTTGTCATGAGACACCAAGCGAATATTTCTAGCCCTTTATTTTCTTGACAATGCTTAAGACTATCAATTACAATTTCTCTGTATTCTTTTCTAATAAATACATCAACCCACTCTACAGTAGCAAAAGTTATAAAATAAACACCTTGAGGGTTTTTGAATTTGTATCGGCGCGACATGGCTCAACGAAAATAGTATAAAAGTATAAAGTCATTTTCAAAATTAAGTCGAACACACTCGCGGGACGCGAGCGCGAACCGGTTTAAATATAATATATGAATTCTTAATTTTGAGGCAATATTTTGTTCGATTTTCGTTGCTACAAAATTCTTATAAAATCGGTTGAAGCACTTACTCTTAATAATTCTAATTATTCCTTTTTCTCTGCTTGCTCAAATTAAAGAGGCAGTAGATTCCAATCGGTATTTGATAAAGCTTCATTTTGATGATGCTCCCACTAAATTCGATTCAAAAAAAATAAAAACTCCAGATAGCCCTACAGAAGCAGTAAATCTTGAAAGAGAAAAAAACAAAATTTTAAATCAAGTACACGCTTCTGGTTTTATTGAGGCCGAAGTCGTTAAAACTGAAAAATCAAATTCTACGGTTCAATATCACATTCACTTGGGAAAATCCTATAAATGGAAGAACCTGAGGCCTGGAAATGTTGACGAGGGTGTGTTGAGCAAAATAGGATTCAGAGATAGGCTCTATTTCAACCAACCCATGTCATTTAATGAAGTAAGAAAACTTTTTAAAAACGTAATTAATTATTACGAAAACAACGGTCATCCCTTTGCAAGTATCCGACTAGACAGTGTGCAAATAGAAAATAATGAAGTAAGCGCCAGTTTGTATTTACAGAAACACAAAAAAATAACCATTGACACCATTAAGATTTTAGGTAGTGTTAAACTTACCCGCAAATACATTTTCAATTACATAGGAATTAAACAAGGAGACCTTTATGATGAAAAGCAAATACTTGCTATTGAAACTCGAATGAAAGAACTTCCTTTCGTTACTCCCATTCAGCCTTCAGAAGTAGATTTTTATGCCGACAGAACATCGTTAACCTTATACCTCAACCATAAAAAAGCAAATTACTTTGACGGTATCATTGGTTTTTTGCCTGATGAAAACACTGGGAAATTGCTCGTTACTGGAGACTTAAAGATTTACCTCAAAAACGCCTTTGGCAAAGGAGAAGATATTGAAGTGAATTGGAAAAGACTGGCAACTCAAACTCAAGAAATTTTTGGAAGACTCCGCTACCCTTTCTTATTCAACACTCCGTTTGGTGCAGAAGGAAGTATAAAGATATACCGAAGAGACACCACATTTAATACCGTTACTACCAATGTAAGCCTGCAGTATATATTTAGAGGAGGAGATTACATGGAAGTTTTTTGGGAAAAAGACCAATCCAATTTAATCTCAACTTATAATCTAGATATTGTAACACAACTTCCAGAATATGCTGATGTAAGAAACAATCTATTTGGTATTGGTGGAAAAGTAAATAAGCTGAATTACCGACTAAATCCTAGAAGCGGTTTTGATTTTGAAGCAAAGGCAGCTTTTGGCAATCGAGAAATCAGGCAAAACCCGGCAATCAATCCTGAGGTGTATGATTCATTAGTACTGAAAAGCAACAGCTATAAAGGAAACCTTAAAGCACGCGTTTTTATTCCGCTTTCAGCAAGACAAACCGTGCTAGTTGGTGGAAAGGCTGCCACAGTTATTAATAACGAACTCTTTACTAACGAATTATATCGAATTGGAGGATTAAAAACGCTACGTGGCTTTGACGAGGAATCCATATTTGCATCCGCTTATTTTATTGGAACCTTAGAGTATCGGTTTTTAATAGAACAGAACTCTTACTTAAGCGTTTTTTATGAGCAAGCTTGGTATGAAAACCAAGTTGGAAATACGCTAATTACGGATACTCCTTTTGGATTTGGAGCAGGTATTAGTTTTGAAACCAACATTGGTATATTCTCTTTGAATTATGCCCTTGGAAAACAATTCGATAATCCGATTTTATTTAGAGCTTCTAAAATCCATTTTGGGTTTGTGAATTTCTTTTAAGATTAAAAAGGCAATTCTATTATCGTAAATATTTTGACTAATTACCGTTGAACCGTTTTATATGATTAATGTCATTACCTTAAAAACCTCTACTTGAAAAATTTACTTACTTTGGTTTTAGATTTTAAACGAATTTGGTAATTACTCATTTACACGCCAATTTCTCAACAAAACAAAAACCATGAAACAAAACATTATTACCAAAAAAGGAACAAAAAAAGGGACTATCGTGATGATACATGGTAATTCAAGTTCTTCAAATGTATTTACACCAATCATTGAAAGTAATTTACCCTATAGCCTAGTAACCTTCGATTTTTATGGGCATGGTGAAAGTTCCCATAACGGAAAGTACAAACTTTCTGACATGAAAGATCAAGTGCTTTCAGTTGTAGATAATATTGACGACGATATTTTATTAATAGGTAATTCCTTGGGTGGTCATATAGCATTTGAAGTTGCTAACGAAATCAAAAACTTAAAAGGTTTACTAACTTTCGGTACTCCTCCAGTAAAAAGGCCATTAAATATGGAGGAAGCATTTATTATTACCCCTGCTTTAAATACCTACTTCACCGAAAACCCGACTGAGGAAGAAATCG
>ENA-UOXV01006542-UOXV01006542.1-marine-metagenome-genome-assembly--contig:-NODE-6542-length-12164-cov-5.171608_pt1 | contig 12164 bp, 13 predicted proteins | sample MGYA00238165_ERZ766961 | MGnify/ENA primary metagenome ERZ766961 (study PRJEB28924, sample SAMN03173240) | marine metagenome | biome: Marine; feature: Water; material: Subsurface seawater | place: North... | reverse complement strand
GAATAAAGAGACAAACTACCATCATTCCTTAATAATTAAAGAATCATATCCAAATTCTGAGCAACCAATTATCCTTGAGGGCGACCCTAAGTATTTCCCAAATGCCTACTTAGGGAAATATAAATTCATCTTTGACCTGAAAAACTCAGAATTCAAGGAGACTTATTCAAAGTTTTCCAAAAAGATTAATATAGATTGATGGATCCTTTTGATAATAGCTTCATGCAGCAGTTTTCTAATTCATTGAGTTGCGATGAAACTGGAATTTACTATGCTGATTCTTCTGAAAACATTTCATATCCGATTGATGGTAATAATAATTCCCTCGAATTCGAGGAAAACTCTTTTTGGTTTAGCCATCGAAATAATTGCATCACTCAAATGATAAAAAATTATCCACCAACCAAGAATGGTTTCATTTTTGATGTTGGCGGAGGAAATGGCTTTGTGTCAAAAGGATTATTGGATGCAGGATTTGATGTAGTGTTGGTAGAACCCGGTCTTTATGGGGCAATGAATGCAAAAAATAGAGGAATTAAAAATGTCATCTGTGCAACTACGCATACCGCAAAATTTCAATCAGGAACTATTCCCTCCATTGGAGTATTTGATGTTGTAGAGCACATTGAAGACGATATTGGATTTTTAAAACATCTATATGAGCTACTAGTTCCCGGAGGCATACTCTACCTTACCGTGCCGGCTTATCAATTCTTATGGTCACAAGATGACATACATGCAGGTCATTTTAGAAGATACTCTCTAGCTCAGATTAAAGAAAAACTTCTTAAATCAGGTTTTAAGATATCATATTCTACTTACATTTTTGTTTTTTTACCCTTCTTTGTGTTTTTTTTCAGGACACTACGATTTTATCTTAAGCTAAATAATAACTCTTGTGATGATAACACCAGACATAAAAAAGATCATTCATACCGTCTGGGTATTGTAGGAAAGCTATTAAATTTCTTTATGAATTTTGAGCTTAATAGAATTGAATCTAAAAATAGCATTTTTCTAGGCGGAAGTTGTATGCTCGCAGTTCAAAAGCCCCATATAACCCTGTAAATTCAAGGAAAACATATTAACTATTATTATATTTTCTCCTTGTGGGTAATTTACATATTTCAATCTGTTAGTGTACAATAACCCAAAATCTCCGATTTAAATCTACCGCTAAAAATGATCGAAATAAAAAACATTGAAAACTTATTAAGTGAACCGAAAAGAATTGAAGAGATTCGTTCCCTAATTCTATCTGAAGAAATTGTAATTCTTAAGAGATTTATTGATCCTAATTGGATTGATAAAGTTAAGAACTATCTTTCAGCTATTGGTAAATGTTCATTACCCAATTATCATGAATTAGACGAAAAAGCACCCAATTTCCATCGTTTAAACAGAAGTGACTCTAGAGCGTTTGTGAAAGGATGTTTTCATCAATTTTCATTCTTCCCCTGGAATCAAGATGTATTTAATTTTTTTGAATTTTTGAAATTTGGTTTCCAATTCAAAAACCTTGTTAACGGTTTACCAATGAACAAGTTCTTATCTTCTTCACCTGAAGACGGTTGCTTTTCCAGAGTCACTTTTCAGTTTTATCCTTCAGGAAGCGGTTATTTAAATAAACATTCAGACCCAGTTGATAAGCATCAACTAGCTGTGCCTACTCTTACAATGTCCAAGAAGGGTCATGATTTCAACACTGGAGGGGCATATGTAGAACTTCCTAATGGGGAAAAAGTAATAACTGATTCAATATCTGAAGTAGGAGACTTAATTCTTTTTAACGCCAAAACTCCTCATGGTGTTGAAATGATTGACTCTAACGATGATAATGAATGGTTATCGTTTAAAGGTAGGTGGGTAATGCTCTTTGCTACGAACAAATTAAGTACGAACAATAAAATCATTGATTCCGTCGACCTAGGTAATTCCTAAGCCAAATGAAAACAAGAAAACGCATTCACATTCTTGGTGGTGGGTATAATCAATTGCCACTTCTTTTATGTGCTAAAAAGATGGGGTTTTGGGTATTATGTACTGATGTCAATTTAAATCCTCCTTGTAGAAAATTTGCAGATGCATATGAAAGGACCTGCATAACTGACCTCCAAGGTTCCCTTGAAAATGCCATTAAACATAAAATCGATTTCGCGGCAACTGATCAGACTGATGTCGCCGTACCTACTGTTGCTTTCATTGCTAAAAAGTTAAGTCTACCTGGTATCGATTTTGATACATCTCTGAGGTTTACAAATAAGTACATAATGAGAAATTTTCTTAAAGGTAAAATTGACGAGAATTTGGCCGAAAATTACTTCTTCAATCAAGAAAATAGTGCAATTGATTTTTATACCAGTTTGACTAGTTCCAATAAATATGTAATTAAGCCTATCAATTCGCAGGGTAGCAAAGGAGTATCAATACTGGGTCCAAAATTTAGGGAACAAATTTCTAACGCATTCAAAGAAAGTTTTAATCGAGGAATTATCATCGAACGATTTGTCTCTGGCTTTGAATTTTCTGTCGAATCTTTTGTTCACAGTGGCGAAGTTCATAATCTTACTCTTACAAAGAAATATCACTACTCCACCAATTCTTGCCTTGATGAAAGGAATACCTATTTGGGAGATGTTAGTAGCGATCTTGAAGAAAAAATATTTCACTTAAATTCAAAAATAATTAATTTATTAGGATTAAAAATGGGTAACACTCATGCTGAGTACAAAGTTGAAAATGGTATACCGTTTCTTATAGAAATAGCCGCACGCGGTGCTGGTGGAAGTATTAGTAGTAAAATAATTCCCTATCTTACTGGATTCGATCCATTGACAGCCATGCTTAATCAGCTGCAAAACTCAAATATTTCCTTAGACTATAAAGACTACAAATCAAAATTTGCGATATTAAAGTTTTTTAATTTTAGACCCGGAAAAGTTAAATCAATTAGAACAAACGAAAAAGTTATTTCTAAATTACTTGAATATAATCTCACGCTTAAACCAGGTGATCATATTGTCGCTCCATTGGATAGCAGAGATCGCAAGGGCTACTTTATAGTCAACAGCGAAAACAGAGAAGCAGTGTTAAATCTCGAAAAAGAAGTAGAATCATCCATTCGGCTAAATTATTACTAAGTTTTCTTTAAAATTATAATGAACTTAAATTATTTGCACCGAGAGATACCCCAATTATCTGGAGGGTTTTTAAACGAAGGGAAAGTTAAAGTTAAATCCAACTCTGAATTTGACTACTCTAATGCATTGGATGTCTGTTTAGGCGCTATGGAATTGGCTCGTAAATTAGGAATAAAACTACCTTCTCATTCCTCTCCAAACGCAATCCCATACAACAAAAGTGATGATACTTTATTATATAAAGCTCCATTGACTACCGCCCTAACAAATAAAAAAATGCTTTTTTTGCGAGGTTGGAAACAATTTGAGAGCTGTGTAAAAGGTTTCAACACACTTGGGCTAATGGCCTATCAAGTACAGAAAGTATCTAATAAAATCGATAATTATTCTGATAAAAAACTAAGGGCTCTTAAATTGCAATTCCTATCAACCAGGAAGGATTTAAGGGGAAAAAATATCTTTGTTTCAAATGACTTAGAATGCATCAGTGATAATGTTTTAAGTGCTATCGACAATTTTGATTTAGCTTTTTGGCTAGCATTCTGTGAGCGGACCATCTATTGTTCCACATCTTCGAATATGGGGATTTCTACTCATCAAGCTTTAAGGTTGATGCAGCAAATAGAACTGGTTTTTCTAGACAAAAAATTCACTTTATTAAATTCAGATGAAGGTAGCTTAGTGGTCTGGGCTCCAGATGAAAGAGCTGATTTTATGAACGAAGAAAAAAGTTCTTTTCTCCGTAATCTTGAAAAAGAAAAGCCTCAAATTACAAAAATTAGAACTTATGTTAACCGTCAAGAAAGGGATCCTGGTGCACTTGCAGATGCTCTACTAAATGGTGGTTATTTTTTTCCAACTAATCCTCAATCACAAGGGGAAATGCAAAATCTAGTTTTCACTGCATTGCAAATGATTGAGTCTGTAAATGGTATTTCGCGAGAAAAGCTTTTCCACTCTAAAAAAACAGTTCAAACTCTTGAAAGTATTGATGCTCAATGTAACAATAATGAAATTACGATAATGCATGGTGTAGAGGGGGGTATATTTGGCTTAATGATCCCCTACTTTGCATTTTTGGAAGAAGCTCTTGCTCACCATTTGCCTAGTTCTATTTCAGCTTGGAATCAGGCTTCTATTGGTGCCGCATTTGCTGCCGCTGCACTTGCGGATGACATTTTAAGAAAACCTCTGCTCATCAACGATGATGTAAGGGGGAGACTTAATAGTTATTTTCCTGAAATAAGTAAGTTCATGGATACAAAATCCTTTGGAAAAGATATTAAGTCCAGAATTCATGGTGTTTTTGATCTAGCAAATTTACAATCTCTAGCCCAACTCCTTGGTGTTGTTGTTGAAAATCATCTATCTGGAAGAGGAACTGCCTATGTCGGTCTTGGTTCAAGTTCATACTCTAACGGTAATCGATGTTTTGAGATACTTAAGAAAAGTATGGTTACAGGAGGAGCCTTTGTCGGTAAAGACGCATTTCATGCATCAACACATGCAATAAATCCTTACGCACAAGGAATCATTTTTGGAGAAGATTTAATTAGATTTCTTAATCAATTCAAAGATGATAAGAAACTCTCGGATCAAATATTAAATGACGTATCCTGTTATGTCAAAAAGCCCGAACCTGCTGGAGCAGCTTCACTTGCTGGGTATTTATTGACACGATTAGATACAGGCACACTTTCGATTTTAGAAATTGCTTACGCTCTAAAATTAATTGGGTTCGATAAAAGACTATTTTTGGAATTCATTGGCTTCTCTAGTGGAGAAAATGATCTAAGCACTTTCCTACAATATGCTTACGAAGAGGGAACATACATGGGCAATCTTAGTAAGAACATGATGATTTTATTTGATTGGGACTTGGATGATCTAATGGAAGAAATGATAAAGGAAAAAAACGAAAGTATCATCAAATACTATCAATCTCCGCTGGATGATATACATTTCGAGCAATTAGATGGCTCTACAGCACTTTACCTAACAGGTGATAACTGCAGACAACCTCAAGAAGAAATAATCCAAGAGTTGGCAAAACGTTGCTATCAAAATAAACCATTTATTGATGATTTTATTGATCGTTTTTCAAAATTTAAATTTGAATAAATAACTTATGTGTCGAGAAACTAATGATAAATGTCGCATTTTTGATTCCAATGCACATCCAACTTTAACCGGTAGATGGCCCACTAAGAACCGTGATGCAAGTTTTGGTTTATTATCAAAACATATTAATCGAGAAGAAGTTATTGGAGCCTGTGCAGTTGGTCTCTGGAATATTGAATCATACAATCACATATCCTATGCAAACTCATGTAAAATACACGATAAAATGGTACCTATCGCTGGTTTTGCTCCCAAAAACAACTCATCAATAAAAGAAGAATTAACTAAACTTAAGGAATTGGGTTTTAAAGGGATTAAGATTCACTCCCGTTCTTGTAATTCCGATCTAATCTTGGATAAAAATCAATTCATCGAAACTTTTAAATGTGCTGCAGAACTTGATCTCATTGTGATGTATTGTAGTTTTTTGAGTATAGAAATAGGTCAATTTCCATCATCAGATCCTTATTGGGACTTAATCGAAATCCTTAAAGAATGCCAGGAGACCAAAGTTATAATTGTCCATGGTGGAGTAACAAGACTCCTCCTTTATGCTGAATTAGTTAGGTTTAATCCGAATCTACTACTTGATTTATCTTTTACTATTATGAAATATAGAAATTCCTCCATTGATAGTGACATTAAATTTCTTTTTTCAACCTTGGATCAGCGTTTATGTTTAGGATCAGATTTTCCAGAGTATTCTATAAAGGATGTAAGGGATAATGCACTTAGATTAGCCGATGGTTTGCCTGTAGATAAGATAGAAAATATTTTTTTTAAAAATATAATGAACTTCCTTGAAATAAATTATGACTAGTTCTGAATATAAAAATTCCAATGCAGTCAAACTTTCAGTTGTATCTCCCGTGTACATGGCAGAACATACTCTAGACGAATTAGTAAAGAGTATTAGTGAATCTTTAAATTTAATTACACAATCATTTGAGATTATTTTAGTTGAAGATTCTAGCCCTGATAGATCATGGGAAAAAATCTGTGAATTATGCAACACAGACAAGAGAATTAAGGGGATTAAATTCAGCAGAAACTATGGTCAGCACAATGCTATTGCAGCCGGTTTACAATATTGCAAAGGTGAGCATGTTGTTGTAATGGATTGTGATCTTCAAGACAATCCAGATTACATTGTCAATCTTTACAATAAAGCCAATGAAGGTTTTGATATAGTATACACTAAAATCCAAAAAAGAAATCATTCATTTATTAAAAATTTGCTTGCTACACTTTACTACAAGTTTCTATCAAGTATAAATTCATTTAAGTTGCCTCCCGACCCTAAAAGCATTTGCAACTATTCAATAATATCAAGAAAAGTTGTCGATTCGTATTTAGAATTTAATGACTACCACAAAGCATATCTGCTTGTGCTGCAGTGGCTTGGCTTTAGTCATTCATATATCCAAGTAGTACAAAACCAACGTTTTAAAGGTAAGAGCTCATACTCCCTGAAAAAGCTTTTTATTCACGCTTTCCGCTATACAGTTTCGTACTCAGAGCGTTTATTATATTTATCAATCATTGCTGGTCTCTTTTTTTCTTTTACTTCATTTTTGGGTGGAGGAATCATAATATATCAATTTTTGACAACTAATACCTTAGATGGTTGGTCAAGTATTATGGTTACAATAACTTTCTTTGGAGGACTCATTTTGCTTAGCTTAGGAGTTCTTGGTGTTTACCTAAGCAAGGTGTATGAACAAACGAAAAACCGTCCCCGTTTTATAATCAGCCAAGCGAAAAACATCTCTACATGATTGGAAATTCAAATAAATGGAATAAGCTAGGTAGAATTCTTAAACCTGATCCTACCCTCGATTGGATGTCTACTTACACAGGTGCATCATTTGCCATAAAAACTAATCATCCCAATATCTACAGCCTTTTTGTAACTGGCAGAGACATCAAAAATAGGTCTCACATCGGTAAGATTAAAATTGAAATAAAGGATTCAGTTAAGGTTTTAGAAAAAATTAATAGTACAGTTTTATCACTTGGAGAACTTGGAACTTTTGATGAAAATGGGGTTTCTTATCCTTATATTGTAGAAGACAATAAAGAACTCTACATGTATTATGTAGGATGGATGCCGACTGTTTTAGCACCTTTTCAAAACCATGCCGGATTGGCTAAATGCTCTATTGGAAGTAATTACTTTGAGCGTGTTTCAAGGGCTCCCATACTTCCTAGAAATAACGAAGAACCTTTTGGAACCGGTTCAGTTTGTGTGATTAAAGAAAACAGTAAGTGGAAAATGTGGTACACAGTCTGGAAAAAATGGGGAAATAATCCATCAGAATTCAAACATTATTACATTATCCGATATGCTGAAAGTAGTAATGGCATAGATTGGAAAAGATTTCCCAACAATTGCATTGATTTCAAAAATAATTCAGAATACGCAATAGCCAGACCCACTGTTATTAAAATAGATAACACTTATCACATGTGGTATGTATACAGAGGAAAAGAATACCGGATTGGCTACGCTCATTCCAATGATGGGTATAATTGGACAAGGAGAGATGATCTGGTTGGTATAGATGTGTCTGAATCGGGTTGGGATTCGAAAGCTATCTCATATCCGCATGTGATCAAAAGTGGAAATATACTTTATATGTTTTATTGTGGAAATAATTACGGAAAAGAAGGCTTGGGGCTAGCTTCACTAAATCTTTTGGTTAATTAGGTAATAGGAATGAAATTACTAATCTTCGGAAATGGCGATATTGCTAATTTGGCATTCGTAAATTTCAAAAATCAAAATAGATACAAAATATCTGGATTTGTCCTTGATAAAAAATTTATTAATAAAAATAAACATAACAACTTGCCTATATTTGCTTACGAAACATTACTGGCTACCCATCCTCCAAAAAACTACAAATTATTCATTGGTTTAGGCCTGGGAGATTTGAACTTAGATAGAAAAAAGGTGTTTATAGAGTCACAAAATTATGGCTACGAATTAGTAAACTGCCTAACAAAAAACTGTGCTATCTACTCTAGCAATATTGGAATAAATAATCTCATTCTTGATAATGTTGTTATTCAACCCTTTTGTAAGTTAGGTGATAACAATATTATTGCACCTAATTCAGTAATTGGTCACAATAGTGTCTTAGGTAGTCATAATTATATTGGACCCAATGTATCTCTCTGCGGTTTTAATGAAGTCGAATCATTAAATTTTATCGGTGCAAATTCAACAGTTTCTGGTCATGTGAAAATAAGAAATTCCAACTATTTAGGACCATCAGTTAATGTATTTTCTGATATCAAATCAAATAAAACAATCCTTAACAAAAATAGTAATATACTGAAAATCAACTCATTATCTTTTATACGCCTTATAAAGAATTTAAAACAAAAGCCTATAACTTGAAATTTGGTATGAATATTGAAAAAAATATTAAGGAATTGTTCCTAGAAATTTTTACTGAAAACAATCCTACACTAACACCTCCTACACTAACTAAAGATCTAACCCTTCTAAATTCCGGCCTAGACTCTTTGGCACTTGCAACACTAGTTATTCAACTGGAAGATAAACTCGGATATGATCCTTTTATTATTTCAAGTGAGCCTTTTTATCCTCGAACCTTTGGGGAGTTTGTAGATTTTTACTTAATGAATAAACCAGATGACTTTACTTTGTGAGATTTCCAAATTTTCCTCTAAATCTACTGCATTGGTGTGGAAGAATAATTGTGTGTCTTATTTAGAATTGAAATCTAAATGCAGCAAATATGCACGTGCTCTTTCGGGAAAAAGATTATTATTACAGACTAGCGATCCAATTGAGTTTATAAAGACAATGATAGCTGGAGATGGGATGTGTAAATCTTTAACATTTTTACCCCCGGACTTAAATATCGAGCATTCATTACTTATTGCTAAACTCGATCGGTCTGATTTATACATCGGTGACAATGCTAAAGAATTTGAAGTTATATCTTCCATCAAGGGTTTAAAAGATTTACAAAGAATTACTTCAAGTAACAACCTCTTAGAAAATAGATCAGATACTTTATGGAAAATACTGACTTCTGGTACTACTGGCAAACCAAAGTTGATAAGTCATACTTTTAAAACTCTTACAAAAAGTGTTGCAACAAAATCCCATAGAAATCCCAAAAATTGTTGGGGTCTTCTTTTCGAGCATTACAGATTCGCAGGCATTCAAGTTATTTTGCAATCTATTCTTACTAAAGGAATATTGATTATTCCCGACATTAAACTTGTTATCAATCTAAAGATTGATTTTCTGAGGAACAATCATTGCACCCACTTGAGTGCCACACCTACCCTTTGGCGATCTATTTTGATGTACAGAAAAGCGAAGGAACTAAATCTAAAACAGGTAACACTAGGAGGAGAAATTGCTGATGAGAAACTTTTAGTTATGATAAAAGTCTCATATCCCCAAGCGCGTATAACCCATATTTACGCATCTACAGAGGCAGGTGTTTCTTTTTCTGTCAATGATGGGAAACCGGGATTTCCAACATCATATCTCCATAGCAAACTAAATGGTCATAAACTAACAGTTAAAGAAGGAACTTTATATGTTCATAATACGAGTGTATCCTCTATCAATAAACAAATTAAAAAATGTAAGATCTACAAAAACACATGGATAGACACTGGTGACAGCGTTAAAATCATTGAAAATAGGGTTTATTTTACAGGTAGGAACTGTAGGATAATAAATTGTGGTGGCAATAAAATTAACCCGGAAGAAGTTGAGCAACAACTTTTGCTTCATCCACAAGTTCAAAGTGCCGTTGTTTATGGCAGAAGAAGTTCTTTAATGGGATCTATCGTTGCTGCCAAAATAGTAATTAGTGAATTTATTGAAAATGAAAAAGAGTTAAAAAATATCCTTAAAATGTATTTATCTGAAAAGTTTGAAAAATATAAAATTCCTTCTTTGATATCCATCGAAAAAAATTTAGAGATATCTTCTTCTGGAAAAATTATTAGATCTGTATAACCTTGAAAAAAAACATTATTGTTACTGGAGCTAGTCGAGGACTTGGTCTTGGTATTTGTGAAAGACTTTTTAATGAAAAATACAGAATTATCGGAATTGGAAGGACAGACCCAGATGAATTTAAATCACCAGTATTAGATGTAAATAAAGATAATTTTTTTTACAAACAGTTTGATCTCAATAATTTACCCAAAATTCATAATTTATTATCTGAAATAATCAATGAATATGGACCGATTTATGGTTTAGTTAATAATGCAGCAATTGGCATTGATGGAGTATTAGCTACAATGCACCACAAAGATATTTCTCAATTATTAAAAACTAATCTTGAAGTTCCTATTTTGATGGCTAAGTTCGCTTGTAGGTCAATGCTATTAAACGGCCAAGGAAGGATAGTAAATATTTCATCAATAATTTCAAAATCTGGATTTAATGGTCTTTCGGTATACGCGGCAACTAAAGCAGGACTGAATGGTTTCACTAAATCCTTGGCTAGAGAATTAGGTAGATACTCCATAACAGTTAATACTGTTGAACCTGGATTTATGTCGACACAGATGACAACAAATATTGCCAGTACTAAATTAGAGTCAATTAAACGGCGAGCACCATTGGGGTTGGTGGAACCAAATGATGTAGCAGGTGCTGTTGCATATTTGCTTTCCCCTGACGGTTCAATGATAACAGGTACTACTATAACCGTAGATGGTGGTAGCACTTCTTGATTTTAGATGAAAATTATTTAACCGGGTACAAAACTTTTACATAAAATTAACAAAATGAATAATTCTACAACAATCATCTGCAAAAATCTTGATAATCCGATTTCATCTTTTCATCCACATGCTAAAAAAGTTGGGAATTTAATTTTTATTTCTGGAATAATTCCGAAACAAAAAGATCAGAAATTGATACCCGGATGTATTTATGATGAGAGAAACAATGTAATAGGTCACGATGTTAAAACTCAGTTTCACGCCACTATTCAAAATCTTAAATCAATACTTATTGATTCAAATTCTTCTTTTGAAAATGTAGTAGATATTACCGTTTTTCTAACTGACATAAAAAGAGACTTCAAATTATTTAACGAAGCTTATGGAGAAGTTTTTCAAAACATATTACCTGCTAGAACTACAGTTGAAGTATCTCGACTTCCATCGCCTGTTTGTATAGAACTTAAGGTAATTGCACACATTTAATTTTTATTAAAATGATTAGTATTACCAAAAAATATATCTCAAAAGAATTTAAGAGGTATATATTTTATGGTCTATTCATTAATGGTATAGGATATATCCTTTATATTTTAATAACAAGCCTAGGTTTAAATCCTCTACTTACTATTACAGTATTTTATCCAATTAATTTACTAATAGGCTATTTCACCCATTTGAAACATACCTTTAAGGTTAAAAACGACCACAACTTTAGAAAAAGGTTTTTAAATTATATTATTGTTTACATATTAGGTTATATTTTGAATATTTCTTTTATTTATATTTTCCATAATAAATTATCATATCCTCACCAATTAGTGCAATTATTTTCCATATTTTCAATTGCCTTTTTATTATTTTTTCTAAACAAATTATTTGTTTACAATAGTAATGTTTAACTAATTATAAAAGATCTTATTTCGAAATATTTCGCTCAAATTACATCTTTCAATTTTATTAATACATAGCAATTTTAACTATTAACTGGAATATATGCCTTCTAATTAATGAAAAAAATATTACCTTTTAATAAGCATGTAATAACTAGTGGTGAGAATGCTAACATGACATTAGCTATTAATTCAAGTCAGCTTTCTGGGAATGGAAACTTTACAGATATCTGCCACGATTGGCTTGAGGCTAATATCAAATGCAAAAAAGCAC
>ENA-UOXV01006539-UOXV01006539.1-marine-metagenome-genome-assembly--contig:-NODE-6539-length-12168-cov-6.185338_pt1 | contig 12168 bp, 12 predicted proteins | sample MGYA00238165_ERZ766961 | MGnify/ENA primary metagenome ERZ766961 (study PRJEB28924, sample SAMN03173240) | marine metagenome | biome: Marine; feature: Water; material: Subsurface seawater | place: North... | reverse complement strand
GCCTCGAGTATACCGCCAGCACGGCAGCCGCCGCCCGCGCCTGCGCCCTAGGCGTGGTGCGGGAAGCAGCTAGGAGCTCACGCACGGCAACGAGCAGACTGGTCAGCGCGCGTCCGCTTAGCAGTGAGCGCCTGACTGTTTGCTAAGATCATCAGTGAGGAATGTAGACTAGTTAGGAAAATGTATTGCCGAGCGATCATCTTGGTAAAAAGAATACCACGTATATTTGGCACGTCGCGCGCGACGGCACGGTGTCACTGCACTTGCAAGGATCATTACGGCTGAAAAGACACCCTGGATTAAAAAAGGCCCCAGGCCCTGTTACTGGGCGATAGAAAGAAGCCGCTCCAGGACAGCTCTCCAGCGCGCCTCAGAATTGACGCTACCGATACTCCACCGGTGGAGTATCGGTACCGATACTCCGCCGATACTCCACCGCCAGCGACGAGGCGCTCTCACCGATACCCCAGCGACGAGGCGCTCTCATCGAGCGCTCTGGGTGGAGGCCGGCCGCGACGCACGCAGATCTTCCACCTCTCTGGCTGAGAGCGGGCGAAGCTCTTGGCGCGAGACCCGCACGGGCGCCGCACCAGGCACTGCCTTTTGAATGAAGGCGCGGAGATTGCTGAGCTCTTCCTCTAGTCGCGCGTTCCGCGCGGCCGCCGCAGCTGCCGAGCGCTCAAGTCGCGCTGCTTCCTCCCTCTCGTGCTCCCCCGCCGCCGTCAGCTCCCTGCAGAAGGTCAAGCAATATCAGAGACTCGCAACATCAGTGACTTACCCTATCTCTGTACGACGCAGAAAGGACCCGCGGGGAATGGCAGGCCGGAAGTGGTCACGACCTGAGTCGGCGCTTGAGGCTCGTGTTGGACTGCTTGTAGTAAAAGTTGTCCTTGTCAAGCATCCGAACCTGCTCCTGCAAGTTCTCCAATCGCGCGTCTCCCGTCGCCTCCGCAGTGCCGCCGGCCCCGGCCACGGCGCGCTGGTTGAGCTGCTGGAGAAGGTGCTGCACCTTATGCTCGTGTGAGCTCTCCTGTACGAAGAAGTGGATGGGGAAAAGGGCGAATATCAGTGACGGGCCGTACTGCACGCAGATGTTCAGGCAGAGGTCTACAAAGCCTGTTGCGATCGGATCATGACTGGGGGCTGAAATTGGATCAGGGTGAGGGCGCAAAAAGGGGGAAAGTGCGAGCGGGGCATGCTGGTAAGGTACCTGCTGTGTGAGACGCTTATCAAACTCCATCTGCGCGCTTCGAAGCGACGCTTGAAGGGCCTCCGCACGAGCTGCGGCCTCACTCGCCCTCACCTGCAATGCCGCCGCGTCGCGATCCTTCTGGCGCGCAACTTCTTTGAGTACCAAAACCCTCTCCACACACTGCCCCAGCAGAACCATCGCTTCTGCGTGCGGCATCTCAGCGACGCTAGAACCATTTGCTGCCATCACCTCCTCAAGGAAATCCGCGCCCGGACGCCCGGCGCCTGCGGCGTCCGCCTTTGCCGACGAAGCAACCATATTTCGCAGCTCAGCGATCGCCTGGGTCTTGTACTCGACCTCAGCATCGATAGCCTCCAGCGCCTCCTCTGCCGCCAGCGCGTCTGCCGCCTCCTCCGGGCCGAGCACCTCGCCCGCTGCCACCCTTGCTTCAAGCGCGTCCCTGTCCGCCTCCAGCGCCGCGCGCCGCGCGTGCAGCTCTGTCCGCTCGCGCGCAAGTGCTTCCATCGGGCCCGCCTCCGCGCCTCCGGCTGGTGTCGCCCCGCTCACTGGGTGTGCCTGAAGCCTCGCCGAAATTCGCGCGATTTGCTGCTGAAGCGAACGGATCGACGCCCGCGCCTCTCCCTCTTTGCGTCCTTTGCGCAGGGCCAATTCTGCCCGACGCCGCTCCGCGCTCTCACGCGCTGCTACCAGCCGCTCCCGCTCCGCCACCTCGCGCTGAAGGGCCTCAATGTTTGCTTTGTCATTCAGAAACTTGTCCACCTCCGAATCAAGCCAGCGCTGCTTGGCTTCCAGCTCTGCCAACGGGTCTGAACTCCCTCCGCCAGCGGAGCGCCCGCGCCCAGAATGACTGGAGCGCTGTCGCTCATTTTTCAGGGCAATTTCAAGCTCACGAATGCGTGCATCCATGCGGACGCGCATCTCACGGGTATGCTCCGCCTGTTGCGCTCGCGCCTCGGCGAATCTCTCAGACTCTTCTCGGAGCTTGGTCTTTGTCGCCAGGGACTGCGCCTGCATCTTGGCCACCTCGCTCTCCAGTGCCTTGATGCGCCGTTCGCTCGCCTCATTCTCTCGCATTACGCGCCGCGTCTCGTCTCGCTGCTTCTTGAGCCCTTCAAGCTCGCGCTCACGCTCTCGCAAGCGCGCGGCGAGAGCGTCGCGCTGTCGCCGGTGATCCATGTTCTCTGGCGTGCCCCGAACGCGTGCGTGCGCGTCGGCGGGGCTCGCATCATTTGTCGATTCGTTCTGAGCACGCCGCATTGCGGCGACTTCTGCCTCGAGCTCCTCTATGCGCCCCTCATCGGCCTCCTTTGCGGCCTGCAGCGCCTGCTCGGTGCGCACCAAGTCGCGGATCAGGTCCTGCTTCAGCGCCATGTTGAACTCGAGGTCGCGCAGCCGCCGCTCCGCCTGGTGCTGTTCAAGGTGGAACTGCCGGCTCAGGCTCTGTGTGGCAGCCTCCAGCTCTCTTTTTTCCTCTGCCATCCGCCGCATCTCCTCCCGCAGCTCCGAGCCCTCCGTCCTTTGGACGCTTGCTGATGAGTCCATGGCGTCCTTTGGCTTCGCCACCGCCGCCGCCGCTGCTGCTGCTGCTGCCGACGAAGGCGTGATGCTGGTGCACGGACCCTCCTCAATGCTTCCACTGCCCGCTCCCGACAGTGAAATGCCGGGGTCGTCGGCGGCCTCGTCCTGCAGCACCTGGTCCGCCTCCTCGAAGTTGGCCGCGAGCGACGCGTTGGCCCGCTGCTGCATCGTTACCGTGAGTCCGCTGGGCGGCGATGCCAGCCCCATGGCCTCAGATTCTCCTGCCACGGGCGCGGGTGCAGACGTGACAGTCTCTACTTCTTTGGGGACCCGAAGCACGGACTCGACGGCGGTGGCGGTGGCCCTGCGAACAGCAGCTGACTCGGTGGCGGCCTCCTTAGCACTGCGCTGCGCGCGCTCAGCGTCGGCGCGTGCAGCGTCGCGTTCCACCTGCAGTTCCCGGGCCTCGGCAGCCAGCCGCACGAGATCTACCGCTTGCTGCGCGGCGATTGCCTCTGCGTCCGCAAGTGCACGGTGTTTGGCTGCGAAAATATCCTCGTCACGAGCAAGGTCCTCACGCAGCTCCGCCACCTCCGCCTCCAGAGCCATCCCCCGCCGCTGCTCCCGCGCCAGCTCCTCTTCGAGCCGCGCAATGGCTCGAAGGTTCCTCTCAACTACCCCGCGTGTTTCCGCTGCACCCTGCTCTGCCGCAATGCGGCGGCGCCCTGCGTCATCAAGGGCAGCACTCAGATCTGTAACGCTCCTGGCCCCGCGGCCGGCTGCTTGCTCATCTGTTAGCTCGGCTTCTAGCGCTACTAGCTCTGCCGTCTTGGCGTCAAGAGCCCGATGCGCCTCCTCTGCTTGCTCGCGAAGCGCCTGAAGCCGCTCACTTTCCTCCCGCCCAACGGCCTCTCGAGACACCGGCGCCGTCGCAGGACGCGTCGATCGTTTCGCGCCCGAGCCTTCGGCCACGCTCGGGACTGCTCCTTGTGGGGTGGCGCTGAGCTCGCGAAGCCGCTGCTCCATGTCTTGTAGTGAGACACGGAGCGAGTGGCGTAGCGAGCGGGTGTCAGCGATCCGCTTCACACGCTCTGTCAGCGCAGCAGTCTCGGCGCGCGCGACCTCTGCCTGCAGCAAAGCCGCGTCACGGTCCGCCATAAGCTCAAAATTCGCTTCACCAAGGCGTTGCACACGCGCTTGAATCATGATGCGGTTCTCTCGCTCCAGCTCCTCGATCCGCGCCTGGTACGCCTCTTCTCGCGAGCGAGCCGCATTCTCCGCCGCGCGCCGCGCGACATCCTCTGTGTCGCCACCGCCGCTAGTCCATTCCGAGTGCACATTTAGGCGCTCGAGTTCCTTACGGAGGCGCCCGATCTCCTGCTCCTGCGCGTCTGGTGCAGGATCAGCTTCTTCCGCGATGTTGACAACTGGCGCGTTCTTGATGTTGCGAGCGCGGTTCGCGTACTTGAGCGTGTTGAGCGTTTCCTCGAAGGAGGCGTCCGCTGGGGAAACGCACGCCACCATCAAAGTACGCGAGTTGCCACCCAGTGAGTCTTGCAGCATTCGCGTGAGCTTGCTCTGGCGGTAGGGCACGTGGGTTGCGCGGCGGCGCCTCTCGTCGCCGAGCGCGGAGATGACGTTGCCGAGGGCGAGGAGGCCTGAGTTGATATTGACGGACTCCTTGAGGCGCTGCCCCATGTTGCCCGTCCGCTTGGCGCGCTCGGAGCCCGCGAGGTCGACGAGGTGAAACTTCGCCGTAATCCACTCGTGCGTGCGCCGCGCGGAGTGAGGCACTCGCTGCTCGATTGAGATGGTAAATATCGAGTGAGACCGCGACGACTGCTTGTTCATGAGCGTTCCGGCCACCGTGCGCGCCACTGAACCCTCATCCAGCAGCCGCTGCATCTCCACCAGCGTAGTGACCTGGCCGACCGACCGCACGTAAGGCGCCCCGCTGAGCGCAAGCCTTCCAGCAACGGTGCCTGGCGACGCAGGTTGCGGGCGGCGCCGGGGTTAAGGTGTGACCGTTTTCTCCTTGACGCCGGCAAGAAGGATGGTCCCGTCGGCGCGTTCGCGGATCGCAATCTCCTTGCTGCTCGTCGCAGGGTGCAGGAGGTCCCGTACCTCCTCGTTGTAGATTTCAATGTAGCTGACATGGAGCACCACCTCTCGGTCTGGCAGCGCAACACTCCCGCGAAGAGAAGACTCACTGAGCGCTGCAGTGCCCCCCCCTGCAAGTTGGCGCTCCTCCAGCTGCCGGAAGATGGCCTCCATCACTCGTGGGATCACGCCAAGCTCCTGCCATCCGAGTTAGGGGAAGGATTGTAGGCGGGTGTCAGCACTGAAGAACACGAGCAGACACTTCCCAGCAAGGACGGTATCTACAATGTAGGCATCGGGGATGAGCCAGGCAGGACGCACCTCCGGGTCCTTGGTAGTATTATCTCCAGATCCCATAGTGAACGTCTTGCCCGCACCGGTCTGACCATAGGCAAGCACAGTGGCGTTGTAGCCTCTGAAGCAACCGGCCACCAGCGGCTCAACCCACTCGTTGTACATTGATTGTTGCGATGAACTTGGTGGGTACACTGCATCGAATGTGAATGCTCGGTCCTTTCCGAGCACCAGCGTCTTCCCGCCGGCATCAAACGCCAGACACGAGCGGTTGCTCTGCACAGTCTCAGCGGGGAGCAGTGGACGTGCGCGGGCTAGGACTCTCACAGGAAGCATTTTGAAGGTTGTATCTTCGTGATTCATTGTCTGGATGCGCTCATCGTTGTCGTACCCTGCTGCCGGAACTGACGGCGAGGGCTCCATCTTCGTCGCGCACTGCAGGCCCACCAGAACTACGTTGGAATGAATGACCAGCTCCAGGTCCCTTTCAGGCGTGCACGCTCAGGCTTGCCGTGACATCAGTACTGGAGCAGTCTAGATCATGCTGAATCTCAACTGTGTCAGCGCCTGGCAAACGTTCCAGCACACAGAGACAGCAACCGTGCAACGTGATGGGCCCCGGAGGAAATATGGCGGGAAGTCATTGTACACTTTGAGGAGAAGAGTGTACAAAAGTGAATAAATCCCCGCAACTAGTTGCGGGGTGGGCTCGCTCGCGGGGTGGGCTTCGATTGGGAACCCAGACAGGCGCGCCTCGAGGCACGGACACCATTTTTTCCTGCCTCCCCCCCCTTCTCCATTATCTGGCGTGTGCATCTTTTTGCAGACCCGTTGACAGGTTGATCGGAAGTGACAGCGAACCATCTCCCAGGCTGGGCGATTCTGTAGCCTAGCACCGCGGACAGGATGTCGCTTCTCAGAGCCCAGCCGCTTGATTTCGAAAGCGCATGGGCGGTACTGGAGCAGCAGGTCAGCACCAATTGCTCAGTATACTCTCAACAGGGCGTGCATGCCTGTCGCCGCATTTCCTCACCTGACTATCCGCCGAGCCCCGCAGGTGGCGCGGATTGTCACGGACCTTTCCCAGGGGATCTCAAATGCTGATTTTGTGCGTTTGCACACTTTCATCTACAAGCTCGCCACAATTCCGCCAGTATCAGCCCAGGAACCTGAGACAGAGCGAATGTATCGCTCTTTGGCAGCGCTCGTCGAGGAAGTCTGCGCGGGTATCACTGCAGAGCTCCTCCTCGCCCCCTCAGAAGTTCTGCTTGAGGCGTACACGGCGCGGTGGCGAACATTCTCTATGGGCATGCAGGTGGTAAATGCTCTATTTGACTACATGAACCGATACTGGATCCGTGATCACTGCGCGTCGGGGTCCTCCCCAACGCCGGGTGTTCACTCCAACGTCCTTGTGTTGGGCGTAGCGCTGTGGCGCGAGCGCGTCCAGACGCCACAGATCGCACAGCGCATGTTCGATGCAATATGGGTGCATCTTGTAGACGTGCGTGGAGGAGGCGCTTTGATGCAGGCGGGCGTGTTTCGCGAGGTGCTTTCAATCTACGTCGAACTTGGCGACCGAGAGGTGTCTCGGCACGGCACCGCCACCGCCCCGGTCTCAGTGTGGGGCACACCTGCAGACGCTGCGGCAGAACGTGTATACGAAATGGACTTTGCGACGCCATTTCTCAAATATACACTGCACGTATACTCAGAAGAGGCAGCGGAATTGGCTGCCGCTCAGGATTGCGCGGCGTTCGTGCTCCGCGCGCACGATCGCATTTCCTCGGAGCTCGCAGCGGCTTCACGTTTCATCCTACCCGAAACAGTGCCTGCGCTGCGTAAAATTTGCGAGCGCGCCTTCGTTGAGGAACAGCTTCCGTGGCTCCAGCAGCTCTTTCGCGCGCTGCTCGACGACGGGGCGCAGCGCCCGCTGCTCGCGCGCCTGTTTGGCCTGCTTGGGCGTGTCGAGGGCGGGCTAGAGGATGGAAAGCGCCGCTTCCGCGACTTGGTGGTGAAAGAGGGCACATCAGCTGTCGCTGCGCAGGCCCGTGATGCTCCGCATGGGGAACATGCGGAGGTTGCGCCGAGCGACTTCATCGCACTAATTATCAGCCGGTGCTCCCTCCTCGCGCTCCTGCCACCGCCGCGTGGCCTTGGATTTGACGAATGGAATGTGCGAAACGAGTTGAGGAGGGGATTAATGCGCAAAGGTGGGATGTGGCACAGTTACGAGCGGTACATTTCACTGGTGCGGGAGTGCCTGGGCTCCGACCCAGCGTTCATTCAGGCCCTCCACGACGGCCTCGGCACCATGGTGCACCTCCTCCTGCGAGGAGATGTCCGTGCACGGCATCGCCGGTGCTGCCCGTGAACCGAAACGGGGTGCCGCGCAGGTCAATGCGAACAAGGTGTGCGCAGAGCTGCTCGCCACTTTCGCGCACTCCCTATTGGACACAGGGCCGCGGAGCGTCGCTGTCGGGTCGCCCCATGTGGCCGCGCAGGGGGTGGAGCAAGCGCTCTCTGACGTGGTCACCTGTCTGCGGTCTGCCCCATCCCCTCGGACCCTACCCTAGCTCCGCCTGCCCCTAGCCCGGGTCCATCTCCTAGGTGTCCCGTTGGCTCTGCCGCGCGGGGTCGGAGATCGAGGCAAAAACCGCATCGAACACGCAGTGATCCCTGGGAACGGCCCCCGCAGGTACGTGTGGTCCAAGGACGTTTTTCAGCACCACTACGCGAGCCTGCTTGCTCAACGTCTCGTGCGCGACACATCAGTGTCGCGGGAGGCCGAGGAAATCGCCTGCCGGGCCCTCGCGCAGGTGTGCACTCGAGACTTTACGCTACGGTTGCAGCGCATGCTGGCCGACAAGGAGCGCTCACTCGACCTCGACCACGCCTTCGCGCACGCCGAGGCGGCCGATGCGCTCTCCCCCAGCGGTGAGCTACCTGAGAGCGTCTCCGAAAGCGTCCCCGAAAGCACCTCCGTACGAGCCATGCCTTGCCACTGCCCGGCGCGCGCGCTGTGATTTTGCAACGTGCGGCACAGCGGCTGGGCGTGGGCTGTGCTTGGACGACGACGGGTCCGGGCATAGCGATGGGGAAGAGTGCTCGCCGCTCGTGGGTGCCGCAGAGTCTTCAAAGCGGGTCGGCGAGGGAAGGCAGGTGCGAGTGCTGGTGCTGACAGCTGGGACGTGGCCGCTGTCGGCGGAGCCGCAGCCGTCGGTCCGCGCGCCCGACGCCCTGCAGCGCGACATGGACCGTTTCCAGGCGTTTTATCACGCGCGGCACAAGGGCCGCCGCCTTACCTGGCAACTTGGGCTTTCGCGCGTCGAGGTATGTCTTTGCTTTGAGCCCCCGCCCCTCGGTAGCGGGCACCAACCTGCCTGTGCGCGGGCGCGCAGGTGCGGGCGGTGATGGGACATGAAGCAAAGAAGACGTACACCCTCTTCGCATCTGTACCGCAGACAGCCGTACTGCTCGCCCTGAACAGCAACACCACGAGCAGCGCCTCAGCTGGAGGCGGCGATGTAGGGGACAGCGAGTGGGCTGACGAGACTGAACTGTCAGAGGCCACTGGGCTTGCAAGCAGGGAGCTGGCAAGTGTGATGGCCTCCCTAGTGAGGGCACAGATTCTCCTAATTCACGGTAGCGGCGATGGCAGTGCCAGATCACCAAGGGGGCAAACTGCAAACGAGTTTGAAGATGTAGCGGCGGGTGGTGGATCTACTGTTTCAGAGGAGGAAAGCGCATTCTGCGATGGGGGCAGAGCGCATGCCGACGGTGCTGTTGCGAGCTCCGGACGAGAGCGCGGGGGCGCTGGCCGAGAACGACAAGAAGCTGCAGAGGAAGTTCTCGCTGCCGGCGGATGGCGCGCGCGCATTAATGCGGCGTGGCGCCACAAGAACCTCAAGGTCGGGGTGTGAAGGTAGCGGTGAGCAGTAGGAGCCTTTGCTGAATGCAAAGCGCGGTGCAGGTTCGACTTCCTGTCGAGGCGGCCAAGGATGCAAGGGAACTGCAGCTGGCGGTGGGCTTAGGCCCTCCGGAGGGGGACCGCCGCCCGCAGATCCAGGCGAGCATTGTGCGGGTGATGAAGGCACGTCGCACGATGCAGCACGGAGCTCTTGTCGCTGCGGTGCAAGAGATGCTCGCTGCCCGCTTCGTTGCCACGCTCTCTGACATCAAGGAAATCTCTGCTCCAACCCCGTAGATCGCGCGTGTCTAGTGGATGGTCCGAAGGTCGTGCGGGTTGGTGTGGTCCTCAAAACGGGGTCTCGACCTGAGATTGGGCTGGTAACCTGACCGCAGGTCAACATTGACCTCCTGATCGACAAGGAGTACCTGGAGCGTCGCCTGACGACTGGTGACGATGGGCGCCCCAAGCCTGGGCACGCCGGCGCTGACGCTACTGTCTACCACTACGTGGCTTGACAGGTGGCGTAGAGGCGGCACCTCCCGGTGGCGCTGAGGAGGTGCTAAGAGAGAGCTCTTCGAGAGGTCGTCACGTGCAGAAAAAATGTACTCACTGACCAGCAGAGGGAGCCTCAGCACCCCGTCGTTTCAGCACGCCAGACACCACGAGGCTGTGGCCGCCAGCGCACTGTGTGGTACATTTGCGATTCAGCCTGAAAGGCACTAGTTGAAGCAGCTAGAAATCCCGACTTCAGGATCTCGCGGCATGCGCGACACCTGGCACGATTGGATAGCTGAACGGGCTCTTCATCTGCTCAAAAACGCTGCAATTAGCCGCAGAGCAAGCCGGAGCTCTTCATAAAACAAGCTTTTCGGAAATCCATGCATATTAAAAGGAGCTTGGTCCGCATCGCGGGCGTGGGTTGTCGCACCGGTGTGCGCGACTGACTGACGCTCGGCGCAAGGGCCTGGTCCGGCGAGGAGGGTAGCTTCGAGCCCGCAGGCGTGCCTGTCGGCTTTCCCGCAGTCAGGTGGCCTCTTGGTGATGTGCTCGCGAGAAGCGTGGCGCCGCGCGGCGTACTGGAAAGGCTGCCAAGCTCTGCCAGGCCAGACCCGCCTTTGGACACAAGCCCTGTAGTACTCTCCAAGGGTGCCGCGATGCGCTGCGGCGACGACGGCTGGGAGGCAGTCCCTTGCGCGGACAAGGGCAGAAGCTTCTGAGAGTGAGGCAAGTCGCCGCGCAGGAGACTATCAATGTGCGTCGAGGGGAAATCGTCTCGCAGCGTGTGCGGTTCAGGAGCCGGCGCGGCGTAGGAGTCGCGACGTGACTGTTGCGGGGAGGGGCCAGATAGCGGGCCATTGCTTGCGATCGGATCCGGAACCAGCGGCGGAAGATGCGACTTGACAGCGCGATCCTCCGGGTTGGCGACGCTGTAGCGGCGGGCCTGCTCTTTGACTGCCTGCGCCGATGGTGCGGACGAGTACGAGAGGCGCAGGAAGAGCTCACACACTCGCCCCTCCCGGTCGCGCACTGCCACCAGATCGCCTGCCGCATTAGGCGTCTGCACCTCGTACCAACCCTCACCGACGCCACGGGACTCCAGGCCGCCGCACAGGTCTTCGATCGGAAACATTACACAACCGATTGCCTTGTCGGGGCCCACGCTCTGCTGCTCCATGAGAACAAGTGAGAGCTCGTCCGGCAGAAGCACACCGTATTGGGAATGTACCGCGTGCGCGTCCATCACCATTAACGGCTGTGTGTGACGCCATACAGGTGCCAGTGACTTTTGCACCAGTGGGGTGCGCGTCTCTTGCCCGTGCCCCTGTACGCGCACGTAGGTATCCGCGGAATCGAGCAGCGTCTGTTGGGGAATGTGGCGCGCCTCAACTACCTCGACGTCCAGAAAGCCCTTGGCCTCGATGTCTAAAGGTAGATCAGCCGCCGTCCGCCGCGCCTCAGACGCCACGCGCGATGTAAGTGTGTCGAATCCGAAGCCCCATGCCTCCTCGTGCGGCGGGGGCTCCGGCGCCGGCGCACCGCGAAGCATCGCGCGGAGGCGCTCGTTTTCCCGCTCCCGGTCCGCCGCACGGTCGACGCCCCCCCCTGCTGCCTCGATGGCCGCCGGCTCACGCGGCGGGGCAGCTTTCGGCGACGGGCCCGCTGCAGGGGCGTCCGGAAGCGCCCGAGCAAGAGCGACAGGAGAAACCTCGAGCGAATTGCGCGCGGTGTGCTGGACGAGAAGAACCGCCTGGGTCCCCGGCGGGCCACGCACAACCTCCGCCATTTGCTCTCGCGGCAGGCCTCGCAACGGTGTTCCGTTGACAGCCTTGATCGTGTCGCCCAACTGCACACCACCGGAAAGTGCGGCGGGCCCGCCAGGCTCGACCCTTGTCACCACGTACTCGCCCTCAGTGTCCTGCATAAGGTGCAGCCCAACACTCGCATGCGTGCTATCGCCAAGAATCAAGCCAGGAATCGCAGGGCCTGTCGGAACGCTTTTTCCAGTGATCCAGTCAAGCAGGGGCTGCGGGTCGATCCACGCGGGGTCGAAGAAGGGCACGTTCTCGATCGCCGCCATATTTTTCATGTTGGGTACCTTGTCACGGTCCATCAGAGGAAGAGACACAGATCCGTCCTCCCGAAATCGTTCGTCCCAATCCAACCCACGCTGCCATACCGCCCTGCGTGTGAGTGGTGCTGAAGGCACAAAACAGTGCGGCACCGCGCGGGGGTGGCATGGGCGAGGAGTGTACGTTGACTCGGGCGAGGCGCGCATTCTCACGTGCCTCCTCACGCGCATGCATCTCCAATGCCACCTGCACGTCCTTGCGCTCCTGTGCCGCATGCAGCGACGCAACAAGCGCCGCACTAGCCTCGTCCATGACGCTGCCGTCTTCGTTTCGGTGCACGTGCATTGCATGCGCTCGCCTCAGCGCGCTCTCGTGGTCGTGGGCGTGCGCCCCAATTCCCGTTGCCTGCTGTGCGTGCCGGATCGACTCCACCTGCAAATTTTCAGGTTAATCAGACGTCGAAGAGCTCATGAATTGGCGGCAGGCGCTAGACTGGCCAGGCACAGATTCCGGAGGCCCAGGGGCAAGACCGATCTAAGCTTATTTCCGCCCGCAGGCTG
>ENA-UOXV01006531-UOXV01006531.1-marine-metagenome-genome-assembly--contig:-NODE-6531-length-12177-cov-6.801188_pt1 | contig 12177 bp, 5 predicted proteins | sample MGYA00238165_ERZ766961 | MGnify/ENA primary metagenome ERZ766961 (study PRJEB28924, sample SAMN03173240) | marine metagenome | biome: Marine; feature: Water; material: Subsurface seawater | place: North... | reverse complement strand
CAGTCGCCTGCCGCAAACACGCCGGGCACCGAGGTCGCGTAGCCAACTCCGTTGGAGCCGTGCATTGCCTTGACGTTGCCCTGAGGAGTGGCCTCGACGCCCGCTGCCTCAATCAACGACCGCTCAGGCCCGAGGAAGCCCATTGCAAGGATGACGACGTCTGCCGGAATCTCAACCTCGGAGCCCGGGATCTCTGCGATCGAAGGCTTCCCAGAGGCATCACGCGCCACCTTGAGCGAGACTATCTTGATGCCGCGGAGGTTGCCAGCTTCGTCCGTGAGGAACTCCTTGGTCATCACCGCGTACTTGCGCGGATCGGCACCGTCGCGCTGCTTCACCTCCTCCTGCCCGTAGTCGGTGCGGAAGATGCGCGGGTACGCCGGCCACGCGTTGGCCACGTCGTCGCGCTCGGGCGGCGGCTTGTCCATCAGTTCGAGGTTCACGAGCGAGGCGCACTCGTGTCGCACAGAGGTCGCCGTGCAGTCGGTGCCAGTGTCGCCGCCGCCGATGACCACCACCTTCTTCCCGGTCACGTCGATGAAGGAACCGTCCTTGGTGAGGTTCCAGTCCTGGTTTCCCTTGAAGGGCGTGCGGAACGCCATGCAGTTGTCCATCAGCCCGGGGTTCTGGGCGAAGAGCGCGCGCTGCTGCTGTCCAAGGAAATCCATCGCGAAGTGGATACCCTTGGCTTCGCGGCCGGGGATCGGAAGGTCGCGCGGGATGGTAGCGCCCGCGGCAAGAAGCACTGCGTCGAATTTGCCCTTCAGCGCCTCGGCAGTGACCGCCTTGCGGTCGCTGCGCGAGGGCGAAGCGCCCTCGGGTAGCACCTCCACATTGCAGATGAAATCGATGCCCTCAGCCTGCAGCAGCTCAATGCGCCGCTGCACCACGCGCTTGTCAAGCTTCATGTTGGGGATGCCGTACATGAGCAGCCCGCCTGGGCGAGCGTCGCGTTCGAAGATGGTGACCTGGTGGCCCATCTGGTTGAGCTCGTCAGCGGCGGCGAGGCCCGCAGGACCCGAGCCGACGATGGCGATGGTCTGCCCCGTGCGCTCCTTGGGAACACGAGGCTTCACCCAGCCCTCCTTGAAGCCACGGTCAATGATCGAGTACTCGATGTTCTTGATGGTCACGGGGGCTGCAACCAGCCCAGCGACACACGAGCCCTCACACGGGGCGGGGCAGACGCGTCCGGTGAACTCGGGGAAGTTGTTGGTGGTGAGGAGGCGGTCCAGCGCCTGCTTCCACTGCTCCTTGAAGACGAGCTCGTTCCACTCGGGCATCAGGTTGTGGATCGGGCAGCCCGCGTGGGTCTGGCAGAATGGCGTGCCGCAATCCATGCAGCGAGCGGCCTGGCGTTTGCGCTCGACGTCGTGCGCCTTGACCGACGCGTAGATCTCACCCCAGTCCTTCTGTCGCGCAGCGGGGTCGCGGTAGGGTTCAGGAATGCGCTCGATTTCGACGAAGCCGCGCAGCTTGTTGAACTTGGTGGCGACTTCGGCCTCTGAAGGGGCCTGCTTCTGCACGACCGCCTCCTTGGTGAGGTCAATCTCAATGCCCTTGGCTGGCGCCTCCTCGCGGCCCTTCCACGTCTCAGCATCTGCGGCCTGCTTGCGCGCGCGCTTGTAGTCCAGCGGGTACACCTGCACAAAGTGCTCACGGTGGGTCTCCCAGTCGGCGAGGATGCCCTCAGCGAGCGGCGAGCCCGTCGCGGCCACGTGCTCCGCAAGGTATCCCTTGAGCTCCTCCTCGTACGCGTCGGCCCCGAGGCGCTCGAAGTCGCGCACGGGTTCCGCGAAGTTGGCTTTGAAGCGCAGCTGTCCGTGCGGGTCGTAGACCCACGCGATGCCGCCCGACATTCCGGCCGAGAAATTCTTGCCCACCTCGCCCAGGATCACGCAGCGCCCACCGGTCATGTACTCAAGACCGTGGTCGCCGCAGCCCTCGACTACTGCAAGAGCACCGGAGTTGCGCACCGCAAAGCGCTCGCCCGCAACACCACGGAAAAAAGCCTTGCCGGAAGTGGCACCATACAGCGCGACGTTGCCTGTGATGATGTTTTCCTCGGCCTTGAATCCACGCGCGATGTTGCGGGGATCGGGCTTCACAATGATCTTGCCACCGCAGAGGCCCTTGCCGGTGCCGTCGTTGGCGTCACCCACCACAGTGACGGTGATACCGTTGGTCATGAAGCCACCGAGCGACTGACCGGCAGATCCGTGGAAGTTCAGCTGGATAGTTTCGTCAGGCAGACCGTTCTCGCCCCACTTCTTGGAGACTTCGTGCGAGAGTATGATACCGCAGGAGCGGTCCGTGTTCTTGATCTCCATGTTGATCGTCACAGGCTTCTTGCGCTCAATGGCGTCCTTGCACTGCGCAATAATCTGCTGATCCACGTGCTCCTCGAGCATGTGGTCTTGCTTTGTTGTGTTGTACGTCCCGGCCTTGGGGTTCATCAGGCCCGGGAGGGTCAGCGCCTGGGTCAAGATCGGTGTGAGATCGAGATTCTTGGTCTTGCGGTTCCGCAGCGACTCGTCGAATTTCAGGAGGTCAGCGCGTCCGACCATCTCGTTGACAGTGCGCATGCCGAGCTTGGCCATCGTCTCGCGAATCTCCTCTCCAATCATCCAGAGGAAGTTGACGACATGGTCTGGGAGGCCCTTGAACTTCTTACGAAGCTCCGGGTCCTGAGTAGCAATGCCTACCGGGCACACGTTGAGGTGGCACTTGCGCATCATGATGCAGCCGAGAGAAATGAGTGGCGCAGTTGAGAAGCCAGTCTCCTCTGCACCAAGCAGATAGGCCATCACGACGTCGCGTCCGGTCTTAATTTGCCCGTCGGTCTCGACGACAACGCGGTCACGCAGGTCGTTGATTACAAGCGTCTGGTGCGCTTCTGCGAGCCCGAGCTCCCACGGCAATCCGGTGTTCTTGATGCCACCCCACTGCGCGGCGCCCGTGCCGCCGTCGTGGCCCGAGATAAGAATGTGGTCCGCCTTCGCCTTGGCGACACCCGCAGCGACAACGCCGACGCCAACCTCAGACACGAGCTTGACTGAGATCCGCGCGCCAGGGTTGGCGCACTTGAGATCGTAGATGAGCTGTGCGAGGTCCTCGATCGAATAGATGTCGTGGTGCGGCGGCGGCGAGATCAGCCCGACGCCAGGCGTCGAGTGCCGCAGCCGCCCGATGTCCACCGAGACCTTGAAACCCGGCAGTTCGCCGCCCTCGCCAGGCTTTGCACCCTGGGCCATCTTGATCTGCAGCTGGATCGCGTTGGTGAGGTAGTGGGAGGTGACGCCAAAGCGTCCGGACGCGATCTGTTTGATCGCCGAAGAGCGGCGTGGGTCCACCAGGCGCCCGGGATCCTCACCACCCTCGCCGGTGTTGGACTTGGCCCCAAGCTTGTTCATGGCGACTCCAAGTGACTCGTGCGCCTCTGTCGAGATTGACCCCAGAGACATGGCGCCAGTGGTGAATCGCTTAACGATCTCAGAGACCGGTTCGACCTCCTCGATAGGGACTGAGGTGAGGTCATCACGGAACGTAAGCTGCCCACGCAGCGTGACGCCCTTGACTAGCTGGTGCGAGATTTCCTTGTACTTTTCGTAGGCTTCGCGTGAGTTCTTGCGCGCAGCCTCCTGCAGCATCGCCATCTGTTCCGGTGCATTGTAGTGCAGCTCGCCGCCGTCGCGGTAGTGGAAGTCGCCGAGGTTGGGCAGCGAGAAGCGGTCCTCGGCCGCGTCCTCGAAGACGCCGCCCTTGGTCACGTACGCATAGCGTGACTCTGCGGCGTACTTGGGGAGGTAGCCGGTCGCCTCAGGGTCCTTGGGGAACGCAATGTTGTGGTACTGGAGGATATCATCGAGCAGCACCTCGAAGTCGACGCCCGAGATGCGCGAGGGCGTGCCCGTGAAGGCGCGATCCATCACCTCGTGGTGCACGCCGAGAGCCTCAAAGATCTGCGCGCCATGGTACGACTGCAGCGTCGAAATTCCCATCTTGGCCATGACCTTGCGCACGCCGTAGTCGAAGGCCGCCTTCACGCGGTCCTGCAGCTCCGCGTCCGTGTAGTTGAGCCCGAGCAGGCCCTGGTCGCGCGCCTTGAAGAGCGCCTGGTAGCACAGGTACGGGCAGACGGCGTCCGCGCCCATGCCAAAGAGCAGCGCGTAGTGGTGCACCTGGTGCGCCGAGCCGCTCTCGAGCACCAGGCCGGTGAGCGTGCGCAGCTTCTCCTTGATGAGGTGCTGGTGCACCGACCCGACCGCCAGAAGCGAGTCGATCGGCACCCGGTCTGGGCCGACCGCCCGGTCCGAGAGGCAGATCACCTTGTAGCCGTCCCGCACTGCCTGCGCTGCCTCGCGCTCGATGCGCGAAAGCTCGCTGAGAAAGACTTCCTTGGTAGGCGGGCGCGCTGCATCCTCGTATGGAATGGTGCAGTCAATTGTCTTGCACTTGTAGTCATTCAGGCTGATGTTTTTGATCGCGTAGAGCTCTTCCAGGGAGATCAACGGGCAAGACACGTCAATGCGCTTGCTCTGCTCGCCGTTCTTGTCGAGAAGGTTGCCTTCAGGCCCGAGGGGCAGCTTGAGCGACATGACCAGCGACTCGCGGAGCGGGTCCACCGGCGGATTCGTGACCTGCGCAAACAGCTGCTTGAAGTACTCGTACAGAAGACGAGGCTTGAGTGAAAGGCAGGCGAGCGGCGCGTCGTTGCCCATGGACCCAAGCGCCTCCTTGCCGGTCGCGCCCATCGGTGTGATGATGGTGTCCAGCATCTCGCTCGTATAGCCGTGGGCGGTAAGGAGCCGGTTCGTTGCCCGGAGGTCGCGCTCCGAGTCAGGCAGCTTGGGTGACTTCTCGACAACCTCTTCGAGCGTGACCATATTGGCGCTCCACTCCTTAAAGGGGGCATTCGACGCGATCTTGGCCTTGAGCTCCGAGTCGCGCACAATCTTGCCTTCCTGCAGGTCAACCATGAAGATCTGACCTGGGCGAAGGCGTCCACGTTCGATGATACTCTCGACAGGCACCAGTTCCTGCAGACAGCCCACTTCTGACGCCAGAATAACCTCCTCGGGCTCGCCAGAGCCGTCCACATCCGTCACATAGTAGCGCGAGGGACGCAGTCCATTGCGGTCGAGCGTCGCGCCAATCACATCACCGTTCGTGAAGGCGATCATGGCGGGGCCGTCCCACGGCTCCATCACGTTGGAGTAGAAGCGATAAAAGTCCTTGCTAGCCTCCTTGATGTTGCCATCGTTCTGCCACGGCTCGGGGATCATCATGAGCATACATTCGGCAAGATCGCGATTCGAGCCGTGGTAGAGGAACTCAAGCACGTTGTCATAGCTCCCTGAATCGGACTGGCTCTTGTCGATCACAGGTAGCATTTGCTTCGTCCTTTCCGGGCCCAACTTCGGTGACAGGATCACGCTCTCACGAGCTGCCATCCAATTTGCATTGCCCTGAACCACCGCTGGGGCATTCAGATGGCCACAAATCACGACCAATCTAGGAGTCGCAGCGCAGCATGCGCCATTCTGCTCCGTTCAAGGTCAACGGGCTGGTGGGAACCTTGAGCGTATTGATTTCGCCGTTGTGGCAAAGCATACGCATAGGCTGAGCGCGGGACCAGGATGGGAAGGTATTCGTGGAGAAGCGGGAGTGAACGAGAGCAAGATAGGTCTCGAAAGTCGGATTTTGGAGGTCGAGGAAGTATTCCCTGACCTGCTCGGGTGTAAGCATGCCCTTGTACACGATGGTACGATTCGAAAGCGTGACAGGGTAAAACTCCGACTCCGTGCCCTCCTTTGGCGGCACCAGCTCCGCAATCTCGCGCTCAAAAAGGCGGCGGAGAATCATGAGCTCTGTCTCGAGCATGCGAGACGGCATCTTTTCCTTTGGAGCTACAAAGAGCTGCTGAACCATGGGCTCGCACGCAAGCGCCGAAGGGCCGATTGTCGAGTTGCTTGTCGGCACGTCGCGCCACGCAAGGATCGTGAAGCCCTTCTCGGCACAGCGCTTGGCAATGATTGACTTGCACTGTTCCTGCACGGCTTTGTCTTTGGAGAAGAACACCAGGCCGGTGCCGTACTCCTCACGGGGCGGAAGCTCAACCCCTTGCTTTATGAGCTGCGGGCGCAGTACAGTCTCAGCGCATGGAAATGCGCAGGAAAAAGGGTATTTGCAGCATTTGACTGGGCTTGTGCAGGGTACAATGGTGCCACACAGGCCAATGGTGTATTTGCAGGAGACGCAGACAGGACCTCGGTCCGGTAGAACGCATCGGGAATGGTTACGAGAAGCCCCGAGCCGTCTCCAGTGTTGACCTGGGTATCGCGTGGTGATTGGACGACCATAGGAACCACTTGCAACCCCATCAAAATTGCAGCGAGGACAGATGACAACAGCGTGATCGCCATGAAGGACGGGGCAGGGTATACCTCGCAGCCACAGCCACCGCGGTGTGCCATACGCTCAAGGTTCTGCAGAGCAAATTGAACGACGCGGTGGCTCTCCTTCTTCTTGAGATTCGCGATCATTCCCACCTGTAAGAGTGCCAATACCTCCACTCAACAGGAGGGACCGCAACAGGGCGGTGGCTCAATTCTACTCTCTCATGCTTCTTTCAGCAGAACGCACGGAAAGTAGGGCTCTGCACGGGTTTTGACCCCGCAGTTGTCGCGCTCCATCGCCGGGTCGTAGAGACCCTGCTTCCCTGGAAGACGCGTATGCGGCCTGCAGAGGTGAAGCAGGGCACGGAATACATTAGTCTAGACTATGTGCTTGCATCAGCGCATCGCTGAAGAACGGTTGCTCAAAGATGCGCGACCAATCGTGCGATGGAGTGTGTGAATTGTTACAAAGAGGACGGGATCGCACGCGCGCAGCTGACTAGAAGACGAGAATGCACGTAGCTGGCGAGATGAAATCGCAGGAAGTAGCGAAATTCCCTAATGAGTGCGCAGCCGGTTAGAGTGGGCACTCAAAAAGATACAGGATGCAGAGTCGGGGCCAGGACAAAGTCCAAAGAAGTTTGGCTCGCGCGTCTCAGCAACATCCTGCCATGCGTACAGACGTATCTGGAGAGCAATCTAGGGCGGTATCACAGTTTCACGCTTCACGAACGCAGTGAGTCTCAAAAGTCTCAATGCGTGCAGCCAATCCAGAGATACGCCCCTTCGTCACTTTCCCGCAATCACAAAACATTTTTACGGTTTCCCGATTCCAAGCGGCAAGGCGACAGCGCAAAGTACTGCAAGACGGCACCAAACGGATTGAAAGAGCCCACAATTCTACTCTTGGTGGCGAGGCGGGTAACCTGAGGCGCGCCGAGGAGCACGACACGCGCGGCTGGCGCGCCAGCGCCTGCAGCACGGCCTGCGCGACCTGCGGTCCGCAGCATCATGGTCTGTGGTACCCTGGCCTGCCAAAACGACCGTGCGTGAGTATGATGCAGCAAATCTGGCGACTTTGGCAGACTTTCTAGCGCGATCCTGCTGCCTGCGATCTTTGCGCCACGTTGCGGCACAGCTCGCAGAAGCGTGAGGCGTATCTACTGGAACAGGCCCCATGAGGAAGTGAGCCAGGATGGGGGCTGTGGGATCGCGATTTAGACCCAAAAAAATGGGCCAGGAAGTGTGAAATCACGCGCCGAGCACGTCGCAGGATGGGGCTGTGGTGCACCAGACACGAGGCCGGTCTTTCACCGCAACGCTATGGCGGTGGCAGACGAGCCATTGTCTAGGATCGCACTAGGGCTACAGGGCACACAAACGTGCAGTAAGTGATTCTGCACGTCATGAGGCCAGTAACACCTCGCTCGTGTGTGAGCGCGCCGGCAGGAGCACACCGAGTCTAGCTGCCCCGTAGGAAAACCATATCTATATCCCATCCGTGGTCCTCCCAGCAGGGAAAGCTTGCGCAGAGGACAACAAGATGGCAGTTCGGGGCAACGCGAAACCCCGCATCACATGCGTGAGGGCAGGTGTGAGTGGACGCACCGAGACGCCCGTGCGTTGAAGCCTCGCTGCCGGGTAGGTGCTCGATGTGGGAGTCCCCAACTATCTTCTCCCGAAATCTAGCTAGGCGCGTCCGCTTGTCCAGGAGAGAGACGTGTTTTTGGTTTTATATGATTAAAAAGGAGGGACAAAATCAAGGTTTGTCCCCTTCTTGTCTCTCCTGTCGGAGACGTCCGGAGGAGGAAGGCCGGAGGCTCCGAAGCGAGTCTGCTGGCTGGCGCAGTTTTCTTGCGCGCATACGGTACCGGATGCGTCGCACGATTAATCTTGGGATCTCCACATTCCGCGCCTCCACCCACATTTGCGCATCTGGAATCGCTCCGCCCTTGCGCAAGCAAGCAAGCCTGTTTGTGCTTGCGACGGGTACCCAGTGCGCCAGGCGCGCGCAGCTGGATCCGCGTCCCCTCGTCACTTATTTGAAGGCTTCGCGTTACACTGCCTGCCAAGGAAGAATGGAAACTCGCCGCGCCGCTGCCGTGGTTGGAGGCACAGCTGGAACGGAATCGGCCTCTGCCCCGGCCCCAGCGAGCCGGGCACTGTCAGGAGCACCGAGCCCTTTCCGCGTCCTGGTCTATCCCTTTCCGCTTTCACACCCCTCCTTTTCGAATATCTGACCTGGAGGGAAGAGGGCCCGCGGGGGAAGGGGGGGGGCATCCAATGGGGGGGGGGGGGCGCGGTGGGAAATTATCAACTGCGCCCACGATTTCCGGTGCCAAATACCTGTCGAATGAACAGGTGACGCGTTCCATCCCTGATGTGGCGCTGAGGATGCTTCGAGAAGCGCCTAATGTTGAGGTAGCACTTCATGGCCCACAGGCACCAGGCCCGCCAGCTGGTGCTGCATAATGCCGCGTGAACGATCCGGTGAACAGGTGGAAGTGTTCCCGAGCGCGGATTCGCCCATTCCTGCCGATGAGCTTCGGTGCGTCTCGTTCTCATCCCAATGCATGCCCGCGGTTGGCGTCCCGGGGCGAGGAGCGACGTGGCTTCTCTGAAGAGACGGCGTATCTCCGCCAGGGTCCGATCGTGCCGCCGCCGCGACCGTGCAGCGAGGTTTGACATTGGTGATGGGTGTGGGCGAGTGCAGGGCGCGGGTTTCTGGCGGCTTTGACGCACTTCTCGTGCTCCTAACAGACAAGGTGAGGCCCTCGCGCGGACCCTGCGTGGCACTTGCGCGGCCAAGGTGCGGTGCGAAGGCTCTGAGGTGGAGGCTGAGCGCGGGAGGAGACGGCAGGTCGACTCGACACTGCTTGAGGCCGCGGGCGAGCGGCTCAAAATCGTGTCCACTATGAGCGTAGGTTGGCCCCCTCTCTGCCCGTGCTGCCTGCGCAATGAGCTCTCCTCGTTGCGCGCTGCATGGCGGTGGCAGTCCGTGCAGTCCAGTCCACGCAATCCGATAGTGAACAACACGGAGGATCAGGCTACAACCATGTGGACACGGCAGCACTGCGCGCGCGCGGTGTTGTTCTCGGGTACACGCCCGACTGCCTCACGGAGACGACGGCGGATCTGACGGTCACGCTCCTGCTGGTCACGGCGCGCCGCATCCAGGAGGCCCTAGCCGCCGTTCGGTCTCGTCCTCCTCCCAGACCCGCCCCGCCTGCGCTAGACCCCGCCAGCCTACAAGTCAGGTCTAAGGCGCGGGGAGCTTGGGCTGATGGGGACGCTGGGCGCGCCTGACTTTGCAGCGACGGCTCGTGGGGGGCGTGGTCGCCGCTGTGGCTCTGCGGTGTCGACGTGCACCATTCCACGGTGCGTCCGGCGCGGCGCGGCACCCGGCGCGGCGCGGCACCCGGCGCTTTGCGACACGGCGAAGCTCTGGCGCTGATGCTAGGCTGGCAGGTGGGAGTGGTCGGGTTCGGGAGGATCGGGCAGGCGGTGGCTAAGCGCCTCAAGGCCTTTGGGTGCACCGTGCTGTACACAGGCCCGCGGGAGAAGCCCGAGGGTGCTGCAGTTGGGGCAGAGTTTGTAGACGAGGCCGAGCTCTTTTCGCGCTCAGACTTTGTCGTCCCCATGTTTCCGCTCACGGCCGAAACCACCGGCTACTTCAACGCCGCGCGGTGGGTGCCTCGCAAGCACCAATGCTCAGCCGGCCGTGAAAAGCCGGGGAGCGCCCCAGCCTCCTTCCAGGTGCGCTGAAAGTTGGCGGCGCCAGTTTCAAGCAGATGAAGAAGAGCGCGATCCTGATCAACGCCACACGCGGGGAGGTGATCGATCAGACTGCGCTCGCCGACGCACTGAGGTGAGACGCGGGTCACAGCCGGAAGGCTTGCGACCTCAAGGCCCGAGGCCTCACGTGATCGCGAACAGAATGCTGCGCTGCGATATGTGGGGCTCTGCCGGCTTGCGCGGCGCGAAGGAGCAAACGCGAGCGGCCCGCGCGGCAGGTCTGGCGAGATCGCGGGGGCTGGTCTCGATGTCACCACCCCCGAGCCGCTGCCGACCGACTCGCCCCTCCTCTCCTTCCCTAACTGCGTCGTCCTTCCACAGTCAGCGCCCCGCGCCCTCGACAACTTTTGCTGCACTAGGCGCCGAGAGGCTGTCATCGTAGAGGCAGTCAGCGTGCCTTCTTCAGGCACGTGGGTCGAGCACCCGGTGACGTTGCGGTGCGTTGCAGCATTGGAAGCGCCACCGTCGCAACGCGCGAGAAGATGGCGACCATGGCGGCTGAGAACATCGTTGCCTTCGCCGCGGGTGGGCTCCTTGTCAAATTTTATTTTATCAGTCCAACACGAATCCCCTGTCGCTGTGCTGCCCATCCCGAGGATATGCTTCGTCTGCACGATGAAGCATGCCAACCAGAAGTCACGGATTTAGTGCCCATCACGGCCCTGCCCTTTGCAAATACTGTTTCAAGTCATGTTTGGTCAGTGACGTTTGATGTCAACCACGTGCAGGTCGCACCGTGCCATTCCAGGCCAGGCTTTGAGTGAAGTAAGGATACCATATGCCCGTAGCCGAATGCCGTTGAGCTTTCAAGGGTGCTTGCTTGCTGCGCAAGATGACACCCGCGCCAGTGCCCGCGTCCTCCATCCGCGGCGAGCTGTCACAGACCCGGCCTACTGGTCGTCTCACCGTGACACATCGACATAGTTTGATGAAGTTAAGAAAACTCTCCAGTTGGTCTGGGTCATTACCGGTGTACTTTGTAGGTGCTCGTGATTCGGACATCACAGCGGACGAGAACGAGGAGGACGAAGTGTGCGTGAGAATGCAGGGCTCATAACCTCAGAGACAGCCAAGAGGCTGGGCGACCACAAGCGAAGCCTGTATTGATTCAACAGAGGAAGGGAGAGTTCCACGTGGCCTCCAAGGGACACACGTGGGACCACTTCCACGAAAGTAGAGAGTTCTCATGATCTAATGTGATTTTGACGAACCGTTGCGTTTTGAGCTCATGTGACTTAGCTGCACTAATACATTAGATGCTTCTCAATTAATACACATCATAGTTCACTCATGTGCTATCAGTTTATTCGTGAAATAGATAGATGCACTGAATGACCGACGCAGGTCGCGGAGAAAATAAACCTTCAGTGACGACAGTCACAACCGCAAATCATAAAATGCCAAAGTAAGGGGTGGCAATCCACAATTTACATGTTCATATGAAATCCGTTTGCTTACAACAGTCACAATGCAAAAAATACGAAAAATGATGCTGTATTGAGTAACCTTGTACCGACTGGGCCAAAACGAAAAAACGCGCAAAGACTTTCAAAAAACACAACCCAAACCGCGTCAAAAGCCACGGCAAGGAGCCTCCTCATGCGCTGCCGCCCAGCACGCCCACATACGAACCACCACCTGGGAAGGAGACCGAGAGAAAATGATTAAAGGAGACAAACACTTCAAGGTTTTCAGGAGAGGAAAAGAAAAAGGGACGTGTAATGACAACGAGCGAAAAACGGGAATGAAAGTGCTTAGAGGGCGGGCAAGGAAAGAAGCACGCGAGGAGGGCGTGAGCGGGGAGAGGTCCCAAGCCAAGCAGACTAACAGTCTGCGAGCGCGTGGGCCGCGTGGGCTTGAATTGGAATAGTCACAGATCGCAGAGCGGAGAGTAACAGAGAACAGAGAAACAGTTTCAGTTCTGAGAGACAGATACGTTCAATGACAAACAGTCACAAATCGCAGAGCGAAAAACTGGCGGCGG
>ENA-UOXV01006530-UOXV01006530.1-marine-metagenome-genome-assembly--contig:-NODE-6530-length-12178-cov-6.696115_pt1 | contig 12178 bp, 6 predicted proteins | sample MGYA00238165_ERZ766961 | MGnify/ENA primary metagenome ERZ766961 (study PRJEB28924, sample SAMN03173240) | marine metagenome | biome: Marine; feature: Water; material: Subsurface seawater | place: North... | reverse complement strand
TTCAAATAATTCAAATAATTCAAATAATTCAAATAATTCAAATAATTCAAATAATACCAAATGCTTTAACAATTTCATTAAAAGACTTAAAAAATATTCATTACTAGCCGATAAAATTATTACAAGTAATAATAAAATAAGTCATACAATAGACAATTTATCAGTTATTAATGATGACGTTAAACAAAAAGAGATAATATGGAAATATTTAATTAATATGTACAATATTAGTACCCAAATTATAAAAAAAAATTATAGCCACATAGCACTTGACAAAGATACTATAAATACAAAAAAAAATATAATTAATGGAAATAAACAAAAAATAAAACAATTGGAAGCATTACTAAAAAAAAAAGAAAGACAATATAAAATAAATATGGGACAATACAACCTAATGGTTTATGAAACAAAAATGTTACAATATTTATTTTTTTATGCTATCATATTATTAGTAGTACCATTATTATATTTATTTGAAATTTTAGATAAATTGGTTGCTGTTATTGGGTGGTTATTACTTGTTACTGCTGGAATTATTCTTTTTTTATATAAATTATATACTAATAAACAAAATAGAGATAAAATATTTTATGATCAATATAATTTCGGAAAACCTACGCGTGAAAATATATTAAGAAGTAGACTTACTCAAGAATTAAATGAAAAATGTGAGAAAGAACCTAAAAATGATGATGATGATTTTGACCCAGTTAAAGTTGATATAGGAAATATTAATAAATGGAAAAATAAGGTTCCAAAATAATTTATATAAATATTTTAATGATAACTAATTTAAAATTAATATTAATTTTTATACTTTTTTTTTTATTATATACTATCGTAAATACAAGAGAATTTATGGTAAATAAAAAAAATTTATTGATACTTAAATACAAAAAGTTAGAAAAACAAATTACTCATAAATATGATAATAATAATACAAAAATAAAGAAAATTATAAATCATTTGATACAGATTCTTGAAAATAATTTATTGAAACATGTTAATATAATTACTAATTTTTATATAAATTCCAAAGAATTTAATAAAGATAAATGTAAAATTCTAAAAAAACCGTCTTTAGATATATTTCAATATTTTGTATCCTTTGATAAAGATGTTGTTAAAGAAGAATTAAATAATAGTGTAAACATTTTTTTAAATGAATATCGTGAATATACTAATGAATATTTAAAAATACCACAACATCATAAATATAAATTAATTATAAAATCAAATACACCTAAATTAAAAAAACCAGAAAAAATAGAAGAACTTATAGATTATGGAAAAAATTATATAAATAGTTTTGGGTTTTACGAATTAATAAATTGTATTAATCAAATTAAATTTAAATATACCTCGGAAAAAATAAAAATAATTCACGAAAAAGAAATCGAAAACACTTTAAAAAATGCAATAAATAATTTAGATTTGGAAGATTTTGTTAAACAAACCATGAAACTTAAACGAATATTATATAAAGAACAATGTAGAATAAATAAAAAGTGTTGCAAACTAATATAATTCCAATATTAAATTATTTCAATAAGTGTATTTATAAATATTTAATCTAATATTATTTTAATGTTTATAACTATTACATTAATTATATTAGCATTTTTTTTATTTAAAAAAAAAAAAATTATAGAAACCTATTTAATAATTTGTTTAATATTAATTAATAATTTTTATTCATATAAGGAAGAATATAGAACCGAAATTAATAATATTTATAGTCATTTAAGATATTTAGAAAATGGCATTCCGATTTTAACTGAGCCACCGATTCAAACAACAACACGAAATGTTATGACACAATCAGTCCCAAAAGAATTAGAATACATATTTAAAAAAAAAAAACAAATGAATAAGATTTTAAATGACCCGAATGAATATGATAGATATAAAAATGAATGGAAACGAAAATATATCCCAAAAAGAACTACTTTAAAGCCTGAAACTATAACTACTAAAAATCCTGATTTAGATGTTGACCATAAAACATTAGGGGTAATTACTGAAACTGATTATGACCTTATATTTGAATACGAAACTGTAAAATTTAAAAAAAATGGAGAAATTATTAAAACTTTAGATTTTGTTGATTGGAATAATAGATATTACAATATACCCAATAAAATTAATGGCGATTTAATTATTAAAAATATTAAATTAACAAATATTATAACGTGTCAAAATGATTTTTTATATAATAAATTTTTAGAAATTTATGATTGTAACGATAATAATTTTAATCAAATATATAAATATTCGAAAAATATAAAAAAAGATAATAATTTAGAGTTACTTTATGTGGGCGAAACAAATCCAAATTATAATTTGTATGTAAAAGATGGCAAAGATATTTTTGAAGTATATTTAGTTGAATTTGTACCCCCCGAGTCAACTGGTACATACATGTTTAAAAAAAGATTTATTTATTCATGCAAAAATAATGAAAGTAAATGGGTTGATATAGAAAATAATACTCAAGATATTAAATTAATAATAAAAATGAATGATTTTCAACATAAATTTAATACTATAACTAACTTTTTAAAAGTTATTACTGGCAATTTAATTATAACCGAAACAAATCTAAAAAATTTGTATGGTCTAAATAGTTTAAAGAGAGTATATGGAGATATTATTATAAAATATAATAAAGAGTTAATATCATGTTGTGGTATAAGAAATATTAATGAAAAATTTATTAACGGAAAAATAGTTGTATATAATAACAATATAAGTTTTTTCCCTACAAATTTAAATATAAATAAACCTAATAATAATTATAAAAATGTAAATGGTGATTTTCCATTAAATAATTCATGTTTTAATTTAGAAATGTCTAATAAATTAATTTGCAGTAAAAATATATTAGATTACGAGTATTTAGAAATAACCAAATGTCCAAATGAATTTTTCTTACAAGAATATAAATTAGATAAACAAGAATCTAAAGATAATATACAAGTGTATATAGGTGAAAATAATATAAATTTTAAAATTGTATATAACGACTTACCTAATATCGAAATATCATTAATTAAAAATGATATTGTGGAATATAAATTTATGTGTGATAAAAATAATAATATCAATTATTGGAAAGACAATACTACTGGAAAAATTATACCAAATATAACAATAATAATTGTTGATATTAAAAAAATATGTGAATTAGGAATTAAAACATGTGAAACTACTGCAAAACCTACAGTTCCATCTACAACGACTCCATCTACAACGACTCCATCTACAACGGAACCATCTACAACGGTTCCATCTACAACGACTCCATCTACAACGGCTCCATCTACAACGGATCCATATACAACTAATGAAATAGTAGACGTAGATTTATCTGATGATATAAATTGGTTTCATAATTGGTTTTTATATCGTAATTGGTATGATAGACCTAGACGATATTTATAATAATTTTATTTATATTTTATATAAATTTCAATACACTACTTTTTTTTGAAATTATTTTATATCATTATTTTAATTAATATGAAAAAAATATTTATTATTATTCTTCTCCTAATACTTTTTTTATTATTAAAAGTAAAAAGAGAAACATTTAATAATTTTTTTCAATTCAGAAATGTAAATAATATTAATTTAAAACATACAAAATTTTTTAAAAATCAAATTGGTAAAAATGGGAAAAATAATTATTTAAAAAATGTAGTTCCACATGGTATAATACCACCACCAATTAAAAAAATAATAAAAAAACAGTATGATGTAGAAAAATATAATATTACAACAAGTAATCCAACATATTCTAAATTTGGATTAATTCCAGAAAATATAGAAAAAATAAAACCAAAATATTTATATAAAACTGATTTAGATAAATTTGAAAAAATTTTTAGAGAATCATATGATGAAAAAGATACATATTTATTTAATGGAAAAGGAAATATAAGATTTGATAATACAAATGTGATTTATCAAAATAAAAATGAAAACATACAAGTATGGTTAAATAATTTTAAATGTAATAAATTTATGAAAAATATACAAATTTATAAATTACCACCAATTGTTAATGGTAATGTAATATTCAATAATTTTATGGAAGATTATAATTTTAATATAGAGAAAACACCTGAACCAACAAATAATATTGAAACAACAGTTCGTAATACAGAAGAAAGAACTAACTTAAATTCTCCTGAAAAGTTATCTAAAAATGTTGATAATTATGTTAATTTAAAATCAAAATGTATAGAAACTATATTTAATCAAATTGTTTCAACACTTAAACATGTTGGTGGAAGTCTTATTATTCGTAAAAATAATAATATTTCTACATTAAAAGGATTGAATAGATTAAAAAAAATTAAAGGTGATTTAATAATTAAAAACAACAAATTATATGATATTTGTAATTTACAAATAAAAGAAAAAAATATAAATGGAGTTATAGAAATTAAGCGCAATGATATATTAAAAATACCAGAACAATTATTTAGAGAAAATGAAGAAAATAAATATTTTATAAGAAATATTAACTTGCATCTAAAAAATGAAGAAAAACTATTAGATTATTTATGTAAATCATCTAAAATTATACCATTATCTCAACCATTAAGTAATTCTGGCGAAGAATTTAAACAAGATAAATGGAAAGCATTTTTAGAAAAATATAAATTTACATCTCGAATATATGGAACTTTAATAATAAATACTTCAACAATACATTCAAATGAATTAATAAAAAAACAGGATAATTTTATTTTGGATTATATATATTTTAAACAAGATAATTGGGGTGGGCAAACATTTATTGATGAAAATAAAGAAGAATGTAATTTTATTAATAATAGTAATACTACACAATCTGTAAGACAAACTACATCAAATGAAACTAATGAAACTAATGAAACTAATGAAAATGAATGTAATTTACCCCGATGTGGTCCGGTGGGATTAAATAAATTATTGAAAGATGTTAAAGAAATATATGGAAATATAGAATTAACAAATTGTCCAAATATAACAAATTTATCAGCATTTGATAATATAAAAATTAATGGAAATATAATTATTAAAAATTGTGAAAATTTACGTGATTTATGTGGATTACAAAATACAGTAAAAGAAAATAGTAATTCATATAGTTTAAATATTTCAGATGTTGCCAAAAAATTTGATGGTAAACAATGTTACACTGATAGGACTTTAAAAATTAAAGATATAAATAATTCTTGGAATTATAAAGGGAATTATTTTTTATTGGATAATTTGTCTTTAAGAGATTATAGTTGTTCTGATATTCCTAGAATAGATATTACAGATAAAAATTATACATTTATTTTTAATGGAACAGGCGATGATGTAATATTAAGTATTAAAGAAAATAATGGTGTTCCGCGTTTAACTCCAATTTTTAAACTTGATGATTATAAATTTGATTATAGTTTTTTATTTGCGGTAAATTTTGAATTTAGAAATCGTTTTAATATTGATAATTTTAATTTTATTAAAAATACTATAAATTTTGAAAATAAAATAAATGGAGAAATATTAATAGAAAATATGTCTATTATTAATAATAATGGTGAATTTGATTTATTTAGTAAATTAAAAGAAATAAAAAAAATTCAAATTACTAAATTATTGAATATTCCTAGTTTAAATTTTGAAAAATTAGAAACTGTCGAAGATTTAATAATCGGAGATGAAACTACTCAAGAAGGAAATCCACCTAAATTTAATTTTGAGTTATTAAAATTCAATTCTCTTAAAAAAATAGAAAAATTTATTTTTACTGATAATCAATATAATAATATACAAATGCCAACACAAACTAATAATAGTGAACCTACATTATTTAGACGTTTTTTACCTAAAAATAATATAGAACCAATTTCAGTTAAACTTGAAAATCTTGAATCTTATTATTTTCAAAATAATAAACCAGAAGATATTTTTGAAAAAAATACTTGTTATTTACAAAATGCGTTAACAATCTCAGGTCGCCCTCCATATAATTTAAATAATGGTATACCAATAAAACAATGTTATGACCCCATATGTAATAATATATTAAATATAATTTCAGAATCTAGATTAGCAACAAACTATAATATATTACACATTAAAGGTAATAACGATGCAACAACTATGAATTTAAAATATACTTCAACAAATACACTTAATCCTAGAACAACCCAAAGTTCATTTAGTGGAGATTTTGATTCTGCTAATTTATGTTTAATATCTCAAAGAAAAATAGAGTTTATTATAATAGAAGATTTTAACATAAAAGATTGTTTATTAGTAGATTTTCTTATATCTAATAATATAGACAATTTAATTTTAAAAAACACAAATCAAAGTTCTATATCAACCATAATTTCATGTTCAATACTTAAGTCTAGAAGTAATGAAAAATCACAATTTAATTTGTATTTAATTGGAATACAGAATGATGATAATATAATCAATGAATTCAATTATACAAATATTAAAAGTATAACATTTTTAAATGATGATACAAATTTAAGTTCAGTTAGTTTTACAGGTAATAATACTATTCAAGATATTGCTGATTTTTATACTATTCCATTATTAGAAGGAACCACTGATATTAATAATTTTACATCTTATATCAATAGACCAGTGATTATTAACTCAAACATTAATATGCATAAAATAACAATAAATGATAATACTATAACTTTAAAATATAATGATACTTCAGATGATAACTCTGAATTTTTATTAAATCATGATGATATAACAATAAATGCAATTGCTGGAAATAATAATACACCCACACAAATACCAACAAATAGTATTTCAAATACATTTTGGCCACCTGTTACTATAAATATCTATGAAGTATCTACGAATGATGATAAATTAATTCGCATTATTAATAATAATACTATAAGGAATTTGACTTTAAACAGTAGTTCATCCAATAATTTAATAGATTTTAATTCTTATAATAATAAAATTATAGATAATGCCCAATTAAAAAATTTTAATAATGTTAAGACAACTAAAATAAAAAATGTAGGTATTATAAGTGGTCCCGAGTTAGCAGGAATTTATTTTTATAAAAGTGTTAATAAACCATTATTATTAACAGAATTACAACGTTCTCCGAATATTAAATTGAAAAATATTCCTAATGAATTAATAATAAAAGGTTCTTTTGGTTCATTTACAAATATTGACATAATTACCTTAATAAATAGTTACAAAATAAACATAAATTCAAACATATCACTGTTAAAATTTACAGATTTCAATAAAACACCCGAATCAAGAAATTTCGATTGCACATCAAATATTAGGTTTCATAATTTGTGTAATTTACAAAGAATTGAAAACATAAATATAAATTATACAACCATTCCGAATCCTATAATTAAATTTAGTTTTCCGAATGACGTAAATGTTAGCGCCGATAGCAGTTATATATTACAAAACGATTCAAATGATTTATCAGTATGTAATTTAAATTATAGTGGTCCTTCCATAACTGCTAGTAATGACAAAGCATGTATACAAGCATGTAATGTAAATCAAAAAGGTAAATTTTTTTATAGAGATGAAAATGGTGTGTGCAAAAAATTAATTGATGATATACCTTCCTCAAGTGAGTTTCCTTCTATATTGTATCCGGAACGTATAGGTAGTGTTTTTGGTAAGTATCCTAATAATAAATTCGAAAGACATGGATATTTACCCACAGGTATACCAATAAATTCAATTAGTCCTATACCTAATCAAAATATACCTATGACTATGCAAAATATAGGTCCAAATAGTGGTATTGTGCATTTACCAGAAGGATTAAACTATATGAACGGTGATTCAAAAAATCCGTTATACCATGATACAGATGGTAATTACTATTGTGGGGTTAATGAACAACAAATTATTAAATGTGAATATAGTGATAGACCTGTATGTAATATAAATAATAACATAATTGAATTATTAAAAGATGAACCAACTAAGTTACAAAGATCGATATGTAATATTCCGGGTAGTGATTATATGTTATATGATCTCTTATCAGGAAATATTTATAAAATTCTTCAGTTACAAAATGATATAATAAACATAAATACTTTTAATTCGGATACTAATAATCTAGATACTCCAAATAATTCTCAAAAAGAAATAATTATACAAAATAATGATATTGGTACAAATGTAATCTCCGGAAGCATTCGTGTAGTTAAGTTTAATAATTTTTTTTCAGAAGATACAGAGATAAAAAGTTTAACTATAAATAATATTAGTTTAGAACAAGAAGAATTAACTCCAAATTCAGATTTAACTATTAGCCAAGATTTAACTATAATAAATTGTCTAAATATACTTCCAACAAATTTGGAAAACTATATTATTAGGAGGCAACTTGTCTTAATTAATAGTACTCAAACTATTGCTGGCGCTTCTGTTAATATAAATTTAAATAATTCAACTCTTAATATAAGTAATTCAAATATAAATATTCAAACAACTAATAGAAATAATATTACTATAAATAAATTAAATTATCAAAATAACAATTTTCTACAGGGTCACTCTAATATATCTAGTAATTCTAATCTTAATAGTAATAATAATAATATAACTCTTTCTGGAGATACTATAAATATAGTTAATAGTCAATTTAGATATGATACTATTGATACTAATAGTAAATCCATAACAATACATAATAATTGTAAATTATACAATAATAATAATCAACAAATTAATGTATTGAATAATAATATAAATATTGTATGGTTCCGAAGCCGAGATAATATAACAATAAATAAACGCGGAGAAATCAATAATTTAAATATAAATACACAATCTAATTTAACATTAAATGGTGTAAATTCTATAACTGGAAACTTAACAATGCGAAATGGAACATTAACTTTAACTAATAATGTAAATAGAGTAACAATGAATGGTGGAAGACTAAATTTAAATAATTCAGAACGCATTATAAATCGTGTAATAATGTCGGGTGGAACACTAAATTTAAATAATAAATCCATAACTACTTTGGAATTTAGTGGTGGAATTTTTACTAATTTAAGATCTATAACAAATTTAATAATGCGTAATGGTTCTTTGAATCTAGATAACAAATCCATTACTACTTTGCAATTTTTTGGAGGAACCTTAACTAATTTAAATGATGTAACTCATATAACTCGCGTAACAATGTATAATGGAACATTAACTTTAAATAATAATGTAACTGATGTAATAATGAATCGTGGAATATTAAATTTAAATAATAATGTAAATGATGTAATAATGAATCGTGGAACATTAACTTTAAATAATAATGTAAATAGTGTAAGATTTAATAATGGAGTATTGATTGGTAGAAATAAAATAACTATACAAGAATTAATAATAACGGGTACTAATTGTGACATACGAAATTGCGTAATAGAAAGATTAACTGTACAACAAAATACACAATTTGATAGAAATAATTTTAATCAAACTGACTTACCAGATAACTATACAAATAATATTAATAGTATTGTATCCATTTGTAATTTATTTAACGAATGCACTACACAACCACCAACACAACCACCAACACAACCACCAACACAACCCCCAACACAATCACCAACACAACCACTAACACCAGAATTAACACCAGAATTAACACCAGAATTAACACCAGAATTAACACCAGAATCAACCCCGATTCCTACAATAACGGACGGATTTTATGGAGGCCCTATTCCAACGACAACATCAAGTTTATTAAAATATGCAAGTATATTTTAAATAATTAAAATTGATTTAAAATAATAATTTCTTTATATTTATTAATGAGTCTTACTAATAAATTATATAAATCAAGAAAAATTATCTTAGAAATGTTAAGAGATAGAGGTTATAATACTGAAAATTATGAAAATTATACACCAGAATCAATCGATATATTATTTAAAACAAATATGAAAGTAACAAAGGATATAAATCCTATAGATATAGAATTAGAAGAATCAAATAAACTATTAATTAAATATTTAATGACACCAAAAATTAGGGTTAATAATATTTTTAGTATTGTTGAAGAATTAATAGAAGAAAAAACGTATAAAAAAAACGATACTATTATACTAATTATCAAAGATAAATTAACGAATTATGAACAAGTTGCTTATTATTTTGATAATATTTATTCTAAAAATAAAATATTTATACAGTTATTTAATATAGACATGTTAATGTATAATGTAACACATCATAAATTAGTTCCAAAACATATTATGTTAAAGGAAGAAGAAAAACAAAATTTATTAAAAAAATATAATGTTACTTATGAACAGTTGCAATATATTTTAAAAGATGAACCTGTAGCAAAATACTATGGTATGAATAAAGGCGACGTATGTAAAATAATAAGAAATAGTGAAACTGCTGGCGAATTTATAAATTATAGATATTGTGTATAAGTTCATTTAAATGTTTATATGTTTCATCCCAATATTCATTTTTGTTTATTTCAAAATATAAATAATTATTATAATTTAAAAAAAATATATTAGGGGTTACTATAAATTTATGTAATAAATAGTTTTCTTCATAAAAATATTTCTTTTTTAAATTGAAATTAATTTTAGGTATTTCTTTCATATCCAATATTTCAAAAAACAGATTATCATTTATGCAAAAATGTTCAATATATTTTTGTTTAAATAATTGTTCTTTATTATTTACAATAAATAATAAATCATTATCTTTTATTTTTTGTTCACTATAACTTTCATATTTATATTTTTTTATAAATATATCAGTTATATATTTAATAAAATCTGTATCATTATTTTTATTAAATATCACATTATTCTCCCGATTTCCTAAATGTATATATAATTTATTAAACTTTTTATTATTCAGTTTTTCCATTTAATAATTATAGTATTATTCATTTAAATATTTGAATAAATTATAAAATTGAAAAATATTAAAGAATTAATAGTATTTATAACAAATGATTTCATGTGTATTACTTCTCATTGATGGAAACATTAAAAATATAAAAATTAAATCAAAAAAAAATACACCCTATTTTAAATTATTTGATAAGATATTTTTTGAAAACCATTTAGAAAATTATGAATCCGGCAATAATATTATTATTGGCGAATGGCCTTTAAATAAAGAAGAAAATTTAATTGCTCTCGGATATATAGAAGGATATAAAGAAAATAATCATGAATTGCCCCCATCCGATAATGTGATAACGAATACAATATATGGAGATATTTTAATGATTAAAATTAATAACAAAAAACAACTTTTAAATTTAACATGTAATGAATATGAATCTATTTATCAAATGCTTTTTACAGGTCAATCATTAAATAATGATAGTGATTCAAGTGAGGACCTTGATGAATTATATGAACATGAAAATGACGATAATATAGATGAAACATATGAATTAGATGATGAAGAATATGATAATGATAGTAATAATGAAAGTGATAATGAAAGTGATGACGAGAATAATACGAATGATAGTGTATTTGATAATTTGGATATTAACAATAATGAATTAAACATTACAGAAAATTCCTTATTAAATAATGTTCTAAATGAAACTAGACTAAAAATTATAACTATTTTAAATAGTATTTTAAATAATACACAATCTGAATTATTAGAAAAAAGCATTTATGAATATGCATGTAAAGAAAGTAATTATAGAAATATTATAATTAATTGGGAAAATAATGTATTTAAAAAAATATATGTTAATAAAGCACGGTCTCTTTATACAAATATAAATAAATCATCTTACATTTGTAATAAATCATTATTAAAAAAAATTAACACAAAAAAAATAAATATAGAAATACTTCCCTATATGACAAATCAAGAATTATTTCCAGAACATTGGAAAAAATTAATGGATACAAAATATAAAAGAGATAAACATTTATATGAAGAAAAACAAGAAGCAATGACGGACCAATTTAAATGTGGTCGTTGTAAATCTCGTGAATGCACTTATTATGAACTTCAAACAAGAAGTGCAGATGAAGCCATGACTACATTCATTACCTGTTTAAATTGTGGAAATAGATGGAAACAATAATAAAATATAAAATATAAAATATAAAATATAAAATATAAAATATAAATCTATAAT
>ENA-UOXV01006529-UOXV01006529.1-marine-metagenome-genome-assembly--contig:-NODE-6529-length-12179-cov-5.600792_pt1 | contig 12179 bp, 9 predicted proteins | sample MGYA00238165_ERZ766961 | MGnify/ENA primary metagenome ERZ766961 (study PRJEB28924, sample SAMN03173240) | marine metagenome | biome: Marine; feature: Water; material: Subsurface seawater | place: North... | reverse complement strand
AAAAAGAAATCCTTTCCATCTGCGCATGCCGTCCTGGATGCAAGATAATGTGAGAAGAGGAGCTGAAGTAATCGGTGGACAAGGGGGAACGGCACCCGACTTTGACTTTGCCACCCTCTATCGTGTAAGTCGCTGGAGAGATGGAAAATTTCTTCCTGCCTGGGAAGGCGGGCGTATGTTGCCCTGCTCTGACAATAGTAGTCAGGCTTTATTTTCCGAACAAAGCTGAAATTAAAACTGCAGGGAACTGGCTTTCACCACATGGGTGAATAATTTTTCCCCGTTTAAGTCATAAGCTTCCAAAACTAACGAGGGATCTTTCTTGCGTGTGTTAACTTGAATGAGGCAATACCCACAGGTTTTATTATAGCCCCAAATTAATCCATCTGTCTTAACCACCGGGTGAACATGTTTATTAGTCAGTCGGCCACTTACAAATTCGAATAAATCATACCCCTGCGGACGGTCTGTCCGGCGCAGGTCAATTCTGTGCCGATCCGCAGCAACCAGAAAAACGCCTCCAATTTTTTCTGACTCAATAAAAGAGAAAATTTCCTCTCGTTCATCCGGATATCCATCCCAAGGGTCTTTACTTCCGGGCTTAATTCCCTTGGAGAAGGGAACAGAAGAAGCGATTATCTTGAAGACTGAATTTGAATTCCTGAGGGTTTCCTTTAGCCACATCTTCTGTACTGGACCCAGCATAGACTTTTTTTTCCGATCCCGGTAATAACGACAATCAAGCATGATGATGTCGACCTTCCCCAAGGTGAAGCTATGCCAACACCCAGGGTTTTTGTCCCCCCCACCCATAGCCGGGTTGTTCCAATTACGCGTAAAATTATCAAGCACCGGTTTTTTCCAGGCTGGTTGATTGACCAATGACCCAGGCACACAGTCATCGGTTGCAAAATCATGGTCATCATAAATCGCGTGCATTGATGTGCCAGCCACTAGCTTTCTCCACTCCGGACGTGAATGCCGACGGGAATAACAGTAATTACCAGTCCACTTAACATCCTCCGGGTCATCAATATAAACATTATCCCCTAACATCAACATGGCACGGGGCTCATGTCTCGCAATTAACTTCCATGCTTTTTCATACTCAGGAACAAATCCTGAACACCCGCCGAAGGCCAATGTGAACTTGGATTCTTCATCGGGTTGAGGAAAAGTGCGAAATCCAAAGTCCACATCTGGAACCTCAATTTTCTTTCCGTCCACAAAAACATTGTAAGAAAAATAGGTTCCTGGTAACAGCCCATCCAGTTCAATTACACCGACAAAACCATTTTCCTGAGTGGTTCGTATAGTTTCACGCCCGGAATGACCGGAAATTTCAACTGCCACTTCATGCGATCCGTCGGTGCGAAACCAAAAACTTGCACCTGTATCCGTAATTCTGCCCAGCATTGGTCCGTGTAATATAGGAGACGGAGAAACTTCTATTTTCCACTTTTTAAAATCCGGATGTTCACGGAGCGGTGCCAACCATTCCCTTGGTTCCGCTAAAAGACGTTCAAAAGGAAGACCGAGCCTAACTGCATCGCGGGCAGACTCCAAAGCTTTTTCGAGCTTCCCTTCACGCAACAAACAAAGGGTGGAAATAAATCCTTTTTCCGCAGGATCGGTGTGCTTCTTTCCGTTCTTTAATTCATGGTAGGCTTTTTCAATCTTATTCTCTGCCAGGTAACGAAAGGCATTTCGCTCACGGTCATGCTGACCGGATAGAAAAGAATTAAATACTCCCAGAAAAACTAAAATACAAATAAACAGTAAAGGCGAAAATTGGATTTTATTTTGGGTCATAATATTAATTGTATTTTAATTTTGATAGAATTGTCAGATCAAAAAAATAAATACTCTAGGATTTCGTGAGTTCTTTAATTATGTACTCCGTAACTTCCGTTGAATGCATATTGACAGGGACATGTAAAGCCTCACGCAACTCAGGTTCTTCTAATATTTCAAATTGACTACGCAGAAGATCAGGTGGCATAAAATGGTTTTTCCTTTTCGCCATACGATCCGCCAATATTGATTGAGGGGCATATAAATATATGAGTTTTATCTCTGCCCTATTCGTGTCCAAAATCTCTCGACTTTTCCGGGTTAGTGCAGAGCAGGTAATTACAGATTGAATCCGTTGCTCCAAGCGGTGATCAATTTCTTTTCTTATCGATTTCAACCATGGTTCGCGTTCGCATTCGGTCAAGGGTTCTCCCCTCGACATCTTTTTAATATTAGTTTCGGAATGAAAGGAATCTCCTTCCACAAACTTAAAGTTCATGGCTTCAGAAAGTTTTTTACCAATCGTAGTCTTCCCCGAACCACAAACACCCATAATAATTATAATCATAGAAATTTTGGTATACTCTCAGGATTCCGGAATATAAAATATTAAAAATACCCAGATTATGGCTCAAGAATTACTTTCATCAAGCCAGGTTCCCGACCGTACAATCGTTCAAACCATTCAGGTCCTTCTTCAAGAGATGCCTTTGCACTGATCAATGGATCGACCTGAATTGACCCGTTGGCCATCAATTCGATACACTTTGGATACTCACCTGCAGAAGCACAGGTACCAAACAAAGAAATTTCACGGGTGACCACTGACTGCAATGGCAGTTCTATCTCAGGGGCAAGGTTTCCTACCATAACCACCGAACCGCCTTTTCGGACTGCATGAATACTAAGCTGAACAGTTGGTGTGGCACCTACTACTTCAAAACTTTTATCTACACCCTGGCCTCCAGTTTGATTAAAAATAAAACTCAATGCATCCTCCTCTTGGGAATTAATTACCTGAGTGGCACCCAATTTCTTTGCCAAGTTAAGACGATCATCATCCATATCTACCGCTATAATCTCACGACAACCAGCTGAACGGATTGCCTGAATTAAAAGCAACCCAATCATACCGGCTCCGACCACCAATGATTTGTCCCCACTACTAAACGAAATTCTGCCCACTGCATGAACTGCGACTGATACCGCCTCTATCATTGCTGCATGCTCAAATGGAAAAGAGTCCGGTAATTTATAAATTATATGACTGGGTACACTAACAAACTCGGCGAAAGCACCGTGCCTACGATAATCTTCACAGGATACTCCCAGTACCATTCGATTATCACACAGATTAACCTGTCCTTTTTCACAATAACGACAATGCCCGCAGTATACAGTTGAATCAAATGTGACCCGGTCTCCCTTCGAAAAGCCCACGACATCCGATCCACATTCCTCAATTAAACCAGCAGCTTCATGCCCCATAATCAACGGTGGAACCCTTCGACCACTGCTTCCGTCATAACCATGAACATCACTCCCGCAAATACCACATGCTTTAACCCGAATCAGCACTTCATCCTTACCAAACTTGGGGATGGGAGAATCTTGAATTTCAAGCTTCTTTGGTTTGGTGAGCATCATTGACTTCATCACTATTTACTTTTTACGGGAATTTAAAAATCATTCCCTTTGGTCGATGTCTTGATCCTCATCAAATACATATCAGCCGTCATATAGAGAGTTGAACCATCATCCCCAAATGCGCAGTTTGCTGTGCGTTGACCGGTAAGAATAGTACCCAGATGTTTTCCTTTGGGCGAGAATACCAAAACTCCTCCCGGTCCGGTTGCCCAAATATTACCATTAACATCCACTTTCATACCATCATTCCCGCCCCGGCGGGATGGATGTTTTTTACGATATTCGGTTGAGTCAAAGAATACCTTACCCTTTTTGGCCAAGCCGTTTTTCTTCAGATCATAGGACATCCAAATCGGTCGGGGGCCATGGGAGTTCGCCACATATAAAGTTTTTTCATCCGGAGAAAGAGTAATTCCGTTTGGTCGTTCGAGATCCTTACTGACCAAAGCGACTTTCCCATTCTTACGGAGAAGATATACTCCCTGAAAATCTAGTTCACGCTTTGGATCTTTTTCCTTTTGAACCAGTCCATAAGGGGGGTCGGTGAAATAGAGCTCACCTTTTTGATTATAGACCAAATCATTTGGACTGTTGAATCGTTTATCATTGTACTTTCCCGCCAGTGTTTCATAGATCGGCTGCGGTGAATCAGTCGATGCATTCATCCGGGCTACACGACGGTCTCCGTGCTGACAAAGGACCAACCTCCCTTTTTCATCAAGGGTAAGACCATTGGATCCAGACTCACCCGGTCTTGTTTCTTTCGCAGTATATCCCGATGGGTCTAGGTAAATACTCGCACCTTCCCCTGCCTTCCATTTGTAAATTTTATTGGTGGGCACATCAGAATAAAGAAGGAAATCACCCTGAGGAATCCATACCGGACCTTCAGACCACACATAACCCTCTGCAAGAACTTCAATTTTTGCATCCTTAGGGATAAGCTTGTTGATCAAGGGATCTAATCTTTCAATCGATCCGGTAGTCGGATAATTCTTCGCGAATAGGACAGAAGCAAAAATATGAAAGAGGAAAACAGAACGGGTAACAATTGATTTTTTCATGGGTTTATTGGTATTAAAATTTTATCGCCATTCTGAAGCCCAGTCATGGGTGTGGATCTGGCTTTCAATGTGCCACTCCCTGAGTTGATCCAATAAACTTTGCTTAATTCCACTAACCGCGGTTTCATCCCACAAATTAACCACCTCATCTGGATCATCTTTCAAGTTAAACAACTGTCCGCATTTCATGTGAAGAAAATGAACCAGTTTCCATTCTTCATTACGAATCATACTCATAAATTCGGTCTCGGTTAAAATACCATCCTTTATTTGCTCAGCATACACATAGTCACGGGGTATCCAGTCTTTACCCTGAAGTGCTGGTAATATTGACTTTGCTTCAAACATTGGTGGAACCTCAATTCCGGCCATCTCCAATATTGCAGGCCCAATATCCATATGCTGACATAAACCATCTACAGAGCGACCTCCCTCAAAAATACCGGGTGCCCAGACTACCATGGGAACTCGGGTAACTGAATCGTACATAGTCCATTTCTGGCTATGTCCATGATCGGTTAAACAATCTCCATGATCCGAACTGAAGATCACAATACCGTTTTCCAAATAACCCTGTTTTTCCAGAGTAGTCAAAATTTCACCGACCTTCTCATCAATCATGCTTACATTTGCCAAGTAATATGCCCTTTGGCGGTGTCGCTGTTCACGGCTTGGTTCAAGGTCAAGCACAACCGAATCGTGATCCACTTCATTATTGTGCTTCCGTAATCCCTTAAGTGGCTCTGGTAAACCATCAAGTTCTTTTTGAGTAACCTCCATTATCGGTAGGTCTTTTTTGAGATAGGGGTCACTAAATCGCTTCGTTGGATCGTAGGGAGGATGAGGTCCTGGAAACCCAATCTGTAAAAAAAGTGGTTCGGTTTTAGGGTAAGTATTTAACCACCAGGTTGCGGTATCCCCCACAAACATATCGGGGTGCATATCCTCCGGAAGTTCCCAGTCAAATGCACCAAGAGCATCTTTGTAATCAGCACGCTTACGATAAAGTTCACGTTGTTGCTTAACCAAACCCCGTGCTTTTAAAGCCTTATCCCACTCATCAAAATAATATCGTTCCTCCAAATAACGGTCTTTATTCTCCACCACATACCGTTCGTGAAAACCCAATGGAGTATGATAAGGGTAACTATGCATCTTCCCCACATTGACACATCGGTATCCGGTATCGGCCAAGTTCTCAATCCATGAACGTTTCCAGGAATCAGCATTTTTAAAAATACCGGTGGTATGTGGATAGTATCCGGTAAATAAACTAGCTCTTGCCGGAGCACAGGAAGCAGCTGTGATAAAACAATTATTAAAAGATACCCCCTCATTCACCAAACGGTCCATATTTGGCGTATCCATATGGTCGTGACCAAGTGCAGCAATTGTATCAAAGCGTTGCTGATCCGTGATGATGAAAATAATATTGGGACGATTATTCATAGAAGGATTGTTTGTTGAAAACATAATAAGGAATATTATGTCGCGTTGTACACATTTTCTTACAGAAATACCTTTTTTACAGATAATAAGGTAAATGAATAATCAAAAATCTTTCACATCATGAACAACCTTTGAACTCGCTAGTCTTTTTGGTACTCGAATGTAGATAAGATTACTGGATCCGGATATTTTACTAAATTAGAGGAAACGCAAGTGGCTTGGAAAGGTAATTCGAAATCATCAAATAGAGATGCACAACGCTGAACCTGCTTAGGTGACAGTCGACTCGCAAGAGAGCAATGGGGATCCCATTGTGCAGTTCGATAAAGTTTGTTCATTGAAGAAAAATCAGCATTTGCATCATGCAAACTATGAAGCTTAGTCAGTGGACTCGATTTTTCGGGTGCGAGAAAGATCAAGCCCCGGTCTTCAAAAATTGCCAGATTTTCAAAGCTAATTTCAAAGCTCTTCTGACCTTCTAAAAATTCCCAGTTTATTTTTTTAGGCCCGCTTATTTCCCCGTAAACTAAAGTTAGATGAGGTCGAAATTTTTTTTCAAAAGCTCGGCAGGGTATCTTATTTTCAGATATTTTCTTCCACATATTTTGTATCGTGGCGTTCGTAATATCGTCAAAGTGGACTTCGAGTGAATAGGGCATATTAATGGATAGTTAAAATTCTTGGAACCAATTCATAACAATAATCAATTAGTTCCTTCAATACAATGGAACAAATAAATGTGTTAACAAAAAACCTGGAAAGTTTCTAACCTTTCATTAAAAATTGAACTCTACGCCCAACCCAAAATGAAAGAAATTTTTGAGCGCCTGATCACCCGCTAAGTTAAATTCTCGATCAATGGCCCAACTATATACTCCATGCCCTGTCAGTGCAAAATTTCCAGAAAGTACTTTTTTCGCTCCGGTTCTTAAAGAGAAAAAATTTAAACCATTATGACCGTCTGCGACATAACCATCATTCCAGCCTATGGTTCCCGACATAGAGAGATCAATATCCTCCTGAAATTTAAACTCTTTGGTATTGGACCATTCATAAAAAGCACCCTGCGCATCCATTGAATAACAGGCATCCAGAGATGTCGATAAATCAAAGGGTAAATCTCCATAGCTAATTCCCACAGACCATTCATCGTCCGATTCATTATCCTTGGGAAAAAGTAAATGGGTATAACCAGCGTAGAATGTATACCCATCAATTTCTTGTGTCAGGGCAAAGTTGTACTGAAGTTCATCATATTGATGATTGGATGATCTTCCATACCAAATTCCTCCAGAAAGATGATCATAACCGAGTTCCAATGAGCTGTTCCAAAGAGATTTACCATCTAAGGCATCTCTTCCCTCTGAAAAATAACGGCTCTCCAAACCCGCATGAGCATGTGCATTAAAGGTACGGTGTGCATGCATTTTCTCAAAGGGCTTGGTTGTTTCCGCCTCATGTGACTTGACCACATTTACAAAAAATAAAAATTGTGCACAAAGAATGTATTTCAGAATTTTCAAGTGAATTCTTAAAACTTCTATCCCATCCTAAGACAACGAAGAAATTAATACACATAGTTGCTTTTTCGACCGGTGTGTAACAACAATTTTGTATTTTGAATCATACTAAGGGCTAAGGATGATCGTATCTTTGGGCATCTTATCTGAAGTTTAATTTCCTAAAAACAAATAGATCCCGCTAATTTAATAACCAGATTAAACCTACATTTTTTGAGTAAGACTCAGAACAACAATCTCGGTCGTGCTTTTCAGGCTTTGATAAGGTTAGCTTAATTAGATATTCCGAACCGACCTTTGTGTTTCCCCCCGTGCATGAAAAGCCTATCATCTGCACTCGCTAAAACGAGCCCAACCATCGCATTACCAATAGATGAATAGCCCAAATATTGATCTCCACCAATGTTTCGTTTTCCACCAAAAAAAGCGGCCCCTCCTCTTGGTAACCTCGCAAGTTCAAGGTATGGAATCCAAGTTTTCATTACTTTAGGATAATCTTGGCGAGCCGCTGTCTTGATACCGGAAAAACCAAATATCAAACCGATGGATGACATGGCATGTGCGTGCCGCATTCTTCCATTTAACCTTACAAGGGAATTTGCGAGTGACTCTGAAAATTCTTGTTCTCGCCCAGCTATCATCAAGGCTGTTGCCATCGCACCTGTTCGAGCTGCAATATCTGGACTCCATCGTGCACGTGATGAATATCCTAACGCACCTGTCTTCGGATCAAGTGACTTTTTAACCTCCGAAAAAGAATTACGCCATGATTTTTCATTTATGGGATGCCCACATTTCTCTGCCAAAGCCCAAGCTAAATGTGCCTGCACATTGATCACAATCAGCCCACCACCACTGTACGGGATTGAGTAATGATGCCCCATAGTTCCTTTCTCCGTGACTCTCTTACTCAAGAGATCACAACACTTTTTTAGTTCTTCGAAATAAGTGTTATCCCCTGTGGCCAGTTGATATTCTGCAAGAAAGATTCCATTCGCAGCAGTCTGCCAATTTTTGGGGCCTTTCTTGGGATCATTTAAATCGATGGATGCAATACTGGCTTCCTTCACAAACTCGAGCCCTTTCTTAATTGATGATAAATGAGACCGGTCATTATTTGCGAGAAGAACCAGTCCACAAAATGCTGTGGTGTAAACATCTGCATCTCCCCCCACTCCCGGTTTCCAACGACCCGATTTTTGTTGAACTTCAACCAAATGGTTCGAGATATCTTCTAAAAACTTTTTTCTTTTAGAACAGGAACTTGGAGTTGATTCGAAAAAAGGAGAGCTCGGTGGTAATGTAACAGATAAGGTAATCAACTTGGAACCCCTTCGAATTTGAAAAGGAAGGTGGGGCTGCGGTAAGACAGCATACCGGTTTAAACTTGTACCCAAAAGTGCCTGTGGTCCGTCCAATCCAGTGTCTGTTTTTTTTGAAAACGGCTTGGGTAACTTTCCATCGATCAGTACAATTCGGTCCCCAACTACAAGACCGGCACTTTCAGCCGCCCCTCCCTCACCCACATCCATTATGAGAATTTCTTTATCCCCATCAATAAGTCGACCGGTTGCCTCAAGCACTCCCAGTGGAAAATCATGATGATCACCGTTTTTACTATTTACCAGTTTAGGATTATAAACCGATTTTCCGAACAGAGAGATAAAAAGGAATGGAAAAGTGGAAACAAAAAAATAAATATATTTCATGCCTTTCAATCCTTTTTATTTCGCACCGAATCGGCAAGCGAATATAAATAGAAGGAAAGATTTTACCTAACTAAGCTTAGAAAAAACAGCGGATAAAGTGTCCTTAGCATCACCGAATAACATATTCGTATTATCCTTAAAATAGAGCGGGTTTTCGACCCCGGAATATCCGGCAGCCATACTTCTCTTTAGGGCAACTACAGATTTAGACTTCCACGCCTCAATAACGGGCATACCGGCGATGGGACTACTTTTATCCTCCAACGCAGATGGATTTACAATATCGTTTGCCCCCACCACTAAAAGAAGATCTACCTCAGGTAAATCATCATTAATCTCGTCCATTTCAAATACGATATCATAAGGCACATTAGCCTCGGCAAGTAAAACATTCATATGCCCAGGCAAACGACCGGCAACCGGGTGAATCGCAAAACGAACATTTACATTTCTACTTCTTAATGCCTCAGTTATATCCTTCACAACATGCTGGGCTTGTGCCACCGCCATTCCATATCCTGGAACAATCATAACCTCCTTAGCTTCCTTAAGCTCCGTTGCAACTTCCTCCGCAGAAATCTCTGTAATTGAACCTTCAATTTCGGTAGAACCTTCGGAATTTCCCGAACCGGTTCCAAATCCACCAAATATAACATTTGCTAAACTACGATTCATCGCTTTGCACATAATGTAGCTAAGAATTGCCCCACTACTACCGACCAGGGCACCCGTTATTATAAGTAAATCATTCTTGAGCATGAATCCAGCCGCCGCTGCCGCCCAGCCGGAATAACTATTCAACATCGAAACGACTACTGGCATATCCGCTCCCCCAATCGCCACAATTAAATGAACGCCCAATACAAATGAAATTGCTGTTACAATGAGCAAGGTAATCCATGCCTCATCATGCCCCTGATTAATAAACTCGGAACCCAGCCAAATTGAAACTCCAACCATTGCCAGATTGATCAAGTGACGGGCAGGTAATAAAATTGGTTTTCCGCTCAATGAACCGCGTAACTTTCCAAAAGCAATTACCGATCCGGTAAAAGTCACCCCTCCAATAAACACCCCCAATAGGATTTCGATATCATGAATCAAGCGATTCGCACCTTCCAATAAATCATGACTGGGGTCGAGAAAACTGGCCATTCCAACCAAAACGGCGGCCAGTCCGACAAAGCTGTGTAGAATTGCCACCAGCTCGGGCATAGAAGTCATCTCTACACGTTTGGCGAGGACAGCACCAATCACCGCACCTCCCAGCATCAAGGGAATTAGTAGTTTAAAATTCTCAACTTCTCCACTCAGGAAAGTAGCAAGGATGGCAATTATCATCCCGGCAATGCCATACCAGTTTCCCCTTCTTGCTGTTTCCTGCTTGGACAAACCCCCGAGGCTCAGGACAAAAAAGATGCCCGAAACGAGATATGCCATAGTGATCAGTCCCTCTGTCATTGCTTACGAAACATTTTTAACATTCTCTGAGTCACCAAAAATCCACCAGCAACATTAATTGTTGCCACAAAAATTGCCACTCCAGCAATCCATGGATTATCTCCGGAAAGAAAGAGCATTCCACCAATAACTATTATTCCGCTGATCGCATTGGTTACACTCATCAAAGGCGTGTGTAAGGAGGGGGTGACATTCCATACCACCATGTAGCCGACAAAGCAGGATAGGACAAAGACAGTAATCTGATCAAGAAACTCGTTTTCACCCTTCCATCCAACAGCGAGTAAACCGATAGCAAGTACACCGAGCAGTAAGCCAGGAGAAAAGAGAGATTTTTTTTCTTTAGCGAGAACAACCGATTCAGTCTTGTCTGCATGAACCTTTTTTGGCTGTACACTTACCTCAACTTTAGGTGGCGGCCAGGAGACTTTTCCTTTATCCAAAACTAAGGAACCACGAATAATTTCATCTTCCTGATCAATCTTAAATTGGTCAGTTGACCCAAGAAGTTTTACCAACTTAACCAGATTATTTCCGTATAATCGGCTCGACTGTGTGGCTAAACGAGATGGTAAATCAGTATACCCAAGAATGGTAACCCCATGAGCAATAATCCGTTCACCCTTTTTCGTAAGTTCACAATTTCCACCTCCCTCTGCAGCTAAATCTACAATTACCGAGCCTTGCTTCATGCTCTTGACCATATCCTCAGTAATCAAAACAGGGGATGTTTTACCCGGAATCATAGCCGTTGTAATAATTACATCAACTTCTTGTGCCTGTTCAGCAAAAAGCTTCATTTCCGCTTCGATAAATTCCTTGCTCATCACTTTTGCGTACCCTCCTGAGCCTGCTCCATCTTCTTCGAAATCAAGCAATAGAAAGTCTCCACCAAGGCTTTGTACTTCCTCCTGAACTGCTGGTCTGGTGTCAAAGGCACGGACAATTGCACCCATATTCCGGGCAGCCCCAATTGCTGCCAAGCCAGCAACCCCTGCACCAATTACTAGAATCTTAGCAGGGGGTACTTTACCTGCCGCAGTAATCTGCCCAGTAAAAAACCTTCCAAACTCATGGGATGCCTCAACTACCGCACGATAACCTGCCACATTGGCCATTGAGCTTAAAGCATCCATCGACTGTGCCCGCGAAATTCGGGGAACACAATCCATTGCCATCCAATTAATTTTTTTCTCTCCCAGTAATTCAAGGAGCTCTTCGTTACGTGCGGGATAGGCAAAACTAATCAAAGTAGCACCCGGTTTAATTAATCCAACCTCCTCTTCCGAAGGCGGGTTTATTTTGAGCAGCAGATCACCCTTTGCCCAAAGCTCTGACTTTTCATCCGAAATCTTTGCGCCCGATTGGACATAAAGATCATCTGGGAAATTCGCTAAATCACCAGCTCCAGATTCTATCCATACTTCATAACCTAACTTTTCAAATGCAGAAATATTTTCCGGGCTTATCGCAACCCGTCTTTCCGAAGAGATCGATTCTTTTGGAACAACTAATTTCATTTGGGCAAGTTTCAT